>JACCDX011085640.1_pt1 | contig 11664 bp, 24 predicted proteins | sample 7449681 | NCBI WGS metagenome assembly JACCDX01 (sample SAMN15323450, study PRJNA562643) | freshwater metagenome | isolation source: river surface water | place: USA:Blue River Watershed | collected 2017-08-18 | reverse complement strand
TTGTGTTGTTCATCCATACCTGCTTCGTAGCCATGCTTCCAACCAAGGTCGTAGCCTTGCTGTACGAGCCGTACACGCCATTTAAGTATGTTTGGTAGCTTCATACTACTTCTTATTCTTTAGTCTGTCAATCGTTGCTATAGCCCAAATCAATCCCCAAACTAATGAGGTTATCATAAAGGTTAGTACGATAGTTCCAAATGTTTCATCAACCATTTTGTTTCTCCTTATGTGTTACCCAGTAATACTGGCATGGTGTCTTTTTGTCCTGGCAACATGGCTTATTGTGCTCGCTAAATCTTGCTAGACCAAATTGATAATAATAGGTAGGGTCTTTACGATATAGGTTAACTTGGTGAGTAGTAGTTACTTTAGCAATAGTATCTTCATTACGATACCACTCTGGAACTTCCCTACCCCAGTTGTCCTGCGTAGCATTACGAAGAGCAACTAGATTCTCCATATTCTTGTCAGTCTTAATGCCACGCTTGTTTGCTTCTAGCACCATTGCAGTAATGTAATTCCATAGACCCATCTCATGCCCACGCCACATCTTTACAGCAGGGTGGTTACGCCATGCAGCAGTTGGGTCAGGATTGTTTAGGACTTTTAGAATTTGGTAGCCTTCAAGAATTTGTTTGTTAAGGCGTTTGTTGTCTAGTACTCTTGCAGACTTAGCAAAAGACCTATATGGTAAAAAGGTTTGCATTCGATTCCTTCGTTTAATGGACCTGTATATCTATTATAGGGGATACTCGCTTGCTTGTCAAGCGTTTAATCTCTTATTTACCGCCGAGTTTTACGCCGAACTTACTTTGTGCCAATAAGACTAATAGTCTTTCTAGCATATACCTTAACATTGTTAGATATCTGCGAGAAGCCAATCATGCTTGCGTTTGCTGGAGCACATTGATTAACAAGATAGTTAAAGAATGTTTTTATTGCAGCAGACTTTTCTGTCTTAGCCAATGGAACAATTGCATATGATACTAGAGATAGGTTGTATCCACCAGTTACCTTTTTATTGTAGTCAAAGGTAATGATGCCATCTGTACGAACCTTCTGAGCATTAATGAACAGAGCAGCATTTACAGGTGTTGGCTTGATAAACTGACCAGCAGCATTCTGAACATAGGCATATGGAACACCTTGTGAACGAACATCTGCAAGGTCAAGGTAGCCAATTGAACCCTGGTTTTGTTTAATTAGTGTTAGAACACCAATGCTTTTTGGAGCAGATAGCCCTACAATCTTAGACTTGTTTGCAAGACTAAAGGTTGTACTATCTTTAATCCATCCAGCATTTACAGTAGCAGATAGATAGTTAGCAAGATTAGCACTTGTCCCAGAGCTATCAGCACGAGATACAGGATTAATCTTTATATTTGGTAGCTTCGCCCTTGGGTTTAGGTCAGCGATTGCTTTGCTGTTCCACTTAGTAATCTTACCAAGATAGATATCTGAGATTACTTTGCTTGTTAGTCTTAGGTTTGATACCCCTGGAATGTTGAAAGCGATAGCGATAGGTCCACCAGCCAATGGAATGTATCCATAGGCAAAGTTTGGCTTTGTTTCTGTCGGTCCGTAAGGAACGTCTGAAGCACCAAAGTCAACTGATTTATTTAAGAACTGAGTTCTTCCTGAGCCTGAGCCAGCTGCAAGATAGTTTACTTTTACAGCACCATCCTTACAGGACTGCATTAGCGAGTTAACGTAGGAAGAACCATTTCCATTTAGAGTTGTTTCTGCTGACGCTGGAGATACCACTCCAACTGTCAATGTGGCAGCAAGTGCCATTGTTAGTAGTTTTTTCATAATTGCCTCCTTAGCAATACTTTAATTATAACTTTGGTATCTGTTAATTAGGTTAACAGAATTATGAATTAAAATGAATTCTTTTTCGTGTATAATATAATCATGGCAGCTAAAAAAGCAACTATTCGCAACAGTAACCGCAATAACGGTAAGGCATCTAAGAAACGCCCAAAGATGTTTGACCCAGCAAAACGTAGACTAATTAGTCTCTAAAAAGATTGCACCCTCTGGAACTTTACCCTTGTATTCTGAGTCGTAGTATACAGGGTGTTTTCCGTCAAACCTACCAGTAATGATATCGCTAATCTCATTCATTGACCATAGATATTCTCCACCCTCTGGCTTACCATATGCAGCCCAGGCATTTAGCAATCGTTGCTTGACTAAATTAATAGCGGTATCTCTTTGATATGCAGCAAATTCATTAATTGCATCTACATCTTCTTTAGTTGCTGTGCTATCTAGCACTAGCATTTCATTTTCAAATTTAATCATTATATCTCCTTTGTTTGTATACTAATTATAGTGCTACCCTGAGACATTTAAATACCGAGTTCATCATAGCCAATAAACTCTAGTTCATTAGCTGGATACTGTTCTTGACATACTGTGCAGTAATGGGTGGGATGATACTCATCAATGCTACAACCACCAAGAATTATCTCGCCAGCATCTGCCATATCAAACATTTCCCCAGATGGAAATCCATATACGAATGGGGTCATTTCTGTATTACATTTGTTACACTTCATATTACCCTCCAATAAAAAACCACGCTAGGAGCTTAGTCAACCAGCGTGGTTAGATATCTATTCTATCATAGATTTATGACAATCACAAGAGCACTCAATTTGCCAAGATGTTTTAGCCAGACAATCTTTATGATATCCAGTCATACACCAACCAAACTTAGCCAAGATACTTCCTGACAATACGAGGTGTGTCTGTGTATTTTAATACTCTTAGGCAGGTAGCCCCAGCACGAAGAGCAGGATAGTCATTTTCACCTGGTCTATACTTATCTCCAACATACAAAACTTCTTCAGGCTTTAGATTATTCCACTTCATCAGTTCTCTAAGTGCAAAAGTTTTATCAATGTTCTTCATTGAAACATCAACGCTAGTTAGTCCACCAACACGGACCTCAAAGTCTGGCAACGATTTGGATATTTGGTCTCTGAGCATTTTACGCTTGCTACAGGTTGGGTCCCACTCTGCTTTATCTTCTGGTGTAGCCTGTTGTCCAAGAGCAGAAAATGTAATCTGAGTTAGTCTGTCTTCGATTACTTCACCAGCTGGATTTTCTGGCATAAAGCCCAGACTTTCTGCAGTAACCTTAACAATACTTTTAATTATTTCTCGTTCAATGTTGGTTAAATTATAGGCATATCGCTCAAATCTATGAAAATAAATGCTACCAGAACAAGCCATGATATGTAGGTCTACATCTTCTGGTAGTTGCTCTACAACCTGATTACGAACCTGCTCTACTGTTCCCCCAGTTACAATAGCAAGCGTGTATTCTTTTGATAGTTCTGTTAGTAATTCTACTGCTTCTGGTCCTAATGGTTGCTTGGACTCTGTTAGTGTACCATCCAAGTCAAAGGCTACCATCTTAATCATTATTCCACTCTTTCAAAAGCCAACTAGAACTATTAGCTTTATAGAATCCACCAACTCCAAACTCAAAAGAAAGCCTATCAGACTCAATATCCATCTCAGGAATGTTTGCACTTGTTCTATCGCCACCGTTGGCAAAGATAATCTGGTCATTGTTAAAATGATTAAGCAAAGCATTAATTGCATCTTTAGCAGAGCCATCAGAATCATCAAATCCAAATACCCCATCAACACCCTTGATGCTGTCCAGTACAGTCTCACGTTCATAAAACGACATAAAAGGCTTACCCTTCTTACGAGTTAGCCAGGCATCAGAGTTAAGACCAATAAACAATTTATCTCCTAGCTCTCTTGCACTTCTAATGTAAGCAATGTGTCCAGAATGTATTGGGTCAAATCCGCCTGTAATCAAAACAATTCTACTCATGGTTTTGGTTTTCCCAATCATCATCTTTATATTTTTCGACTAACCATGTTATAAATGCTAAAACTAATATTGCAGCAATTGCCACAAATCCTTCAACGAGTCTCATTTATAATCCTTTCCAATACCTTATATTGAATAAAACCTAGGGTAGAACGTACCTGCTCCTGTTTAAGAGCCTCTAGCAGCCTCTCACGGTATTCTACGATAGTTTCTGGGATTGCACAACAGACACACTGTTTACCCTCATAGTATGGTTCTTTAAAGTCTCTCATTTTCGTTAGACCCTCTACTAATACCTGCTATGTATCCTGCTTGAAAAGCTTTTACTTCACCTTCGCTTGGCAATTCAGAAAGACCCAGCATCCAGTCTTCCATATCTTTCTTAGCTTTGCGTTTGATTGAGTTCAGAAGTCTTTCGTTCTGTCTCTTTGTTTTTCTGTCCATTGCTTAAACTTTCTACTATTTGTTGTCCACTAACTTCAATAACATTGCCAATATCATCCCTAATAAAATAGATTCTATCTGGGAAAATTTGATAACGATACTTATCCGTTAAGTTGGGCATCCAACTGTTCTACCTTAGCTGTTAGTAATTCTAGAATAAGGTATGCCTTTTCGACACCAGCACCAGATGCTATACCTTCTGTTTCCCACTCAGCTAAGAGTGCTTTAATTTCTTCCATTTATTTATTATACCAGATAGAACGTATAATGCAAACATTTGCTATAATTATATGATGGACGAGATTAATGAATCGGACCCAAGATATGTTTTCTTTGCAAAACTTAGAGAACTCATAATGGAAAAAGACCTGGAGAATGACGAAGTAGCTGCTGCTGTCCTTGGCTGGGCATATGAACGATTGGCTGAGTAATGGATTTAGTTTACATCTGTAGAGATGGAGACAACGAAGAGTTGAGATACTCTATCAGGTCTGCTGTTGCTAATCTACCCCACGATAATATCTGGGTGGTTGGTGGAAAGCCAGACTGGTACACAGGAAACTTTATTAGAACAAAGCAAAATGGTTTAAAGTTTGATAATGCTAGAAACAATCTTAATATAGCCTGTAGAAGACAGGAAATCTCTAGTGACTTTATTCTTATGAATGACGACTTTTTTATTATGAAACCTGTAGAATCAATTCAGCCATACCATCGTGGGTTGCTACAAGACCACATAGACTTAGTTAAAACTAGCCCAGCATACAGAGAGATGCTAATTGACACACTAAGTGTAGTTAGTCACCTTCAAGATAAGCCAATCTATAGTTATGAGGTTCATGCCCCTATGGTTATGAATAAGAAAAAACTTTTTAATGTTCTTAGACTACCTGCTCTTTGGCGGTCAGCTTATGGTAACATTCATAACGTGGGTGGCACACAGCATGATGATGTTAAAGTATTTAGTGGTACAGGTCTTAGTGATATGAAAAGCGACCTGCCATTCTTGTCTAGCAATGACGAAACATTCAATGAGATTAGTAATCTACTAAAAGAAATGTTTCCAAATCCTAGTAAGTATGAGCACCCCTAGTAGGAATCGAACCTACGACCAAGAGATTAGAAGGCTCTTGCTCTATCCACTGAGCTATAGGGGTAAGCCATTACTGATGTAAGGCTTTAAAGGTCTCTGGAAATGCCTGATGTGCCAAATCTTTGACAGCAAAAGCATAGTCCTGGATTTCTTTCTGAGCATCATGCTCTAGCCTTTGGTCAAGGAATGTCATAACTCCTTGTAGCGATACCGTCCAACGCCAGCGTACATACATACCATAAGCAGGTAGGAATAGGCGAGCAATTTCTGGAGCAATATTGTCATTCAATGCTTCGTGATAAAGCTCAACGCTATCGTTAATGATTTGCTTTAACCTATTGCTGTAATGATAACCAAGACTAAAATGGATTGGCTCTCCACTACCCTGCTTGCTATTCTCAGGTTTGCTACGCCATTGCGAAGCAGATGGAATATAAAACTCTTCGTCTTCTGTAATGTAACGACGTGAACTTTCATTCCATCCATTTTGTTCGTCTACGTGAGTAGATGCTACTGCATACTTCCACCATTGTCTTGCAACAAATAGTGGGGCGTAGACTTCAAACGTAAGGGCAGCATGGCGGAATGGCGACGTGTGACCCTCACGGATAAGGAAGTTAATGAGACGTTCATCTGCCTTGCCGAACTCAGCAACCTCTTTGTCATAACTAACACGAGCAGCGTTAACAACAGATAAGTCATTGCCGAGAGTGTCAACAAGACGAACATAACCGTGGTCAAGTACGTTAATCTTGCTGTTCATCTTGTGGCTCTTCTACTACTGGCTGTGCTCCGACTGTGATTAGTGATAGCTGTGGGTCGTGACCCTCTGCTCCACGCTCGTCCCAGTTAACATAGACGACACCGACAAAGCCATTGCCATCATCTGCCTTACGAAGAATGCCAGCCTGTACAAGACTGCCTAGAATTGCATCACGCTCACGAAGAACATAATCATTGATAATACTTCTAATGTCAACTGAGTAATTGTTGACTACTGTTGGTTCACTCATTTCTTCTCCTTGTTTTTCTGTAGTTGTGCAATAGCACCCTGCAAGTTAATTCCACTTGGGTCAAGGGCTAGTAGCTTTAAAAACTCTACAATCTGTTCACGCTCTTCTGCCCTAGCCTGACGCTTATAGTCTTCTAGTAGTTCACGAGACATGGTTAGGTAGTTCTTCATGTCTTGAACTGGGTTTACTATTGGAATGCTATCGGTAAATAGTTTATTGAACTTGTCTTCATCCATTAGTCTTCCTCCAATACCGCCAAGATGTCACGATAGGGTAGTACTAGGTAGTTCTCATTGTCGTGGGTTACTTCTGTGCCACTATATTTGGCAAAGATAACCTTGTCGCCAACCTTAAGGTCAAGGTCAACATGGGTTCCGCTAGGCAGGGTAATTCCTGGACCTACAGCTACTACAATAGCTTCTTGTGGCTTCTCGTCAGTTTTGCTGATTAGAAAGCCAGAAGCAGTCGTTGAAATGTCTTCTACGATAGGCTTTACGACAACCCTATCTTCAATTGGTTTTAGCATTAATACTCTCCTGGTTTGTGTGTAATCTTGTGTTTAGTGTCAATGTACTTGTGCACAGAACTAAACAACTTTGCCTTAGACAGTCCCCAGACTGCAAGTGCAAAAACTATATTCCAAAAGAACTCAGCAATCATATGCTCAAGTCCAAACACAACCTCAAACAATTCGTCTGTGTGCATTATTTTCCTTTTCTAATTAACTCAATGGCACGTTCTAAACCGTACACATATTCTTTGTTTAGTGTGGCATCAACTGAGCCAGACTTAATTTCATCCTGAATTAGTTTAATAAATACTTTACGAGCTTCTGTTACAGCTTTCTTAGAGCCAACCATAAACCCTTCATCATACCCATACTTTTGACCCTCGTGATAGCCTAAGTCATACTTACGTTTAAATGTACGTTGCAATCTCTCTGCCCAATCTGGTTTTGTCATACTTATATTATACTTTCTAGTCGTTTATTTGTCAATAGTGGCACGTCAGAGAATCGAACTCTTCTAGCAAATTGCACAGGATTTACAGTCCCATTTCTGTCCCAGCAGCCATGCCAATAGAATAACTATCTATATAGTGATTCAATTTTTTCTTTGGTAGCTAAACCAATGTGGCTATCAGCCAACTCTTCATTGGCAATGCTCCAGAATGTAGGAACGCTCATAACACTACCAAAATAAGATGTGTATTTGTCAAACAGCTCTACATCTTTTTCAATGTCAATTTTGATATAACTGCCACCACCTTCAGCAACTACTTCGTCAATAATTGGTTGCATCTTTTTGCAGGGCTGACACCAATCCGCTGTAAAGTGGACTAGAGTTTTCATTACGCACTCCTAAGTGTGTTCATACGGTGACCAACGATTGTATCGGTGGGCTTACCATCTCGGTAAACTCTAATTGCAACTGCAGGGTTGTCTGGTGTTCCTGTAATTGTAAAGTCTGAGTTAGGGACATTGTATGTTCCATTTCGAATAATTCTAACAATCTTGCCTGTAGCATTACCGCCAGAAGAACTCCAAGATACCATTGAGCCTACGCCCATAGCCTTTACAACCCAGTGTTCTGCTTTTGTATAATCCTTACCAAAGTCAGCAAACAAAGCCTTATCCTTCATTCTGTTTACGATGCCACGAGACCACGAGTAACCTGCGTCTCCACCCCAAGCATCCCACATAATGCGACCATTGCTAGGATTGCTTGTGTTGTAGAAGTCTTTGCCCTTCTTGTCTACTTCGTGACGTGAGAAGAACGAGTACATACGCTTTACAACGCTAAGAGATAGTGAGCGACCTGCTACAATGTCTCTTGCTCTACCCCAGCCAACAGGAGTTCCTGCTCCAGTAGCCTTGCCATCTTCTTTCCAACGAATAGCACGAGCAGCAGCAGCCTTCATGCCAGAAGTTGGAGTGTAGGAGTCAGCCTTGTGCATTTCTCCATGTCTTCTACCATGCATCTCGTCTTCATCTTCGTGCATAGACATTTCCATGTCGTCCTCTTGCATATCATCTTGTATATCACCCATAGGTGGCTGGTCAATCTTTTTTGCTTGAGAATAAAGCATACCAATTGAGTATGGTGTTGGGTAGTACAGACCGTTTTCTTCTTCGAATACTCTTACAGCCATTGCTGGGTCCTCTGGATTTGACTCAATTGCTAGAGGTGTTCCTGGTGTACCATATGTTCCACCCTCAGTCATAACGTGCTCTACCTGACCCACAACAATACCATCTACTGTCATGCCCATTACGTAGTCACCCTCTGTAATGTCTAATGCTTTTTCCATAAATAATTCTAGTGGCATATCGTCTGCCTTTGTTGAGTTAACGCTTGCCCAGATAGCACGAGCTTGAGCAGCTGCCTCTTCCTTTGTCTTGTGACATCCATGTACTGTTCCGTCAGCACTTACTGTTGGGTAACCGCTACAGCCATAGCTTCCCTTTTTACCTGCACGGTATCCACCTGCTGGCTTTCCGCCTCCGCCTACTGGCATAGCAATCATCTCCTTCAAAAACGTACTTCAATTATATCATAGGTATAGGGCAGTTTCAACTCATGCCCAGGAGCGTATGACTATTTAATTGTAATTTGTTTTGGTTTCTTCTCTTCTGGAACATTACGAACCAAATCAATGTAGAGAATACCATCTTCAAACCACGCATCTGAAACCTCAAAGTACTCAGGCAAGGTAAATACACGAGTAAACTTACGAGCAGCAATACCCTTGTGGATATATGTCTTTTCGTCAGCAACCTTGTCTGCTTTGATTGTTAGAGTGTTTTTTTCAGTAGTGATAGAGATATCACTCTTCTTAAATCCAGCTACCGCAAATTCCATTACAATCTTATCTTCGTCATATTTAACAACATTATAAGGTGGGAATGCAGTTGTTGCTGGGGTGTTTGGAAAAAACTTGTCAATATCTAGACCAAGTGTTCCGAATGGTGAATTAATAACCATATATATCATCTCCTATTAAGCGAGTTGTATACCTCCAAATGGCAGGTACATAACTATTATAGCATGATATAATTGATTTGGCTAGTAGTAAGGAAAAAAATAATTGGCTAACATAGTATTTTTAGGTAACTTTAAAGTACCATACAGTAGCGAGAATCATCACGCAAGCAGTCTAGAGGCTTTAGGACACAAGGTAATGAGACTCCAAGAACGAGATATGCCTAGTGATAAAATTTATAGAAGGACTAGGGCATTTAATGCTGACTTATTTATTTGGGTACATACTCACGGTTGGGATACTCCTGGAATGTATCCAATGGACCATATCCTAGAAAAATTTCACGAGCAGGGCATTCAGACAATGACCTACCACCTTGACCTTTGGTTTGGACTAGACCGTCAAAAAGATTTAGAACAGGACAACTTTTATAAAACTATTGGACACTTCTTTACTGTAGACAAGCTCATGGCTGATTGGTTTAATGAGAATACAAACGTTAAGGGTCACTTCCTTACTGCAGGAGTTTATGGACCAGAGTGTTACCTAGACAAGTCTTACGACAAAAATAATTTTGATTACGATGTTATTTTTGTTGGCAGCAAGAGGTATCACCACGAGTATCCATACAGACCAGAACTTATTGACTTTCTTAGACAGACTTATGGCTCTCGCTTCTTGCACGTTGGTGGAGATGGAGATACTGGAACCCTGCGTGGAGAAGAGCTAAACAAGATTTATGCCAAGAGCAAGATTGCTATTGGTGATACCCTGAATTTAAACTTTAACTACCCCTACTACACTAGTGACAGACTGTTTGAGTCTACTGGTCGTGGTGGATTTACCATCTATCCTCGCATTGTAGGACTAGAAGATTACTTTGAAGATGGTAAAGAGATTGTGTTTTATGAGCACGGTAACTTGCAAGACCTAAAAGAAAAGATTGACCATTATCTTGTTAATGATGAAGAGCGAGAGTCAATTAGGATTGCTGGTCATAATAGGGCAAAAGCAGAGCACACTTACAAACACAGATGGGCAACAATTTTAAAGGAGTTGGGGCTATGACCGAAATGGTAAAAGCTGTTCTCAATGGAGAATGGGAAATGATGCTGCCAAAGCACAGAGCAGATAGACCAGAGTGGTATACAGAAAAAGGCTGGGAAAAGCTTAGACTAAAATCTATGCATAATGGTCTTGGCAAGGGGGATATTATCTATTACGTTGGTGCTGAAGAAGGTGAAATGTCTGCCCTTTGTCAAATTTGGGGGGCAGAGGTTGTACTGTTTGAACCCAATCCAAAGGTTTGGTCTCATATGCCAGCAATTTGGGAAGCAAATAATCTAGAACTTCCACTAGCCTGTATTCCTGCATTTGCATCTGACCAGATTAATAATCTTGCTAGAGTTTATAAAAATGATTTTCCACCAGAAGCTAATCAAATAATTGAGGCTGCACATGGGTTCAAAGAACTGTATCTTGAGGGTGATAATTATGGTCAAATTACCATTGATTCTTGTGTATATGATTATGGCATTAAGCCACCTACCGCCATTACAATTGACGTAGAGGGTAGCGAATGGAAAGTTCTTGGTGGAGCATATCATGTCCTTAAAAACTATAAGCCAAAAATTTGGCTATCTGGTCACCCAGAATTTATGTTTCATCAGTACGGAAAGTATCTTGCAGAGCTTCGTTATTGGCTCAGAGATGAGTTTGGATATGAAGAAACATTGATTGACTATCAGCACGAGGCACATCTTTATTATGAGTAACATTAAAGCATATCTGCTTGCCCTAGATGGCAAGAGTTTTCCAGACCACAAGTGGGACTTTGGTTTTCTAAAAGAAGCATTTGATAGAAACAACGTAGAGTATCTAGAGGTTAGTGAATTACCAGAAACAGACAAAGCATTTGTAGTTATTTGTGGATTTGAAAACAAGCGTATTCCAACCAAAGTATCTGATGAACTAAATAAAATTAAGAAGGTTGTCTTATTTGTTACTGGAGACGAAACTGGCTCATTTATGGCTGATAAGATTAAACATCCAAATATTAAGATTTGGATTCAATCTCCTTATTTAGATAGGCATGGGCAGTTTTATAAAATGCCCATTGGCTGTCCATCACACATGAAAGATAATTTGCCAGAATATACAACTAAAAAGAATGATGTATTTTTCTCTGGTCAGATTACACACGACAGACGCAAAGAGCTTGCCGAAGCTATGCCTAAAGTTACCAACTCATTGTTTAACCCTACCCCTGG
>JACCDX010596853.1_pt1 | contig 11665 bp, 6 predicted proteins | sample 7449681 | NCBI WGS metagenome assembly JACCDX01 (sample SAMN15323450, study PRJNA562643) | freshwater metagenome | isolation source: river surface water | place: USA:Blue River Watershed | collected 2017-08-18 | reverse complement strand
GGCCAGCCGGTGATGGTGTGCTGGAGTTGGTAGAAGCCGACGAGGTTGGCCTCGTAGGCGGAGCCGTGGGCGCGGAGCAGGTCCTGCAGGCCGGTCTCGTTGTAGTCGTCGTCGGTCAGCTTGAGGATGGCCTTCTGCTTGAGTTGCGAGAGCCAGAGGATGGCGCGGCGGGTCATGCGTTCGTCCCACGCGAGACCCTGTTCCTCCAGCGGGCCGAGGAGCCACGGGGTGCGGAAGCGCGTCAGCGCGCCGGCGGCGGCGGCATCGAGGACGAAGAGCGCGTCGGGATGTTCCTGGAGGAACGACGCGGTGACCTGCGAGGACACTTCGCCTTCGACCGCGGCGCGCACGATCTCGGCCTTGTGCTGACCCCACGCCATGAGGATGAGGCGGCGCGCGGCGAGGATGGACTTCACGCCCATCGTCAACGCGAAGCGCGGTGTGTTGAGTTCGCCGCCGAAGTCGCCGGCGGCGTCGCGGCGCGTGATCGGGTCGAGGGCGATGAGGCGCGTCAGCGAGTGGCGCGGGCTGCCGGGCTCGTTGAAACCGATGTGGCCGGTGCGGCCGATGCCGAGGAGTTGGAGATCGATGCCGCCGGCCGCGCGGATGGCGTCTTCGTAGGCGGCGCAATGGGCGTCGACTTCGCTCTTGGCCACGAGGCCGGACGGCACGTGGGTGCGCGCCGGATCGATGTCCACGTGGTCGAAGAGATGGTGCTGCATGAAGCGCCGGTAGCTCTGCGGATGCTCCGGCGGCAGCGTGAGGTATTCGTCGAGGTTGAAGGTCGTGACGTGACGGAAGCTCAGGCCCTCCTCGCGGTGGAGGCGCACCAGTTCCGCGTAGACGCTCACCGGCGTCGAGCCGGTGGCGAGGCCGAGCACGCAGCCCTTCGGCCCGCGGGCACGGATGAGGTCGGCGATCTCCGCCGCCACGGCGCGCGAGGCCTCGCGGCTGTGCGGCAGGACGACGAGCGGGGCGTGTTCAAAGCGGCAGCGTTCGAGGACGGGGAGCGAGGACATGGCGGGAAAACGGCGGCAGGATAAGGCTCGCCGCCCTTTCGGACAACTAGCAGAAACGACGAAGTTTTTGACGAAAATGCCACAAGCCCCTTCCGCCGCCCTGCGCGAACTGGTCTCGAAACTGCCCCAGCCCAACTACCAGTTGCTCGGCCGGCAGCCGGCGCACCTGCCCTTGCCGGCGAACATCGTGTGCTTCCAGCGGCAGGCCGCGCGCGACCTGAACAAGCCCCGGCGCGGGCGGGCGCTGCATCATCGCTTCGTGCTGATCTGCGCCCTGCGCACGGCGGTGACGGTGTGCGTGGACGACCGCGATGTGCGGCTCAAGGCCGGCGAGGGGCTGCTGGTGTTTCCCTTCCAGTTCCACCACTACAGCCAGCCGCAGCGCGACGACATCTCGTGGCTGTTCGTCACCTTTGAGCTCGCCGACGCCGAGCCGCTCGCGTCGCTGCGCTACACGCCGTTCGCGCTCTCGCCGCAGTTGCGCACGCTCGCGGCCGAGCTCGTCGAGGCGTTCGAGACCGAGCCCACCGAGGAACTGTCGGTGCTGCTGCTGGCGTTGTTCCTCGCCCGGGTGCGGCGGCTCAAGCCCATCGCCCCGCCGGCCGACGCGCCTGAGTCGGAGCCGGGGCTGATGATGCGCATCAATCAGATCGCCCAGCGCAGCGCGTCGCCGCCCAGCATCAAGGAGCTCGCGCGCACCCTCGGCATCAGCCCGAGCCACCTGCGCGCCCGCTTCCGCGCCTCGTGCGGCGTGAGCATCGGCCGCCACCTGCGGCGGCTCCGCCTCGAGCAGGCGTGCGGTCTCCTGCGTCTCGGACCGCAGCGCGTGTCGGAGATCGCGGAGCAATGTGGCTTCGGTTCGATCTACAGTTTCAGCCGCGCGTTCCGGGTCACCTACGGCGTTTCGCCGCTCGCTTTTCGCCACAGCGGCAAGGTCGCGCCCGGCCGGCGCCGACCGGGCTAAAGACCCCATTGTCAGAAATGACGAACTTTTTGACGGAAATGCCAGAGGCATTTCTAGCTTCGCTCTAGAGCGAAGCCGACGGGCGGCGCACGTCTCGGAATCGGCTTGGAAACGTTGGGGCGCGGCACTTAGACGGCGCGCAACAAGCATTCCCCCGTCCGACTCTTTCCCGAGTCGGATCCTTCACCTAGCATCCTATGAGCAAGACGATCGTTGGTCGTTCCCCCGTCCTTCGGCTGTTGCAGTTGGCAACGAGCCTTTTCGTGTTCCTGGCCGCTTCGGCCCTCCACGCGCAGACCGGTCGCCTCAGCGGCACGGTCACCAGCCAAAGCACCGGCAACGCCCTGCAAGGCGCCACCGTCACCCTCGCCAACGGCAAGTCCACGCTGACGGACGAGAGCGGTCGCTTCACCTTCTTCGACGTGCCCGCCGGCACCGTTTCGGTTTCGGCTGCCTACTCGGGTTTCAATGACAAGTCCGCCGAGGTCGCCCTCACCGCGGGCGGCTCGCAGGAAGTCTCCCTCACGCTCGCGAGCTCCGACATCGTGCAGCTCGAGGCGTTCACCGTCTCGACGGTGTAGGAAGGCCAGGCGCTCTCCGTCACCGAGCAACGCAACGCCGCGAACCCGAAGAACGTCGTCGCCCTCGACGAATGGGGCGTCCTCCCGACGCAGAACGTCGGCGAGCTCTTCACCCGCCTGCCCGGCGTCGGCTTCACGACGGACGAGGACAACCTGATCAACAACATCACCGTCCGCGGCCTCGTCTCCGCCAACGGCCAGTCCTTCACCCGCCTCAACATCGACGGCATGTCCTCCACCGGCGTCGGCGGCAACGGCCGCACCGCCACCCTCCACTCGTTCTCCGCCGCCATGTATGAGCAGCTCGAGGTCATCGCCGGCCAGACGCCCGACCGCCGCGCCGACGCCATCGGCGGCCAGATCAACCTCAAGACCCGCTCCCCGCTCGCCCAGACCGAGAAGCGCCGCATCAGCTACAACCTCTCCGGCCGCTACCTGCCGCCCACCTCCACCCGCATCACCGATGTCGGCGGCCACCCCTACGGCTACGCCACCACGCTGACCTACTCCGAGGTGTTCGACCTCGGCGGCGGCAAGAAGAACTTCGGCGTGCAGGTGAACCTCGCCCGCCAGCAGGTCGTTTCCCAATTCAACTGGGACTTCATGCAATACAACAACGTCGTCGATCCGAACCAGGCCTACTTCCGCGACTACGACAAGCGCTCGGGCATGAACCACCGCTTCATCGACGGCTTCAGCGTCCGCGCCGATTACCGCTGGCGCGATCACACCACGATCTCCGCCCGCTTCCTCTGGAACGACGGCAAGGAGCCCTTCTTCCACTACACCTTCGTCAATCCGTTCTTCTCGACGAACAACACCGTCTACGACCCGGTCACCGCGCCCACCGGCGGCATCATCGCCGGCTCCAACCAGCAGCGCACCCAGATCCGTCCGACCGGCAACGCCCAGATGCTCCTCACGCCCCGCCGCTGGTCCTTCATGAGCAAGAACCCCACCGGCACGCTCGTGTTCGAGCACGATCTCGGCCGCTTGAAGATCGACCACGCCTGGCGCCTCTCCAAGACCCGCTGGGACTCCAACGCCGGCGCCCGGCGCGAAGGCGGCCAGCTCAACCTCCGCACCAAGGACCCGATCGGCTTCATCCTCGACAACTCGGACTTCGACGGCCGCGTCTTCACGCAGACCGCCGGCCCGAGCGTCTACGATCCCGCCAGCTACACGTCCTTCGTCACCGCCGCGGCCAACACCTCCACGGCTCCCGTCGAACAGACGTCGGTGTTCCTCACCAAGCGCTTCACCGTCACCGAGACCGAGGAGTGGAGCGGCAACATCAACGCCGCCTACGAGCTCGGCCTCGCCGTGCCGGTCACCGTCAAAGCCGGCTTCGACACCGTCAACCGCGAGGTCGACGCCCGCCAGATCGACCCGCGCCGCTGGTATCTGCGCTCGGGCCTCTTCCTCTCCGGCCTCCCGCTCATGCCCGTCACCGAGTTCGAAGAGAACCACGGCGGCCAGCGCCTCCCGGTCTTCGACCCCGTCGCCGTCAGCGAGCAGATCACGGGCAGCGGCAGCGCCAACTGGTATGAAGACGTTTACTATAACGCCGTCCAGAAACTGACCAGCAAGCGCTACATGCAGGAGTCCGTCGACTCCGCCTACATCCAGGCGCAGACCAAACTCTTCAAGAAACTCACGCTCCTCGCGGGCGTCCGCTTCGAGAAGGCCGACGTCGAGACCGCCACCTACTTCAACAAGGCCTCCACCAACGCCGGCTACGTCACCACGCTGATGGAATCCGACCCGCAGAAGCGCGCCGTCCGCAACGCCGTGCTGCAGACCACGCAGGGCGACTACACCAATAAGTTCCCCAGCCTCCACGCCGCCTACGACGTGACGCCGAACTTCAAGGTCCGCGCCTCCTGGTCCACCAGCTACGGCCGCCCCGACCTGCTCCAGCTCGTCCCGGCCGTGTCCATCAACGACACCGCGCAGACCGTCACCATCGGCAATCCCGACCTGAAGCCGCAGATGTCCAAGAACATCGACCTCAAGCTCGAGTATTACTTCAAGAACAGCGGCCTCGTCACCCTCTCCGTCTTCCAGAAGCGCATCACCGACTACCTGCCCGGCCTCAGCTACTCCATCGGCACGGTCCCGCAGGGCCCGGACAACGGCTTCGACGGCAACTACGGCGGCTACACGATCTTCGGGCCCCGCAACATCGGCGCGATCACGATGCGCGGCCTCGAAATCGACTACAAGCAGCGCCTCACGATGCTGCCCGGCGCCCTTAAGGGCCTCACCGTCCGCGGCAACCTCTCGTTCAACACCGCCGAAGGCGACCTGTTCTTCACCGCCACCCAAGTCGTGCCGAACAAGCGCAAGACGAAGGAAATCCCGGGCATGCTCCCCAAGGCCGGCAACCTCGGCCTCAGCTACACCAAGGGCAAGTTCGGCGCCACGTTCGACCTGAACTACACCGGCGAATACGCCGATTCCGTCGCCGCCACGCTCGGCGCCAACACCGCGAACTTCAACCAACTCATCGTCTACCGCAAAGACCTCGTCACGATGAACGCCGGCGTCAGCTACCGCCTCCGCCCCGACGCCACGCTCTACGTGAACTGGAACAACATCACCGAGCAGGGCTCCGAGCGCTACCTCGTCGAGGAAGCCCGCTGGCGCCAACGCGTCGCCTCGCCCATGTCGATCGTCTTCGGCGTGCAGGGCACGTTCTGACGTCGCTCCCCGTTCCTTCTCCCTTCCAGGGCGCCTGCGCGATTCGCCGGGCGCCCTTTGTTTTTGTCGGCCGCCCGGCCGCGAATCTGCTTGGACCCCGCCGCCCAGCGGCTAAACACGTTGCCACTCCCGCCGGCTCCCTGACCCCGGCCGGATTCCACGTTCCGCCGGTCACCCTCCTGACGGAAAGTTTTAACCCCACCAACACACCAACCGCATGAACGCACGTTGCCTGTGGAACCGTTCGCTTTGCCTCGCGGCTCTCGCCGCGACCGCGACCGGTCTCCCCCTCGCGGTGGCCCAGACGGCCCCCGCTCTCACCGAAGAAAAACCCGGCGAATCCGCCGCCAACCCGGTCAAACTCGAGAAGTTTGTCGTCACCGGTTCCTCCATCAAGCGCCCCGCCGACGAGGGCGCGCTGCCCGTCTCCGTCTTCACCAAGCTCGACCTCGAGCAGGAAGGCATCGCGAGCGCCGAGCAGCTGATCATGAACCTCAACATCAACGGCAACGGCCTCGACAATCTCGCGTCGAACGCCGACGTCGTCGCCGGCGCCCAGCGCGGTAACAACGGCGCCTCCGCCGCCAACCTCCGCGGCCAGGGCTCGAACGCCACCCTCGTCCTCCTCAACGGCCGCCGCGTCGCCTCGCACGGCCTCAACGGCGGCGTGGTCGACCTCAACTCGATCCCCTTCTCCGCCATCGAGCGCGTCGAAGTGCTCAAGGACGGCGCCTCCGCCGTCTACGGCACCGACGCCATCGGCGGTGTCATCAACTTCATCACGAAGCGCGACTTCCAGGGCCTCGTGGCCAACGCGTCTTCCGACGTCACGCAGGACGGCGGCGGCAACATCTTCCGCTACTCCCTCGTCGGCGGCTGGGGCGATCTCAACAAGGACGGCTGGAACATCATGGCCTCGCTGGCCCGTTCCGACCACAAGAAGCTCCGCGGCGACCAGCGCGACTTCGTCAACACCTTCCAGCCCGAGCGCGGCATCTCGCCCGACACGCGCGGCACGCCGATCGCCACGCTCTTCACCGTCGCCAACACCGTGACGGTCCTCGGCGCCTCCTCCGCCAACCCGGTCGACCCCGCCAACCCCGCCATCCGCGTCAACGGCGTCAACATCGTCGACCTGCCCACCAACTCCGCCGGCTACACCGGCCTCGACGGCATGGGCCCCTACCAGGAAATCCTTTGGGGCGTCACCTCCGCCACCGCCAACGGCAAATACGGCTCCGCGTGGGACACCGGCCGCGCCGCCGTCCTCCAGCAGCCCGTCAAGAACACGAACTTCGTCAGCCGCGGTTCCTACAAGCTCGGTGAGCACCTCCTGACCGTCGAAGCCGTCATCGGCCGCTCCGACTCCACCAAGAGCTTCTCGCCCAACCAGTGGACCTCCGCCGCCCTCACCTCCACCGGCGCGCAGACCACGACGACCACCGCCAACGGCACCGTCGTCCCCAATCCGCTCTCCGGCATGTTCTACCCGAGCTCCGGCGCGGACTATAACCGCGTGTTCAACGCCCTCGTCGCCTACTTCCCGGCGCTCGAAGTCAACCGCGGCGCCCCCATGGCGTTCCGCTGGCGCTCGCTCCCCGGCGGCAACCGCGAGATCCGCACCATCTCCGACACGACCCGCTACCTCGTCGGCATGGAGGGCCCGCTCTCCGGTCTCGGCAAATATTTCTCCGAGTGGGAATACCGCACCGGCGTCTCCCAGGCCGAGAGCAAGTCGAAGTCGAAGCTCCTGAACGGCTATTACTACACCGTTCCCTTCGCCAACCTCATCAAGACCGGCGTGCTGAGCCCGTTCTCCTACACGCAGTCGCAAGCCGCGATGGACGGCCTCAAGGCCGCGTCCGCCACCGGCGTCGAGCTCTACGGCGGCACCTACACCACCACGCAGGGTGACCTCACCTTCGCCGGCCCGCTCTTCTCGCTGCCCGCCGGCCAGGTCCAAGCCGCCGTCGGCTTCGACTACCGCAAGGAAGAATACAAGTTCACCGGCGACCCGCGCTCCAACGTCTCCACGGCCGACTCGCTGATCTTCAACGTGCCGTTCGACAACGCGCTCGCCACCGCCGGCACGCTCAGCCGCACCGTCAAGGCGACCTTCGCGGAAGTCCAGATCCCCGTCATCAAGCACGTCGACCTCAACGTCGCCGGCCGCCGCGACGAATACACGGGCTTCGGCGCCACCACGAACCCGAAGGTCACCCTCCGCATCTCGCCCACCGAGAAGATCCTCGTCCGCGGTTCCTACAGCACCGGCTTCCGCGTCCCGACCTTCAAGCAGCAGTTCGACCCGTCCTTCGAGTCGATCTACGCCGGCGCCGACCTCGTCGACCCCGTCACCGGTCTGCCCATCCCCGCCAACAGCCTGAACACCATCAGCGGCGGTAAGTCCGACCTGAAGCCCGAGGAAGCCGACATGACCTCCTACGGCATCGTGTTCTCCCCCATCAAGAACATCACCCTCAGCGTCGACTGGTGGAACGTGAACCGCGACGGCACCATCCAGACCCTCGGCACCTCCGTCATCCTCCAGAACTACGCGCTGTTCCCCGACCGCATCATCCGCACCGCCGGCCCGACCAGCGCCATCTCGAAGATCGACATCCGCCCGCTCAACGCCGGCGCCACCGAGACCAGCGGCATCGAGTATACCGCCCGCGGTGAGTTCGACCTCTTCGGCGGCAAGCTCGTCGCCGATGCGAACGTCTCCCAGCTGACCAAGAAGCGTTCCCGCCTCATCGCCTCCGCCCCCTGGGGCGCCAGCGAGATCGGCCGCTTCACCCGCGCCTCCGACATCGGCCTGAAGTGGAAATACACCGCCGCGGTTTCCTACCGCAAAGGCAAGTGGACCGGCCGCCTCAGCCAGCTCTACCGCGCCGGCTACATGGACTACGTCCCGCCGGGCATCGCCAACGGCGCCTACCTCGCCTTTGCGCCGCTCTACAACCCGAAGGTCGACGAGTATATCACCTACAACGCCTCGCTGACCTACCGTTGGAACAAGGACATCACCATCGTCGCCGGCGTGAAGAACATCTTCAACGAAGACCCCCCGTTCGCCCTCGCCTACGACACCAACACCGGTGCCGGCTCCTCGTGGGAGCCCCGCATCGCCGATCCGCGCGGCCGCGCGTTCACGCTGTCGGTCGAATACAAGCTGTTCTGATTTGAGCCCGCGCCCCGTGCGCGCGCTTGTCTGACTCCCGAGGGGCGATCCACACTGGATCGCCCCTTTTTCTTCCCCGATGTTCTCCTGCCGTCATCACCTTTCCCTTCTTGGAGGGCGACGCTCCGTCATCGCCGCGCTGTGCGTCTGCGCCCTCGCGCGCCTCCTCGCCGCCGCCGAGCCGGCCGCGGCCGCCGCTCCCCGCTCCGTCGCCCAACTCGCCTCGGTCCCGCTCTATCAATTCACCGAGCCCGAAGTCGGCGCCTACCTCGCGCACCTTGCCGCCGCCGAACCCGACCTCCGCGCGCGCATCGTCCACCTCGCCCGCAAAAACCTCGGCCAACCCTACGAGATCTACCTCCTCGGCGAGGCCCCGTTCGAGACCTACGACCCGCAACCGCTCTACTGCCTGACAAAGAGCGACTGCCTCGTCTTCACCGAGCACACGCTCGCCATGGCGTTGAGCCGCGACTGGACCGGCTTCTTCCGCCTCCTCCAGCGCATCCGCTACCGCGACGGCCAGATCGGCGTCGCCACGCGCAATCATTTCACCGAAGCCGACTGGAATCCCTCCAACCGCTGGCTCGCCACCGACGTCACCGCCGAACTCGCCGGCGACGCCGCGAAAAAGTGGGACGCCAAGATCGACCGCGCCCGCTTCCTTCGGAGCCGCTACCGCCTCGAGACGAAGCTCCCCGTCGAACACCTCCGCGACACCTACCTCCCTTACGAAGCCATCGCTCGCGCCGACGCCCGCATCCAACCCGGCGACATCATCGAACTCGTCCGCGGCATCGTGAAACCCGGCGCGCCCGCCTCCGACATCTTCGGCGGCAACGCCTGGATCGGCCACGTCGGCCTTGCCGCCCGCGGCCCCGACGGCGCCCTCCACGTGATTCACTCCGCCGAGCCGAAGGTTCGCGAAGAATCGATGACCGCCCTCATCGCCCGCGAGACCGCGCACAACGCCGAGAAGGACGCCGCCGGCAAAGCGCGCCTCCTCGGTTTCAAGATCCTCCGCCTCGCCGCCGACCCGCTCGCCAACCTCCGCCAACTCGACGGCCCCGCCGCCCCGCGCGTGACGCTCCCCGGCACCCTCGCGTCCCCGTGATTCAGTAATCTTTCTCTTTCCTCTTTCTCTTCCTCTTTCATCCCAGCGCGCGCGCGTCGTCCCGGTTGCCGGGAGAAAGAGAAAGATTAAGAGAAAGAAGAAAGAGCCGCCGCCTCTCCGTCTCCATCCCTCCGCCCTCGGTCCTCAGTCTTCCGCCTTCAGCCCTCCGTTCCCGTGATCCCCGCCTCCATCTCCGCCCTCCCGTCGCGCACCGCTGAGTTCACCGCGCTCCTCACGCGCTGGGCCCACATCAACTCCGGCTCCGACCACGCCGCCGGCCTCGCGCGCATGGCCGACGCCCTCCGCGAAACGTTCTCCGCCGCGTTCCCCGCGGCCACGCTCGAGATCCTCGCCGCCGACGCGCCCGGCTACAACCCGCCCGGCGTCCAAGCCCTCCGCTACCGCCTGCGCCCCGCGGCGCCGCTCCAGGTTCTCCTCTGCGGCCACTACGACACCGTCTACGGCGCCAACGATCCGTTCCAGACCTGCCGCACGCTCCCCGACGGCACGCTCAACGGCCCCGGCGTCACCGACATGAAGGGCGGCCTCATCACGCTCCTCGCCGCCGTCCAAGCCTTCGAACAAACCCCGCACGCCGCGCAGATCGGTTGGGAAATCCTCCTCACCCCCGACGAAGAGACCGGCACCCACGGCACGCGCCACCTCTTCGAGGAAGCCGCGAAGCGCCACCACTTCGGCTTCGTCTTCGAGCCCGCGCGCCCCACCGGCGACATCATCCACTCCCGCAAAGGCACCGGCGGTGCCATCGTCACCTGCCACGGCCGCGCCGCGCACGCCGCGAAGATTCCCAACGACGGCCGCTCCGCCATCCTCGGCCTCGCTGCCTACGTCCTCGCCGCCGCGAAGATCCCCGCCGAACTCCCCGGCACGCTCGTCAACACCGGCAACATCAAGGGCGGCACGCCCGCGACGAACGTCATCCCCGACCTCGCCGTCGCCGAACTCGACCTCCGCGTCACGCAGATGAGCGACGAGCCGCAACTCTTCGCCCGCCTCCGCGCCCTCGCCGCCGAGATCGGCGCTGCGCACGACGTGAAGTTCGACCTGAAACTTTGGCTCAACCGCCCGCCGAAGGAAAATCTCCCCACCGAAGCCGCGCTCTTCCCGCACTTCCAGCGCGCCGCGGCCGATCTTGGGATGAAACCCTTCAACTGGATCCACGGCGGCGGCGCCTCCGACGGCAACTTCCTCGGCGCGGCCGGCCTCCCGTGCTTCGACGGCATCGGCCCCGAAGGCGATCACCTCCACAGCGCGCGCGAGTATTGCCGCGTCGACACCATCGCCACCCGCGCCGCCAACGTTGCGCTCTTCCTCCACCGCCTCGCCGGCGGCGAGATCACCTTCCCGCGGTAGAGCCGGTCTCCGACCGGCTGATGGCCGCCCCGGCGCTGGTAGCCCGCGACCTTCCGCCTCCTTCGAGGCTTCGGCGGCCGCGCCGGGCGGGGTCGATGGAGGGCGACGCTCCGTCGTCGCCACGCCCGCGCTTCGCTCGCTGGTCCGAAAACGCACGGCCGAAAAAATTTCCTGTGGGCCGGGTGCCCTCACCCGGCGGGACGAAAGCCACGCCGCCTCCAACTCGCGGGGTGGGGTCACCCCGCCCACATCACGCTCACTCCGGCAGCCACAGCCCGCCGAGCACCGCTGCGCGCCGCGCGCCGGTCACGGCCACGCAGTTCCCGCTCTCGCCGCGCACGCGCCGCAACGCGAGCCATGCGAACGCCAGCGCCTCGACCCACGCGGGGTCGACGCCGAGCACCGCCGTCGTGTCCACGCTGCACTCGGGCAAACGTTCCTGCAGCGCGCGCATCAGGACGGGATTCCGCGCCCCGCCGCCGCACACGAAAACGCCCACGCCGTCGCCGCCGAGCGTGGCGCGCACCGCGTCCGCGATGCTCTGCGCCGTGAGCGCGACGAGCGTCGCCTGCACATCCGCCGGCGCGTAACCCGCGACGCGCATCTCCAGCCACGCGGGCGAAAAATGCTCCGGCCCCGTGCTCTTCGGCGCCGGTTGCGCGAAATACGGCTCGCGCAAAAACTCCGCGAGCAGCGTCGTGTTCACCTGACCGCTCGCGGCGAGTTGTC
>JACCDX010521426.1_pt1 | contig 11667 bp, 14 predicted proteins | sample 7449681 | NCBI WGS metagenome assembly JACCDX01 (sample SAMN15323450, study PRJNA562643) | freshwater metagenome | isolation source: river surface water | place: USA:Blue River Watershed | collected 2017-08-18 | reverse complement strand
GTTTCCCGCAGATTGGGATATTGTTCAGCTGGGCACAACCTTTCCTAATCTCGCACCGATGCCCGGCTGCCGAATGCTGCACCGGCACTCAGCGGAAAAAGGAAATGTCGGTGCTTTTGCCTATGTTGTCCGACATGCCTCACTCCCCAAAATAAATGCGCATATGCATTACATGTATGATCCTATTGACGTAATGATTCGCAATAAGCAGAATGAGTGGGGAATTTATTATGCCTGGCCAGATGTTTGCATGCACAATGATCACGGTGTCAGTACAATTGTTCCAAGCGAATAATCTGCATCATATTACGGGAGATTTATGAGTCATGTTTGAAATTCAGAGTTGCAAACATGATTCAATAAGAATTATTTAACTAAGATCTTTGCCTACGCTTAGTCATCCTCGCATTTATTTTGGGTCTTTGGGCCCTAGATCGCAAACGGCGACCTCCGCTTATTACTTCGGTGACAACACGGCGAAGAACAATATCTGTCTCAGGGCGAATAGCTTCCCGCGTAAAAGGATTCACCTTTCTACCGAGTACCTGTGTTTGAAATGCCGTAGTAGCCTTCCATACACCATCGGGACCTTTGGAATACGCTACAATAGCTTGGTCATCATGTGTTCTCCCACGCTCATCCTTAATCAGCGCAATAATGTCCCCGTCTGCCATAGGCATCATGAGGCCATTACTGTTTGTTCCGCTTGTTATGGTATGCGGAGGTAGATGAGCAGCAATGCCCGCCGGAAGAGTTGCAGGGAATGCACCTGTTGCAGCGGTTGTTTTAATACGCACAAGGACGGCACCATCATAAGATGCGCCTGCATCATCTCCAAATTCAGGCCTGTTGGGAATACGTGCTCCTTCTGTATCATCGTAGTGTAGTACTTCAACTCCGGGAATGCCACTTTCTTGTACATGATCCTCATAATAGTCAAATAAATCAGATGAGAGGTAAGGATATTCTTCTTGGAGACGCTCTTCGGCTTCTTTAACGGTAACTCCACGGAGCGCTTCCAGGCAAGTATCTACACGCAGGTATCTGACCTGAATTGCAAAAAGATAAAAGTCAAATAGCATTTACTAGGAGTTTACTAGGAGAGATTGGGAAAATGTTTAGTTCCTGCGGCGGCTCTTGCGTGTAAAGAGCTTGAAGCTGCCCTTACGTGCCTTAAAACCAGCGCGCTCCAGGCGACGCAGAGCACGCTTACCAGCGGCTGAGGCCCTGCGGCTAACAATGCGACCATGCCTGTTGTACTTCAGATCCTTCTTCGTGAGGCCACCGCTAGTGTGATGGGCAGTTCCATGCATAACCTGGGCGCGGGTTCCCACAGCACTCATACCACCTTCCTGGGGAATATTAGCACGCCCACCTACTTTACGAGTTGAACGGCGACTACGGCCACCCTGCATCTTTACAATGGAGTCAAAGGTCTTGGAGGCGTCTTGCATTTCTACCTGAAGAGAAGAAGATTTTCAAACGTACTAATTTGTGTTTGCTTCTGAGTTGCGGCCGAGGGTAACACCTCGTCGTTAAGCCACACCTCCATGGCATCCAAACTCGGCTTCGGATCTAACGCACGGGCGCGTTCATATGCAAGTGTTGCCCGCGTATTATAAAACTCCTTCTCATTTCTGAGACGCCGAAGAGCCGAAACCCACTCTGAAACATCGTCGCGATTACAATAAATAGCGGCATCCCCACAGCATTCACGAAGGCCAGGGGTAGGTGCAACTAAAACTGGAATACCCGAGGACATAGCCTCAACTGCCGTGCGCCCCCATGTCTCCTCCTTACTCGGCATAATCAGTGCCCAGGCCTGCGCATACACGTCCTTAATTTCCGTAGTATTTGGAATATAGCGAAGGTTCTGCTGCTCGTTTCCCACAATCTGAGCGCGATATCCACCCATGACACCTAAAAACTGAAAATCCGGGAGTGCTTGTGCAAGTTGAATGAGAAGCGCACCGCCCTTATTATCATTTACATTACTTAGTAATACATACTGAGGATTCTTGCGCTCCTTAGCAACCTGATAGAGCCGATAATCCACCGCAGGATTCAATGTATATGTACGTTCTGGCAGAAGATCACGGCGTGATTCCTTCAAACTCTGAGCATTAAATACGGTCCAATGCCGTTCGCGTAGTCCGCGATCCACCCAGCCATTATCCGGAATAGATCGGACATAATTATCAGTATGTACCCACTCTACAAAGGGTTTCCCCGTTTTCCTACATATGAATTGTAGCTGACGGCGATAGATATATGAATGACTATGAATCACATGTGAGGAATTGACGAGTTTTCCGAGAAGTTCAGCATCATACAGGTCAAAACACCGAACTCCCTCATATGTAATTTTAGGAAATCCAGGTGCAGCTACCCATATATCATACTTATAAGGTTTCTCCATGAAAAAGCGATTCAGTGTATGCGCACATATTTCAGAGCCCGCATTTGTTTTGGGTACATATGCATGAATAATCCAGAGCATCCGAATGCGTGTTTCGGGCGGCTCCAAGTATGTCCAAGGCGTAAGTGCCGATTTTGTCTGCGGCATAAGAGAACGAATATCAGTTGCTCCTGCATCAAAATAAAGCACGAGCACTAGAATTACTGCGACAACAATTAACCATTCAATCGGTAAATTGAATTTCATATTTCCTTACTAGGGCCAAAGGGAGGGATTTTGTGCTGCCTCCTTATTCATAGGCGGTGCTGAACGCCAGATATTTAGACGATCAGTGTCAGGTACAATATTTTTCGCTGAGCATTCCAGAATATAGAGCATAAATCGGTGAATATTCAGAATATCATATACACCGGCAAAATGTACAAGAAAATCCCCTGGCCGATACAGCTGCATATCCGTTTCACTGGAGCGGTCATTGATACCGAATAGGTATGAGTTAAAGTGCCTAGGATCAAAACATGTCTCAATCATCGCCTTGTCCGCGGGGTTTTCATACAGCCGACAGAACGCCGCATTATCCCACCAGATATGATGTGTGAGATCGTGTTGAACATAGCAGCGTTCCAGAAAATCTCGTGCCCATACACTACGACCGCGGAATAGAACGTTCCCATTATTCAGATTGCCACATGCATCGCGACACCAGAGCATATCTTTGCCCGCCGGAAGTAGGGGTACTAAATGGGTCTCCAGGCGTAAATCAGGATTTGTAATAACAACATCGCCGTCACTCCAGAATAAATAATCATAATCAGCTAAATATTTCAGAATAAAACGAATCTTTGACCAAGGAATAGGCTTACTTCGGTCCCAAACATCATCTCCTCCCTCCAAAAATGTGTAGCCGTGACGGGCGGCATATGCACGTTTAGTCGCCATACCGGGTTCAATGGCGCGTTTATAATCAGCGCCGACCGCAAATGTTAGAATTGCAATCTTGGGGTTCATATTTATGCATTCTTGTAATCATTCTCTTTAAAGTAAGCATTCAGCGATTGTTGCTATTTGTTGCTTTTGGCTTTATTAAGAAAAGAATACAACCTGCTCATCACTTCCACTCTCACATTGCGAACAGATTCATCTGGAACACAGTAGTACTGTCCGCAAAACGTATGATAAATTTCGGATTTAGTAAGTAGAAATGAATACTTTTATATATAATCCCAAGGCTAATAATGGAGCAACAATTGCGTCAAATGGTAATAAGATGCGTTTTGCAAATCTAAAATATGCTAAATTTGGTAATTGGGTGATTCCCAATATGGGACCTGCTCCCCAGAGAACTGAGGAGGAACATTTAGAGCATCTCAAAAAATCCTTTCAGAACTACGCAAGTTCGCAAAAGACTCTGAAGAATTCCTACAAATCTATGCGCTCTCGTGATAACAATAACAGTAATAATTCAGATAATGAAAACGCATGGACTGTGAATACAAATACGAATGAATGGAAGGTTGAATCAGGTAATAACAATAATAGTGAGTACATTCCTCGCAACTTACGGCCTACAAAGAGCCGCAAAACACGAAAGACGAGAAAGGCAAGAAAGGCGAGAAAGGCGCGTAAAGCATAAAACTCCCAAATCCAGTATAGGATTCCATGTCAGCAAAAGATATTGCCCATGAAATTGTTCCCCGGTTATGGCTGGGTAATAAGGCCGCTGCATCTGACGGCGAATGGTTACGCGAAAAACAGGTAGGGGTCGTCTTTAACTGCACAAAGGACTGGCCTTTTCACCCCGATATTCTGCGTAAATACCGCGTTCCTGTTCATGATAACTTAGAACCTACTGAAATCCAGAATCTCCAAACATGGGCACCTGAGATCATGTATAAACTTATTGCGGAATATAAGCGAGGTGAGGTCATTCTAGTGCATTGTCATGCAGGAATGCAAAGATCCGCGGCCGTAGTTGCAATGTTCCTAATCAGTATGTTTGGAATGCCGAAGTCTAACGCAATGTCCTACATCCGCTCAAAGCGCCCGATTGCTTTTTTTCCAGCGGCAAACTTTGATTCAGCCATTAATGGCTGGGAGATGCAACTGAAAACTGCGCGATCACGATAGAATGCTAACACGACGATTACGCAGCCATGAGTGTAGCCGCAGCAAGAAGACCAGACGGATACAAAGATACCGGCATCCTAAGGGATTTAATGCCATCCAACATCACCGACCCTGATACACCGAATAGTTAAGGATATTAATATGAAACTCCTGTATACACCTTCGGTGTATTATGTTCTCCGACCCCAATACAATAAGGGTCTAACTGCAATTGCGCCCATTCAGACGAGCCATATTGCCTTTCACTTCTGGAAAAATCCGGATCCCGCCATTTTAAAATCGGCCGGATCGCGTTGTCTGCTGGAATTTGATATTTACACCTGTGGTGCGCTGTCTCTTACAAATATTCGGCATGTCTTACATCATCTCTCAGTATTTGGTCTTACGCGCATAGATGCAACGGTTCTGAATCGTAAATCGTCACCTGCATTGGTCAAATGTTGATCAAAAAAATTGGGCACGCTGAGTGCAATCACTTACTTAAATTGCATGACTTTTCGCCTTTTCCTCGGCAGTCCATTCATCCGGAATATCCTCGGGAAAGTAGGTCTGATAAAATGCCTCACATGATTCATCGTCCTCAAATACTAGATCGCCTGCTTCCTCACAGGCGTTCCGATCAATCCTGTTTTCCACCAGAATACGTTGCCATGCAGCGCATCCTGTCAGAATTCCAACGGCAGATGGAGTCATAGGAATCTTACGGCGTGTTGTGCGAAATAAGCGTGCAGCGAGCATTCCGACGTTACGCTGAGGCCATTGATTATTTATATGAGATGCATGTTGCTCATACTGTTCCGAACACCAGGTCATTCCCGCATTCGCTAGAACGAGAGGAAGCCCTCGGTTATTCTGTTTCCAAAGTTGCAGAAGTTTCTGATTTACTTTCTTTGTTGTTTTAGCGGAGAGAAGGGCAGCGGCTTCTTTGGCAGGCAGAGTTCCCAACAGAAGAAAGAGTCGGACGCCCTGATTATTAGACTCCGCATTCGTCACTGCACGCTTCAGAACCTGTGTATCGGATATTGCTGGGCAATTAATGTCGGGTGTTCGTGCGCTCTCCAGAATCTGCACGGGATAATCCAGAAGTACTGACATGAAGCGTAGAGCCGTCTCTTCACATTGAGGGTTTTCAGTATATTGCTCCCACGCCGAAATCAATCCGGGAACTGGTGGGTAGTTTAGGAATGCTTTAGTGAGTGTTTTATAAAGAAGATCCCATTCTTCGCTCACCCAAAGTTCATGAGCCCAGAAAAGGGCATGCTGGCGGCGTAGAGGATGCTTGTTGAGAATTGCGGTGGCCAGGGAATCTGCGACGGCATCTAATTCGTAGAAATTGCGTGTCCAGCAACTAACCATGGGATGATCCTGGGTTTCAAACACGATTTCCTTGTGTGGCTTCAAATTTTTCTTTTGGGGACTACGCAACCATGCATCCATGTGGGGATTTTGTAGGAAGCGTGGGTTTATTTATGGCTTTTTAGACGCCTAACTCCGTTTGTTTGCACTTAGTGCTTACTTGAAGCGACGGCTTGCCTCCTTCATTGCATCACCAAGACGGGCAGCGGGATTCTTGCGCTTCAGCTCGCGGTACACCTCCATAACCTTCTTATTCCAAGAGGACATCTTGCGGCTCTTCTTACCACCGGCTTGGGTATTCTTACGCGAAGCTTTACGATTGTTTCTGCGGGTGCTCTTGCGGTTGCTGCGGCTATTCTTACGTGAAGCCTTAGTCATCTTATATTTAGGATAAAGATTTTTTTGTATCCGAGGTTCTTGTTAGTGCAGCCACATATTTCAAATAATCTGCATGTGATGCAAATTTCATTGTTGGATTAGCGTTTCGTTCCCCGACGATTTGATTATCTACTGTATTTGTACTCATATCCTGAAATCGCTTAATGCTAGCTGAGATTTGCCTATGAAAAGCCTTAGTTCCAGAAGCTTCAAACATACAGTTATGGGGTAAAGTATATTTCCATGGAAATGCGATAGTTTCAATAGGAGGCACATCAAACGCCGAAATCCGAATAGAATATGTATTTGGAAAAGGTAATCCAGGGCAATCAATCCATCCTAAGCCCTTATCAAAGAAATAGTACCACTTAGTTGCACCAATCGGAAATGCAGCGCCGCCTTCAGATTCCCCACAAACCTCAATCAGGGTTCCTCGGCGACCAATATCCGTAAATAAGCGTACACCCGTTTGAGTTGGTTGTGAATGAACAACCTGAATGGGACATTTAATAGGTGTTTGTGATCTAGATATTTGTGATCCAGGTGTTTGTGATCCAGGTGTTTGTGATCCAGGTGTTTGTGATCCAGGAATTAAACAAGGTCCATAAATACCTGACCATTGAACTTTACCAGAATTCATTGACCCCTCACAATTTCCAACACGAATCCACCAATTGCCTGGTTCAAGGCTGAGAGTGCATTCAGACCACATGGGCAGTACAAATACCCGTCTTTTCTCTGTCTCGGCTCCTTCAGATTCCCGCATAACACTCACAATCACGCCTTTATTTTCAGAAATATCCATTACCCATTGAATTTGCAGAGCCCCGCTTTCAGTTATCTGAAAATTCAAAATTTGTGGGGGAATCATTTATCAACAGTTTTGAAAAAGAATGCGTCAGGCATCCCCACCCGCTATCTAAAAATAAGGATGAATGTAAATTCCAAACATGGCTCCTACACTATGTCTAAATATGATCGTAAAAAACGAAGGACGAATCATTGAGCGCCTGTTAGAAACCGTGGTTCCCATTATTGATAGTTACTGCATCTGCGATACGGGGAGTACTGATGATACCAAACAGAAGATTGAGGCGTTTTTTGCGAGTCGCGGAATTCCAGGTGAAGTATTTGAGGAGCCCTTCAAAAACTTTGGCTACAATCGCGGGTTAGCACTGAAGCGTGCCGATAACTGGGCGGATTATGCTCTTCTTCTAGACGCCGACATGAAGCTCGTAATCGGGCCCGAATTCCGGAAAGAAACCCTGACGAGAGATGGTTATCTCATGCTCCAGGGAAATCCAGGGTTTGAGTATTACAATACACGCATTATCCGAACACGCATAGGGGTTCGCTGTGTTTGCCCTACGCATGAATACTACGACTTTCCCTGCGGCCTGGATCACAATACACGTCTCTCGCCCTCTTTTCTACGCATTGACGATATTGGGGACGGAGGGTCAAAGGCCGATAAATTCCAGCGCGATATTCGGCTTCTGAAGGCGGGGCTTGAGGAAGAGCCCAACAATGGCCGTTACCATTTTTATATTGCCAATTCCTACCGGGACCTCGGCAATAAAGAGGAGGCCATTGTTTGGTTCAAGAAGCGTATTGAGCTCGGCGGCTGGGTAGAGGAAATCTGGAATTCATGGTTTGAGATGGGGAAGTGCTACTTTGCGCTCGGAAAGCGCGCAGAGGCAATTGATGCACTCCTAATGGCCTATAATACGCGCCCTCAGCGCGCCGAAAGTCTGTATGAAATTGCCAAACATTACCGCGAGACGGGCAAACAGTTAGTGGGTCAAATGTTCTGTGATAAAGCACGCAGCATTCCTTTTCCTAAGGACGATCTCCTCTTCATTCACCGCAACGTCTACGATTATCTGATTGAATACGAACATTCTATTCTCTCCTATTATTCTAAGGCACCTATTGATCATATGGCATATTTGCGTCTTCTAAGTAGTGGCCATTACCGCGATAATGTACTATCCAACTATCAGTTTTATTTCCGCCGACTGAATGAAATGCCAGGTGTTCTGAAGCAGCGCATTCAGTTTAATGAAACCTGCGAACGTACTGTACGCGGAAAACTGGATCACTTCAAATCCAGTAGTCCCTGCATTATTCCTTACAGTGAAGGATACTTGATGAATATTCGTTTCGTAAATTATAATCTCAATAAAGATAACGGTTGCTATTCGTACCGCTTTGATGACGGTAAGATTGTCACAATTAATAAGTGCGTTCTGATGAACCGGAATCTCAAGGTTCTAAAGGAATTCTGGATGGATGCCGTGCATCGCGAAGATATTCGGTATCTAGGTGTGGAGGACGTGAAGGTATTTTCACACGAAGGGGAACTGCGATTCATGGGTACCGTTCAGGATGAGCAGGGGCGTCCGCGAATTGGTGAGGGTCCTTACAATTACCGTGAAAAGGTCCTGAAGCCGGTTGTATATGAATCGCCTACCAACGCTGACTGTGAGAAAAACTGGGTCTATTTTCATCACGGAGGTGAACTGAAGACGATTTATAAGTGGTCCCCGCTCAAGTACGGTCGCCTACAGGACGGTCGTTTCGTCGCCGAGAAAGAAATTACGGGTGTTCCTGGGTTCTTCCGTGACCTCCGCGGCTCCACCAATGGGTTTGTCTTCGGCGACGAAATCTGGTTTCTATGTCATTATGTGGCCTATTCAACACCGCGACACTACTATCATTGCTTTGTTGTACTTGATGCCGAGACACTTCAAGTACGCCGGCATTCAACGCTATTTAAGTTTGAGGGCGAGAAGATTGAATACACACTCGGTCTCGTTGTTGAGCACGATCGTATTCTGATTAGTTACAGTAAATGGGATGCTGAATCGGTCCTCAGTGTTTATGATCGTGCTGCACTAGAGCGCGAGGTGTTTCCTTCCGAGTCTAAATGAGGCATAGCTGTGTGCTTCGCCAACTAATCTTCGCAGAGCTGTTTATAAATTTTAAGCTAAAAAATTATACTTTGATTTGCTGATCCTGAGCTCACCTCTATGAGCTGATGATAGCGATCGCACAAAATAATATATTCACGGACCACCGGGTCGTCCCCTCCATACTCTATTTTATCGGGACAAATCCGTATTTATGTGGGACCAATATAACGAACCGCAGTAGAGCAACACTCCCCATACTGAAAGTTTGTCATACGCGACCAGGCTTCCTTTTGTTGCGCAGGAGTCGCACAGTAGGGCTGAACCTTACATGGCGATAAATAGGTAGTAGAAGTGTAAGGAAACGGGCAACAGGGTACCTGAAGACCAGGAGGCGACTGTGTATCTACCGCATACTTACAACAGCTACTGACGCCTATGCGCATTTCATTATTGCAACAATGCCTATTAATCTTTTGCGCAGCAACTGGTGTAAGAGCAGCCGCCTGTTGTGAAATATATTCAGTTCGCAAACCGGCATCCATAAATGTATTTTTGCGAATGTATTGGCCTTGGGCCTCCATTTTTAGTTTCAGGTATCGCGATGCATCCATTCTCTACCTGTGTTCCAAACAAATTTCACCGAATCTCCGCAAAATAGGTTCCCATGAATATTCGGTGCGAACACGATTCCTAACATGGTCCCCCGCCCAACGTCGGTACTCGGGATTCCGCCAGAGCCGACTGAATGCTGCAGCAAAATCCCGCGGATCACAGAATCCTACATCACCGGCGTGCTCATCCAGAGATCGGCTAACACGTGCCCATGCCTTCGGTTCAATGACCACCGAATCGGCGTGACCGCCGAAAATATCGGTAAGTGCACCCACGCCACTAACGACCTGGGGTCGCCCATAACCCGCGTGTTCCAGGTTACATAGACCAAAACCCTCACCTATGCAAGTATTGATGCCTATATCCGTCGCTACGAATGCGGCGAGAACCATATCATCTTCCACAGCACCGGCATTTGGGAGCACACGAATATGTGCAGCAGCGCGTTCTGTAGAAATCCCACGTTTCAAACACTCCGCCTCCAATGTCTCGCGAATATCGTAACCACTTGAACTCACGGGAGCACAGTTCAGGAGAAGCTTCAGGCGGGGATCAAATTCCTCGGCAATCAGGAATTCTAAGTATGCTGCGAGAGTTATATCCTGCGCCTTTCGGTATGTATTCCGATTCGTATTGAGAAGAATGAAGTCGTCGGGTGCGAATCCGAGGCGATGTTTGGCTTCCATGGGGTGCAAGGCATCCGCGGCCTCGTGATTTGCTGCAAGGCTGGAGAATCCATGCGCCAAAACCCGTAATTTCTCGCGCGGAATACCCATAGCCTCCAAGTTCCGCTCCCAGCACGGCGAAAAAACCATGATTACATCCGTGTTACGATTTACATGCCGGACAAAATCCGCACGTTCAAAGGGATATACGAGATCTAAATAGCTGATAATGCGTACCTGAGGATTCTCGGCGCGGAACCCGAGGAGTGCATTAAAGAGCCGACACTGAACAACGATATCATTATAAATAACGACGCAATCGGGTGCAAATCCGCGTACAATTGAATCTATGAGTTGCACGCCGTAGCCGTCCTTAATACCAAGGCGCTCCTCCTCCGCCACAATATCCACGAATCGGATGGCAGGATGTATGAAACGCCGGTGTTCAAATGAGAGCGGATAATTGCCTGTAGCTAGAAACAGTAGTTCCACACCCGGTTTGGCAGCGAGATAATTGGAGAGCATGTTTGAAACCTTGGCGTACCCTGTGGGCTGCACGGGATGCGTTGCGTAGAAAATGATGCGCATTGGTGTTTATTGCTATGGTTTTTATGGTGAGTAAATTCTTAGACCATGATACGCCAATGTACAGCCGCAGTGGATATGGCGGGGAAACAATATAATCGGGCGCGGATGTAAAGAGCCTGTTTTTTACCTGTACTGAGAAAGGGTAATGGAGGAACGCCTGAGACAAACTGTGGCCATTCTGAAAAAGATAACGGGCGATCTTGGAATTCCTTACAGTTCTCCTCCCGTTCAGGAGCTCAAGGGTCATTTGGATACCTTTGTGCGCACGGGTTCGCCCTGGGAAGGTGAAGTGGATTTTTCGCATTGGGGGCGCAAGGCCGCAGTCATCTTGCATCGTTCAGGTCAGGTGGAAGTATCACTGAAACCGACTCTGGAGTTCCGGAAAATGATGAGGGATATGCGGCAGCGGTAGCAGCTAACCAGCCTTGGACTTACTCAAGAATCCGTCTGCCATAATGAGGTGGCGGTGGCGGATATAGTAATCTATATGCATGAATAGATGAACTCACTTCAATAACTTGTCCATTCAGTAATGTTTGCCGAAGTATAATATCCTTTTCAGATTCCGACCCATTGAATGGCGTTTCCGAATAATGGATTTGATTGG
>JACCDX011099745.1_pt1 | contig 11670 bp, 9 predicted proteins | sample 7449681 | NCBI WGS metagenome assembly JACCDX01 (sample SAMN15323450, study PRJNA562643) | freshwater metagenome | isolation source: river surface water | place: USA:Blue River Watershed | collected 2017-08-18 | reverse complement strand
GCACAGCTGGCTATAGACAAAGAAAATGGCGGAAGATATTCAGACGAAGAGTTTTTGGAAATAACAGAAAGCTTGTTTTCTGTATTCGACAGCAAAGAAGAAGATGGCAAAATATCTTTTGTTATAAATCCTGAAAGATTTGCACCATCTAAAGCCAAATCTGAAATCGAGAAAATAATCGCCGACATAGTCAAAGCAGAAGACGACTATAGAGAAGAACTTAACAAATGGGAAATGGAACAAAGATTTGGACACAGCGAGCCAGAGCCACAGGGAGAAGGCGAAGATCATCCAGAGCCAGGCAAGGAAGCTCAGTCTGATATCGACAAATTGATAAGACAATCTTTAGAAAATCCAGAGTCACAAGAAGACGATGAGAGCAATCTTAGTAAAAGAGAGATACAAGCACTTATAGACGCTGCCTTAGATTCAGGAAAATATGAAGAAGTCGAAAGGCTTGCGCAGCTTCCTAACTATCTAAAAGAAGGCAAGGTATATCTTGCCGAGCTAAAAAGAATAAACGAATCAAAAATAACAAGAAGAAAATGATTTTCAAGAAATACAGCCAGTTTTTAGACAAGTTTTCTATAAACGAAAACCTTGACAAAGCCAAAAAGTACATGAAAGACAGATATATATTGTCTACCGCTGCAAACCAGCTAGGCCTTGTCGACGACGAGACAAAATACGATATGGCGAACGGAAGCAAACGTTCGCTAACTCCTTTGGACTTTGTAAAATTGGATGCCGCGCAAAAAAAGAATCTTACCGACACAATGAGGTCGATTGCGGTGAGCGAAGAACAGCTAAGAGAGCTTGTTGGCACAGACGAGTTCAAATCGATAAGAGAGCTCAACACGACTGTTCCAACTCCAGATGGTAAAGAAAAGGCATATCAGCTTGACAGAGACAATATTGGATGGCTATCCAACTTCGTCTATTTCTACTACTACGAAAACGCTTCTATCGAAGACTTGCAAGGCATTTATGCCGCTCTTATAAAAAACAGAGACATATTGTCCAACCTAGAAATCGTAGTAAACGGAAAAAAAACCAAAACTACATTCGACGCGAACTTCATAAACATGAAGCTTCCTAACAACGCAGAACTTCTAATCGATGGACTAAACAAGCTAGAAACGCTAAGGCTGTATAAAAAAATGGAAGCAGACCTTCCGCCGCACCTAAAGAGAGACTTAAAAGATTCTCCTAATATTATCAAAGACCAGTTCTTGGAAGTCGCTGTGGAATTTGACTTGCTTGGCGGCGGAGACAAGGAAAAGCACGACGAGCTATACAAAGGATTCTTTGGAAAAATGATGCTAGACGACAGGGCGGATTCCAAGACTAAAGGAGAGATAGTCTTTAGAAGCCCTATATTCAGATACAAGACTATTAGAGACTTCATCGAAAAGGCTCTTGCTTACGCAAAGGCGACCAGCAACGACGGATTCAACTCTTTCTATGAGAAATTCCAAGAATGCAGCGTAAAATTCGGCGCGATGGGCGCAGAAGAAGTATTCAACGAAAAGGGAATATTCATAGTCGAGGTAAAATCCTATGGCGCGAACAGAATACTAAACGCGCACACTTCGCATTGCATCAAAGACTCTTTGAGCCAATGGGACTATTATGTAAACTCTGACATAAATAGAAGGGTGGTAGAAGAAAACAAGCAATACTACATCTACAACTTCAACCTTATGCAATCAAACCCTTTGTTTACAATAGGAGTTACTATCGAGCCTGACGATCGAAACAACCATATCAGAGCAGCTCACAACAAGATTGACGGAAACATCGCGACAAAGGTGATAAGCATATTGAAAGATTGGGGAATCGAATACGACATCGAAAACGAAGCAAAAGAAAAAGCAAAAGAGCTTGGCGCGACAGAAGCCGAGGTATCTAAATACGGAGGACTTTTCTCATTGCTTAGGCCAGCGACCGGCGAAGACCTTGAAAAAAGAAGAAGATCAAGGCAAGCCAACATAGAAATCGTAAAAAAAGGACTTACTTCAGAACAGATCAAGCAATATGTCACCGTAGACGGGGCAGACATCAACAGGGAAGCATGCAAGGCGCTTCAATGGGCAGTTCAAGAAAACGATTTGGAGAAAGCATCGCTTATATTGTCTTTAGGCGGGTCGCCAAACTTGAAGGGACCAAAGGAAGGAATCATCAACGACGCCACTTCTTTGGATATGATAAAGCTTTTAGTTAGAAATGGTTCAGAGCTTACTTCTCAGGTATACAACAATATATGCCATGACATAGAAGCAGTCAAATTCTGCCTAGACAACGGATTGGACCCAAGCTTTGAAGAATCTCTTCCTATAAGAAGGTCTTGCATAGGAAGCTGGAAAAGCCCAGAGGATGTCGGAGAGAGCTACTTTGACGCGATAAAGATGCTTCTTGAATATGGAGCAAGCCTTACCGACAAAAGAGGCAGATATATGATCACAAGATGGGCCATCGAATATGGAAGGACAGAAGTAATCGACTTCGTGGTAGAGAATGGCGGAACTATGGGATTTGTTTCTGCATACAATTGGCTTGGGCACAGCAGAAAGCTGACTATGGAAACAAGGAAAGCGCTAGCAGAAGAATACTTGCTGCCTTTGATCCTTAAATATGAGAAGGAAGAATGGGACCAGATTGAAGAAAGAAAAAAATGGCATTTGAAATAACAAAAAAAACCAGTCTTTAAGGCTGGTTTTCTTTTTTAAGAACGCTGTATATCAAAAAAGCGTCGTTTACGTCTTCATAAGGCTTTGGTATTGTCGCTATGCTCAAAACATCTGCTTTTACAAGCTTGCAGTGCTTGCTCCAAAAATCTTGCATCTCAGTGTTTTCTACTATTGATAAAAAGATATCGGTTTTTGTGAAAGAACCACCAGATATACCAATACTATTTCTATATACCCACTTTTCCTTTTTTATACCAATATTTATTGGCGGATAAGTCAGCTTGCACGACTCCAGCTTTAGAGTCGACGGAGACAAGACGGTTATGTCTTCTGAAACCTGGTCGAACAATTTCTTTCTCAAAAGAGTAGAGAAGGTCACCAAGTCTATTATATCTCCTGCTGCGCTTGAAAAGGAATATCCTTCGATTCCAATCTTGGTCGGCTTTGACGAATCGATATTCGACAACACGTCTTCTATTATGCCGTCTGTTATGCGGTCGTAGTCTTTTAGCTTTATCAGCTCTCCTTCAGAATAGTCTTTGAATTCTCTGTATTCTATGAACTTGTAAGTCACGAATTGCTCGGCCAGCTTGAACCACTTTTTGATTCCGGTCTTTCCGAAAGCAGAGCTTTCTCTGCAATAATTATACATCTTGAATTCGTTTCCAGAGCTCACCACGAGAGCAGTCGATATCAAGGAAGGGTCTAGCGCAACTATGTTATATTCCATAGTCTATATATCGATATTTAGCGCCTCTTTATGCAATCTAATTTTAATATATAATATATAATCAATAGATAAAAAAGAGTGATATGATACAAGAAATAGAATGCTATGAATTGAAGCGAATTCCATGCAGCGACTTTGTCGTCAAATTTGAATTCGAGGATCTGAACGGAAACAAATATCTTATACAGTTCAAGAACGATTCTATTGGGCCAATCAACAAGCCAATGATAGGAACTTCCTACGAGCTTACCTATTTTGTTTGGGACGAAGATTCGAGCGCATGGAGCATAAGCAAAATCGTCAGCTCGAACATATTCCGCCTGATGAACACCATATTTGCAGAAGCTGTTCCTATGTTCTTGCAAGAAAGGCCTTGGGTTAAGAAACTTAGGTTTGAAGGCTTGGCCAAGGATAACGAAAAAGAGTTTATCACTCAAAGAACAAAAGTTTACTTGAGATACCTAAAGAACAATCCTATCGCAGGATACAAAACGACAAGCTGCGCGAACTGCATAAGCCTATTGAAAGGCTAGACAAAAAAAACACATAAAATGAAGCATATCAAGATATTCGAAGACTTTGAAGAATCGCTGTCAAGCGAGCCAGTTGCCGCAGAAATAATTCGCGCTTTTGACAGCGGCGACATCAAAGACGCTACAAAGTCTTAGAAACCAAGCCAGCATATAGGCATGGGGGAACAATTTCAGAAACTGTCTTTAGGTTCAAAACATCTATAGCAGACTATGAAGTAATGCTGATAGAATCAGAGACAAGAGGACAAGACATAATAATAAGAAAAAACGGATCTTTTACCGATTTGCCGAGGCTAAGCAAGCTTAGGCAAGAAATATTGGACAGATGCTTTTCTTATATAAAATAGCATAAAAAAAATCAAGCAAAGATTATGCAAAGACCTGAAGTAAGGCTTGTGCAAGACCAGCAAGTCGAGACAAACGAAAATCCTAGCATAGATGGCTGGGAAGCAGAGCAGCTATTGAGAAAATACGGATATCAAGACACTCAATACTCTACACATCAAGAGCCGCCTGCGCCTGCAGACAGCGGACTTACATTTGAGCAAATGATCGCGCAAGAAGAAGCTAGGATAAAAAGCGAAGAAATGAGAAGACAGCAGCAAATGAACGGACCTAAGCCAGTTTCTTTTGACGCGAGAGGCGGCTACTATACCGAGACCAAATACGGGACTGACGACGATAGCGGATATGGATTCAAGATACAGATAACAAGCGACATGCCAATTCCTCCTAAATATTAGGCATTTCTTTAATCTAATACTTTATTCGCCTATTTTTTAGACAAGATAGCAATAAAAAGAATCTAAAATTTTATATATAGAATATAAAATAATTATTTTTAGATGGCTCAAGTTATATTTAACAATAGAATAGACATGGTAACGACCGCGGCGACGCCGTCTGTTGATGGATACACCGTAGGATACGACATCGACGGTATCATAAAGCAGAAGGATTTTGCAGGAGTCGTCACTCCTTTGTGCGCGATTTCGTCGCAGAATCTGATACAGACGCTCAACCTTGGAAACGATTCAGGAATCTATTCTATAATGATGGGAACCGGAACTTCTATCTACAGCTCTAACTCTACAGGAAGAATCAAGCTAGACCACAGCGGATCGGTTTTCATATACGCGACTTCTTCTGCTACAGGAACATCGTCTATGCATCTATCAAACTCTGGAATAAGCTTGTTTAGCTCTACTCAAAGCAGCTATGGATCTCTAAGCCTTTCCGGAACAACATATTCTTTAGAAATAGGTTCTTCTACCAATTCGATAGCGATAAAGCAAACCAGCAGCAAGCTATGGATCGAAGACAAAGACACAGACGCCGCTTCAGAAGACACTATACGCGTAATAGAAATAGGAAGCTCTTATGACGGCGATACCGTAGACAACAAAGCATACGTGCATATAAACTCAAAAAACGCCTCTACCAACGCAGGAGTCAAAAATTCTGTCGTCATAGGCGGATCATATCTTACCGCATCTGTAAGCGAAACTGTCTATCTAGGAAACAGCGTCAACATAAACAACGCATATACTCTTCCTAGCACAGACGGAACTGCTGACCAATACCTCAAAACTGACGGAAGCGGAACGGTTGTCTGGGACGACATGGTATCGACAACTCCGCCATTGAACGAAGTTCTTGCAGTCGGAAACAACTCAGGAACATACAGCATTGTCATGGGAACAGCGACTTCTATCAAATCTACAAACGGATATGGATCGATATACCTAGACAGCGGCAGCGCCTCTGGAAAGATACTCATATCTACCGATGGCGTTACAAAAGCGCAGTCGTTTATAGAAATGGACAATTCCGCTCTTGCGATAAGCGCTACTTCTGGAACGATAACTACCGGAAACCTAAAAGGCCTTCAATATTCTGCCGACTACAGCTCGACTTTCGACAACAACTCTTTGGTCACAAAGCAATACGTGGTTTCTCTATTAAACAACATATCAACTTCTTATAGAACTGCATATGTTGATCCAGCAAACGGAAGCAACGTCACTGGATTGGTAAACAGAGCAGACAAGCCGTTTGCCACTATAGAAAAGGCGATAAGCGGACTTACTTCTTCCTATTCTTTTATTTCTACAAATACAGGATTGGTGCATCTGAAGAAAGGAAACTATACCGATGTCGTGCATCTCTATGACAATATAAACTTCTATTGCGAGCCAGACGTAGTCTTTTCTGAAAATGGATTTACCGACATCAACGGCGCGGTCAACTCTTCTATATTTGGATTCGCCAAATTTGTAGGGACTGACGCAACGCTTGTTCCTTTAGACGTTACAAAAGCGTCCAACATCAGCTTCAATTTTTCTAGCATAGACAACCAAAGCGTGGCGATAAGAGTCACGAACGCTTTGGGAACATCAAACATAAAAATAAAAGGAGACTTCATAGCATGCAAATCTGAAAATGGCAGGGCTATATTGATAGGCGACGAAAACGGAGCATACGATGTTTCTTCAAACGTAAGCATAAGCGTTGTCGAAAGGATAAGCGGCGCATACGACACTATAAGCGTTTCTCCTAAATTCTACGGAACTCTGGAAGTAAACTCTCCTTTGATAGAGTGCGATTCCGACCTAAACATCTCTGGCTCAGCCATAGACATACAGCATGCGCTTATAGTAAAAAGCGCAAGCGCAAGCGTGACTATAAACGCAGACTTGAGAGAAAGCTCTTCTGTCAATGTAGGAGGAATAAACTCTGCAGTCTATGTAAGCGCCGGAACGGTAAGCATTTTTGGAAACATATCAGGCGGAGAATGTCCTGGCCTATACCTAGACGCAAGCACGCCGGCCAGCGTTTCTGTAGCAGGAGACATCGTCAGCAAAAAAGAAGCGATAATAAACGCAAGCAACAAATCGAATTTCAAAGCAAGCAACTCTTTGATAAAGACCGATGGCCTTGGCACCAACCCGTATGCCATAAATATAAACGCTGGCTCTATGTCTAGCACATACCTTTATAACACAAGAATATACAACTCTCTAGCAAACTCAGGAATGATACTGATGGCCTCGACTGGCTCTAGGCTTGGCGTCTACAACTCGGTAGGATACAGCGCCGGAACATCTTCTGGAGAATTCATATATTGCGCGGCGACGGTTTCTGTCGGATTGCACAATGTTAGATCGAACAAAGACAACTCTGACGGCGTAGAGGATCTTTTCACGCCAAGCGGATTTATATACGACCAAAATTTATACTTAGGAGATTTCTAAAAAATTAAAACAATAAGATGCAAGAATCAAGATATGGCTACACTAATATAACAAGCGAGTATTTAATATACCCGTTCAACTCGCCTCTTGGATATGATTTCAACTATACCGGAACCTATTCTAAATATTCCATAATAGACAAATTCTACGCAAACTCTTTGGTCAAGCCTGTAAAGAGGCTTTACTATGGAGGCGCAGAGTGGTCAGAAGGAACTATAGCGCTTACTTTTAGCCTTAGCAATCTGGCTTATGCTTTTGGAGACGAAATAATATTCAAGACTGCGAGTACGCCTAGCATATCTGTTTCTGCAGCGCATAGCACATACGACAGGATAGACGCCATAGTAGTAAACGAAGATGGCGACATTAAGATAAAAGAAGGAACTCCAGAGGCAGAGCCTAAAAGGCCGTCTCTTGGCGACGACGAGGTGCTTATTCAATACGCGCTTATCAAGGCAGGAATCGACAAGATAGGAACGCACGAGGTTGTATACGAAAACGACGCTCAATGGAACACAGACACATATCAGATTTCTGGAATCGCCAATCCTGCAGACGTCGACTTTCAATATGCAGTAGATCCTTTTGTCTCTGCATATTGCGTTTCTGCCAATACAGACTATAGAACTGGATTGGACTTTATGAATCCTACTACTATAGAAAGAACCGAGTATGCTTCTCTTTCCATGAGAGTAAAGATAAACAGCGAATTGGACCACAACAGGTATTTGAGCGCTCAGATATACGGAACTTCAAGCTTGTATTCTGGGACCGCATCAAGCAACACTATCAATTTGATGGCATATGGGCTTGAGCCAAACCTCATAGGAGAATGGCAGCATATCGTAGTGCCTACTATAAAGTTTGGAAAAAACGTCGAGCATATAAAGGGTCTTAAAATAAGAATGATCGGAGGCGCCAGCGCTTCAAAGACATCTTGGGCATTGGACAGGATACTATTTCAAACTGGAGTAGAATATGGCGAGTATACAGATCCTAGCTATAACGCAGTCACAGACGGAACATCTGGAACTAGCGGAACCAGCGGAACATCAGGAACATCAGGAACCAGCGGAACCAGCGGAACATCAGGAACCAGCGGCCTTAGCGGAGATAGATACAGAACTATATACAATGGCTCTATAGACTATCTATTGCCTGGCGGAACATATAGCCTTATTATAGAAGCAGACCTTGGATACAGCTTTGGCCAGTCGATAATAATGGCAATCGACAGCACTAACTATATCGAAGCAACCGTTGCCGAATATGATAGCATAACAGGAGGATTGACCGCGTCTCGAGGAAACTCTTTGCATCCTTTGTCTCCTGGATATGTAGGAACGCCAACCAGCAGCGTCGCGGATTGGGTAATAAACCTTGATGGAGCGTCTGGGGGAGATGGAACAAGCGGAACTAATGGAACATCTGGGACTTCAGGAACTACTGGGACTTCAGGAACTACCGGAACTTCTGGAACATCAGGAATCGATGGAACATCAGGAACATCAGGAAGCGATGGAACATCAGGAACTACAGGTACTTCGGGAACTACAGGTACTTCGGGAACTACCGGAACTTCAGGAACATCAGGAATAGATGGAACATCAGGAACATCTGGTACGACTGGAACATCTGGTACGACTGGAACTTCTGGTACGACTGGAACATCCGGAACTTCGGGAACCACTGGTACATCCGGAACCACCGGAACTTCTGGTACGACTGGAACATCCGGAACTACTGGAACTTCAGGAACCTCAGGGGTCAATGGAACTTCAGGAACTTCAGGAACCACTGGAACTTCAGGACAAGATGGGAGCGCAGGACCAAACACGCTATACTTCAATTTAGGATCGTTGGGAGTTGAAGGAACTTGGAACACAGACAACAACGCGTCGCCGTCTAGCGTTACTACTTTATATATAAGCAAGACTTCTATGCTTGGGCATGATGGAGGCACCGCGTCTACCAATAACGCAGCTACTTGGGTTTCTTATATAGCATTAAACTCTGCGGTGCAGATATGCAACAGCGACGACTCGTCAATGTTCACGATATTTAGAATAACTAGCATAAATCCACAATCTACTTACTATGAATTTGGTGTTACCTATATTGTTGGAAACGGTGCTTTCCCTACGCATGACGTTGCTATATCATACTCTAACAATGGAACATCGGGTACATCAGGAACGTCTTTTGTCGCGACTGGAACTCAAAACTACGCAGTAAAGTGGGAGACCAGCTCTGCTCTTTCTTCGACCTCTTCTATATACGACAACGGAACGAATGTTGGAATCAGCTCATATCCTTTTACAGCAACGCCATCAAGCAAGCTGCATATAGCAGAAGATGTTTCTACGAATCTAGGACAGCTGACAATATCTGGAAAAACAGACGTCAACAAGAGACTTGTTCTTGGATACAACACTTCTTCAGACTATGGAGTTATACAATCAGGGTCTTCTTCTTCGTGGAAAAGCTTGGCGATCAATCCTGAAGGCGGAGATGTCACGATTGGCCTTACTGCCGCTAGCGCTAGGCTGCATGTGAAAGGCACGACAGCGTCCTTGGGAACCACCGTTTTCAAAGTAGACGGAAATTCTGGAGAGCTGTTTTCTGTGGTAGACGACCTTACAGGATCTTTGATGTCTGTAAACGACATATCTGGGCTTCCTGTATTTGAAGTATTTGCGGACAACTCTGTTTTGATAGGAGACTATCAAGCGCCTTCTCTCTATACTACTATCAAGGCTTCGTTGGGAACAGCGTCGACATTCACGACGATATGCCAAGTTGACAAGACGCTATATAGCTCTGCGTTCTTTGAATACAACATTCAAAGCTCTGGTAACATGAGGGCTGGGACTGTAATGGTAGCATGGGACGGGACTAACGTGCAGTTTGCAGAGACGTCTACTATGGATTTAGGAAATACGAGCGGCTTTGAATTCCAAGCTATTATTTCAGGAAGCTATTTGGCCCTTCAAGCAAAGACTACGTCTTCTGGCTGGACTATAAAGTCGATAATAAGAGCGATATAATAAGCGCGCTTGGAATTTAATATATACGATAACTTGTTTTGGAAAGTGAAAAAATAAAGTTTTTATAAATGGCTAATGAATTTTTTGTCAGGAAAGGCCTGGCTATCGCGACATCATCTGTCGCAACCGCATCCGGTGCGTCACAATCTTCTAAATACTTGGTAATAGGAGAAGACAATATAGTTAGATGGGCTAGCGCCAGCTCGGCAGCGGCCGCGTCTGTGGCTTCGCCAGCGTTTTCTTTTCAGATAAACGATGGAAATTCAACTGCAGGACTTGCCGCATTCGGGGTCGCGCAATTTAGCTCTAACTCGCTACATTTCAACAACTCCAGCACATATCTTTCGGGAACTTCTTCTACAAGCAATACCTTGATTGGATTCGGATCAGGAGCAAGCATGTCTACAGGATCGAACAACACCTTTATGGGTGCGTCTGCAGGTAGCGCAAACACGATAGGATTCAACAATACTTATATTGGGAGTTTTGCTGGCGGAAGCTTAGGAACTGGATCGAACAACACCTTTATAGGCGCGTTTGCAGGAACAGCATCGACCGGATATAACAATACCATAGCAATAGGATCCTATGCAAGCCCTACTGCTGACAACCAATTGGTTATAGCATCTTCTCAATACCCTATAGGAACAGCAAGCAGCGGAGTCTTTTCTCACTTTCTGAATACTAAGATAAACGGAGTAGATGTCAAGATACCAATCTATTTATAAAAAATAGACTCTATTTCCAATATCTTTCTTTCGACCTCATAGATAAGCGAAACGCAATCGCCTTTTAAGGCTTTTAGCTCTATAGGCGCGCTTTTCTTTCTCATCTCTTCTTCTATTGAAGATATTTCTTCTTTTATATTTTCTTTTATGCTTTCTAAGTCTAAAAGAACCTCTTTTTTGACATCTATAAAAATATCCTTATAGTAGGGATTTTCCAATACTATGTCTTTGTATAGAGACACGCTAAATCCTTTCGCGATAAAAACAAGATATCCGAATACTTCTTCTTCTGATTTAGAAGATTTTAGATTGCTTATCACTATTTCAAATTCTTCTTTGCTTTTGCCCATTATCTGTCGTTCAATTCTCTTTTTGAGTCTCTATCGATGTCTCTGCTCTTTATATCCTCTTTCTTGTTCCAAAGCTTCTTTCCTTTGCAGACGCCAATCTTTACCTTTATCAAGTTTTTTGATATGAATATTTCTAGCGGTATGATAGTAGTTCCTGGACTTTGAATAAGCTTTTCGATCTTGTTGATCTCTTTTCTGTTCAAAAGCAGCTTTTTCTCTCTGTTGTCGTCATGCTTGTCTAGCATATGAGACTGCTTGTATTTGGCGACTTTCATGTTTTTGACGAACACCTCGCCATTCTTTATATAAGCGAAAGAGTCTGCAATAGCGACGTCGTT
>JACCDX010874337.1_pt1 | contig 11670 bp, 13 predicted proteins | sample 7449681 | NCBI WGS metagenome assembly JACCDX01 (sample SAMN15323450, study PRJNA562643) | freshwater metagenome | isolation source: river surface water | place: USA:Blue River Watershed | collected 2017-08-18 | reverse complement strand
TTGGGCCTTCAGGATCTGGCGACACAACTCGCTGCCGATGCTGCCACCCGCACCCGTGACCAGCACGATCTTCCGGTGGGTGTTGATGCTGAGCAAAAGGCCGTTGGGCTTGACCGGTTCGCGACCCAGCAGGTCGTCGATGTCCAAGTCGCGCAAGTCGCTCAGGGTCACCTTGCCCGTGACGATGTCGGCCATGCCCGGCAAGGTGCGAACCGCCAACTTGTACTGCTTGAGGTCATTCAAGATGTCATTGCGACGCGCTCGGCTGACCGAGGGCAAGGCCAGCAGCACATCACTGATCTGAATGTCTCCTTGCAGCTGCCCCAGGCGGGCGGGGTTGTAGATGGACAAGCCATTGATCTCGTGCCCATGCAAGGACTTGTCGTCATCCAAAAACCCCACCACACGCATTTCCGGGCTGTTGGCCAGGGCCGAGGCCAGCTGTCGCCCGGCACTGCCGGCGCCATAAATGAGCGCTTGGGGCAAGGACGCTTTGCGCACCTGCTGGGCATACAAGCCACCCAACCAAATCCGGGCCAAGGCGCGCGATCCGCCCGTCATCAGAAACAACACCATGGGCTGGATCAGGCCCACGCTGCGCGGCACGCCCTCAATCCCCACGCCCGTGAAAATCACCGCATAGAACACCCCGTAGGTGAGCATGGCGCGGGCCACCGCCAACATGGCGGGCATGCCGCTGTAGCGGAAGATGGCCCGGTACAAACCACTGACGATGAAGATCGGCAACGCCATGACCATCGAGGCCAGCATGGGGATGAGCATGACGGGCGTGAGCCCGGTCAATGCCTCTTGGCGCAGGTCAAAGGCAATCCACACCGCCATGGCGCACATCCACATGTCAAGCCCCAACACACAGGCACGCTTGGCAGAACGTGGCCAGGACAAAACCCAGCTGGCCAGCCGATGGAGTGAGGTGGGATGCATCATGAACTGCTGACTCAAGTGAAGAGGTGTGGGCTTGAACTGTTGGAGCCGTTCAAGGGTGTACAGAGTGGCAAGCTGAAGTGGGTTTTACGGGGCCAGCCAGCGGTAGTAGAGGCGCCCGTACCACTCGCGCATAGCCTGCTCGGTTTGCTCGAATGCTTCCGCGGTAGGTAAAAAGCTCATCAGACCTGACTCACTGGTCTTGACGATCTGGAAATCAACCGGGAATGGATGCACCTTAAAGCCCTGCTGCTCGAACAGGGCCTGGGCGCGGGGCATGTGAAAGGCCGAGGTCACCAGCAACAGGGTGGGCGGCGCTGGCTGACCCGTGGTCTGCGGATGGGCTTTTGAAGTGGACCCATGGGCCCGTGTTAGTAGCAGCTCACGCACGGCCTGCGCTTCTTGCGCCGTGTTCTGAGCTGCGCTGGTGATGGCCAATTGATGCGGGGAGAGACCCAACTCTTTTGCATGGCGGATCAACACCTGCCCCTCGGGTTCGGCCTTGGCCTCCCAAGGCACCCAGCCCCCGGTAAAGATCAGCAGGGGGGCCTTTTGGGCTTTCATCAGCTCAACGCCCCCCCAAAAACGATCGGCGTCCGCCCATTCACTGATCGCATCAGGGCCAGGCGCCAAGACTCGACCGCCACTCAAGACCACAACCGCGTCGGCTTGCGGGGCTTTTGCGGCGCTCGTTCGCTGTTGCGAGCCTTCAATGCTTTGCATGAGCCCATTGCTGAACAATGGGTTGCTGGAGAGCGTGAAGATGATCAGGGCGAGCAGCGTGAATCGCATTTTGCGGAAGACGAAACTGGCGATGAGGCACAGGATGATGAGTCCTGTGGGCAAAAACAGGACCGGGAGGAATTTATGCAGGTAGATCAAGTGATTGACTTAAAGGATTGGGCTGATAAAGCCCCATATCGGGACACAGTTTCTCTCTACCCTATTCACCCGCGCACAAGCCAAATTCCCTCCGAAATTGGCTTCGTTTTGTAAAAATCAAAACTCTTCACCCTTTGCGACTGTCCTGACACCTTTGACCAGCTGGTTGATCGCACGCTTTTGATAGCGAAGCGCAGACAGCTGAATGTTCTTCCCCGCGCGGATCCTGCCCAAAATCGCATTCGATTCAAGCCTCAAGAACCCCTCTAAAAACTTGATCTCCTCAGTACGCTCCTTGCCCTTGAGCTTGACGGGGTAGTCTTTCTGGGGCAGCGTGAAGGTGGTCGATACCTTTTGTTTGTTTCGATGGGCCTGGGCCAGTTGCTGCAATGCAAGGGTCCTGGGGTCAAATCCCCAGGCCTTGATCTCATCGTGCAAGGCTTTTTCGTTGAAATTTTGCAGAAATTCTTCGTTGCGCTCGAAATCGATGATGCGCTTGGCTAACTCCGCGGCTTGCGCATCCGTGTCGCAATCATCCCGAATCATCTGGGCGATGACTTTGATTTGATCCGCAAACACCCTCTCATCAACAGGCAAGCTCAGGCCATGTTTTCTGGAATTGAGCTTGGCCCGATACTTCCCCTCCTCTGACCTCGGCCCAGAAGACTTGAGGGAGTTTGCCCTATTTGCCGCTCTTTGCTTTGCGCTGACCACGGGCCTTACCCTCTTCGCTATCAACCTGTTCAACCGCTTTGACATCAATGGCCTGAAGGTCTCGCTTGAGCAGTTCATTTTGTAGTTTCAGGCGTTCTTGCATCACCGATCGGTTTACCAGCGCCTCATAGGACTGCTGTAACTGGCCAAGGGACTTGACGCGAAGAGCGATGAGGGCGTCAATTTTTTGGATCTCCTCACGCGCCTTGCTTATGGCCTTTGCCGATAAGCTTTCTGGCGTGTAGCCACTGGCTTCGATGATCTCCTTCATTTCGGGAGCATTCCACAACTGAGCTTGCAGGTTATGTGTAAGAGCGTGGATTTGACTTTTAGAAGAGTGGTAAGTTGACAACAAATCAACCATTGCATTGACAACGGTTGCCTGTTTCTGCACCTCGTAGCGGCGCATCCACCACAGGCACTGGAAGATTTTTTCCGCAAGATAAATTTGCAGGTGCGTGGAAGCACCAAGCTCATTGATTGTTCCAGCCAACCCAGCACGATAGCCGGCTTCGGTCTCACCAGGCAACAGCTTGATGGGGCTAAAGATTTGTGAAATCTGAGATGTAACTTGGCTTTGCGAGGCTGGTTGCTCAGGTGTTTTCTTTTCGCTCAATTTAACACCTTCTCTTCACATGGTCCTGAAGGACTTCTAAGCGGATGGCTTGGTTTTAAGTCGCACACCAGGATTGTCGGCGGGGGTTCCAACAAATTCAACACCCGCTAACTCAAAAGCTTTTTGTAACGAAGTAAGTGTACGAGCTTGCGCAGGTGGTACGCCATCAACAGCTTCCAGCCTCTTTATTGTGGCTACGCCAACGCCTGCATGCTCAGACAACTGGCTCACAGTCATGCGGGTTAATGCGCGTGCGGCACGAATTTGTTCACTTGTGATCACGTCTAAATAGCTATATAATGAGCTTTATGGCATCGTTTTTAGGAGATTCATAAATGAATGATACATCTAGGATCAATCTTGAGAAGCTGCTGCATCACTTGGATGGTGCCTACGCTCCAAACACGCTCCGTGCGTACAAGGCCGACATGTTGGAGTTAATCGCCTACTGCGAGAAAAATGGTGTCTGCGCCTTGCCAGCAGAGCCAGAGACGGTAGCGGAATTTTTGATGCAGACCGTACCCCAAGGGATCAAATCATCCACTATCCGCCGAAAAGTTTCATCCATCAGTGCTATCCACCGCCTGTCCTCATTAGAGGATCCGACTAAACATTCCGAGGTCAGAATCATTCAGCGAAAAATCTACCGGCAACTGGGCACTCGGTTCGATCAGGCGTACCCTATCACCAAAGCTTTGCTAACCAGACTGCTTGCTGCTTGCGAGGATGACCTTCACGGATTGCGAGATCGCGCATTGCTGCTGGTTGCCTACGACTCGATGCGCAGGCGTTCTGAATTGATTTCTTTGCGTATTGAAGATATCGAATGGCTCCCGGATAATGGGGCATCAATACTTCTGCGCAAAAGCAAAACTGATCAGCAAGGCTGTGGCAAATGGATACACCTGACAAACGAGACATCTCACGCACTGCATCAATGGTTAGCGGCTGCAAAAATCAATGAGGGTTTGATTTTCAGAGGAGTAAAATCATCAGGTGTGATCACTGACAGTCTATGCGAAAGTCGCATCTCTCGAATCTACAAGACTCTTGCGAGAAAAGCAGGACTGAGTGAATCAGTTGTGCAGCGCATCAGCGGACACTCTATGCGCGTTGGGGGCGCACAAGATCTACTGAGTCATGGCGCAACTTTGCCTCAAATTATGACCAAAGGTGGATGGGCTAAAACCGATACCGTGATGAGATACGTTGATCGTATTCGTCCTGAAAGCAATACGCAGTTGGGAAGCTTAGTTTTTTGAAGCCTGACACATCACCTGCTGAATAACTATGGAAGTTTTGGAGATTTCTGCTTCCGTTAGGGTGGGGTGAACTAGGAACATCAATGATGTCTCACCGAGCTCTCGAGCTACGGGCAAACGGTGCGAAGGACGCCACCCGGTGTCGTCAAAAGCTTTTTCTAGGTACACCTCTGAGCAGCTGCCTTGGTAACAAGGCACGCCTTCAGAGTTGATGGCTTCGATGATGCGGTCACGGCTCCAGCCTAGAGCCAGGTTTTCGGGCCGCACATAGGCGTAGAACTTGTACTGGGCATGCTCGCAACCTGCCGCACCGCACTGCCCTTGGCAAGAAGCACAGCCAAAGTTGGGCAAACGCACAGCGCAGCCCTCACCGACAAAAGGCAACAAAGCCTCTGAGAGACGAGCAGCATTAGCCTGGCGCTGGCGTGCCCACTCGGCCATGCGCCGAAGTTGAATACGCCCGATTACGGCCTGCATCTCCAGCATGCGCCAATTGGTACCAAAACTCTCGTGCAACCACCGGAAGCCTGGGGGGTGCTGGCGTTCGTAGACCGCCTCGTAACTCTTGCCATGGTCCTTAAACGACCACATCGCCCGCCACAGAGCCTCGTCGTTAGTTGTGACCATTCCGCCCTCGCCGCCCGTAGTCATGATTTTATCTTGACAAAAACTCCAGGCTCCTATATGCCCAATGCTGCCAACAGACCGTCCCTTATAACGCGCCCCATGCGCCTGGGCGCAGTCCTCAATCACCCTCAAGCCACGTTCAGCCGCCAGTGCCATGATCGGATCCATGTCACACGGCCAACCCGCCAAATGCACGCATACCACCGCCTTAGTGCGGGGTGACAACACCGCGGCAATGGTGCGAGACGACAGGTTGCCGCTGTCGGCCTCCACATCGGCAAACACAGGCACTGCGCCCGCATTCACCACACACGAAATCGAAGCGATGAAGGTACGCGGCGTAACCACCACCTCATCGCCTGGCCCCACGCCCAAGGCCTTCAGTGCGACATCAAGTGCGAGCGTACCATTGGCCAGAGCCACCGCATGCGCCGTGCCACACCAAGCGGCAAACTCTTTTTCAAAATGACGAGTCTCGATTCCTGTCCAGTAGTTCACTTTATTAGACATCACCACACGATGAACCGCATCAGCCTCTTCGGTATTGAAGCTTGGCCAGGGAGAAAAACCACTTTTTAGCATCTGTGAAGAACCTTTGCAGGATTACCAAAGACAGTAACATTATCGCGAACCGACCCCAAAACAACAGAACCCAAACCAATTTTCACATAATCACCTATGACTAATTTACGATTAGGTTTTCCAGGATGAATAATGGCTCCAGCTCCTATTGAACACATGCTTCCAATGACTACATTTCCATTGCAAACAACACACGGAGCAAGAACAGAAAAATCACCAACAACAGAATCATGAGCCACTAAAGAATTAAAGTTTATTAATGAGTGTTTATTGACACAAGAGTTTGACGATATAATCGAACCGGGCATAATAATAGATGTGCTATCAATTTTCGATGTGGCAGCAATATATGCATCCGAGGAAATAAAGCCAGTAGTATTCAAGCCAGCACTGGCTATTTTATCAACAATTATTTTTTTAATTTGACAATCACCTATGGCCACAATAATTTCTTTGATCGAACCACTTAAAGAAACAAAATTATCAAATCTAACAACAGTAAAACCATCACACTCAGTTGCAGCAGAAAAATCATCAATAAAATATATTTTAACACCGTCAAACTTCGGTATTTTTTTTATCGCATCAAGCACTTCACGGCCAAAGCCAGAGGCTCCATAAATACCAATAATCTTCAATTTGCCACCTCGATAAATTCAACAACAAATCCTAAAGGACTATAAAGAAAAACCACATTTGCACCATTAAAAGCCACGGCAGGAGAGGGGGGAGATACAAGCAAAGATCCTTTATTTATCATTGAATCAATAGCTTCGTAGAAATTATCAACTTCATAAGCCACATGATTTAAAAGATTTTTTTTGCTTTTTAAAAGTCTCGAAACGGGGTTTTCCTGCGATAGAGGAGAAACAATTTCGTATCTAGTACCAGACGTATCAACTAGAAATTTAACATATACACCAATACCGAAATCTTCAAATGTTTCACTTTCAGTCGAAATAGGAAACATTTCCTTTATAGCCTTCGAACCTGATACGATATCAGAGACAAAGACACCGATATGATGGAATTTCATCATTTCGTTACATAGTCCAAAATTTTACGTATTGAATTCCAATCAGAAATTGCCTCTACTGGAAATCTCACATTGAATCTGCTTTCACATTCCAAAATAAGATTGAAATTTCCTAAAGAATCCCAGTCCTCAAGGTCACCCATTTTTAAATTCTCAATACTTTCTGGCAATTCAGACTCAACAAAAAGATCAATCATAATTTCACGAATGACTTTCAAAGCTTCCTGATTATTCATTGGAAAAGCCCTTTCTTATAAAAATTAAACAATTCAACATCCACAGAGAAGAATACACCAATATCCGCAACATCAGAATCAATCCAATCGGGTTTATACAGCACACTTTGAAATCCATTTTCGATAAATATGTTTTGAGAAATTGAATTTCGAGGTGATGAGATGTAATTAGCAATTACTTTTTCAAAAGAGTTTTTTTTGGCTATTTCTATTATTTCATTGATAACCCAACAATCAAGATTTCTTCCAAGTACACGGCAACTCATCAATAAATTTTCAATAAAAAGCTCTGTAGGACTGATCTCTCGGAGCATAAACAACCCAACAATGCCATGATCACCATAAATATCCGTTAAAGAATACAATGAAGAAGATCCAATTATTTGATCGTTAAGTGAGCGCAAATCATCCTTATTAGATCTGACGCCTCGGACATTAAACTGATTAGTTTTAGCAATTAACTGCATTGCGCGATCAATATTTTGATCAGATATGGTAACTAGTCGCGGAGTTAATTTAATTGATTTCAGGTATTGATCAATATCAACAGCACTTTTCTTAGCATTAATAAAATTCATTCTTGATTTATACTGGTCGTTTTTCTTTAAATCTTCCGCCGTGATAGAAAAGCTTTTAAATTCAAATAATCCCTTCAAATATTGAGGCCACTCCGAAATATCAAAAGGCGGTTCTACGACATTAACATCAGGGAGCATTCTCCTTATTTTCTCCCTCTCCAGTGGATTATCATCCCAAAAAACGAAACTATTCAATCCTAAATCCAAATCAATTGCCAATTCTTCAATATTAATATATTTCTCTCTCCAATTTATCTTGTGTGCCACAATTTTAGTCATATCCAATCTAGCAGATTCATGACTATTCAATACGTTGATTACATCTTCTTCATTATTTTTACTTGCAAGCGCAATCAATACTCCATTTTTACCAAGATCACATGCTACTTTCTGAAAATCCTCAAATATTTTTCCTTGGCCATCCTGTCCCAATTTTATACCATCAAGTCCATCTTCACCAATCACACCGCCCCAAATAGTATTATCACAGTCTAATATCAGCAATTTTTTTCTAGCATTAAAATGCCGTGTAAAAATCTCTTCTGTTAATTTTTTTATTTGCTTAAGTCCATCATTGGACATTCTACACCTGGCGGCATACCAATTGCGACTGGAGTAAATTGATCCACCTAATCCGCATTGGTCAATGTCTATAACATACGTATTTTCACCACAAGCCATGTTCAATACTTGTATCAGTTTTGCTCTGTTGTTACATCTTACCTGCGCATGCTTGACTATATCTACTGCATTAAAAGTCACCTCTGAACTTCCAAAAAATATCAACAATGGATCATTTGAGCTTACTCGCCATAACTTTAAATGCTCAATAAAAGGAGACAACTTATCTAGTTGTGAGTCAATCTCCAAGTCTAAATTTAATCCAAGATCTTCCAGTATGAAAACCAATGATTTTGCATCACTTTTTTCTCTGAGCAACTCTTGCGCCCAGCCACCATATTCCCCTATTTTTATTTCAAATAATTCACTTTTAAAAATGGCTTTGTTTTCTGGAAGAAAAGAGGTTGAAGAAATAAAAATTTTTTTCATTGTTAAAGCATTTGATGAATTGTTGGGCTAATTTATATTGTACTAAACGGTTTTTTGATTTGCATTTCAGCTGCTCGCATACTTTTAATGTAAGTAGTTAAAACTTACCGACTATAAAGCGTCCGAGTTCATAAATAACTAGGTAATCCTCCCTTTTTGCAAGGGAGTCAGAAGTAGAAGCGTTATGCAGCCATGGCCAGTTTCTGCTTTGGTGTAAACCCACCCAGAGCCATTACTTAGGAAGTTTTTATAGTATAAATGCTGGCTGCCTCCTATGCCTTTGGATGGCGCACCTTCTTTTGCCAAGAATTCCCAGAATAGTGATTCTAAGTCATCAGTATGTGCTATGTAATGACCATGCCCTCGATGATTTGATAATATAAAATTATTGACTCCAAATAGTTCACTTATCATTGCGGGCAGTAGTTCTTGACCAATGCAGGTATGAACTGTACCTCCGAAATCACGATTTTTATATCCAATCAATAACTGCTCTTCTGCCGCTCTTATTTTTAGCGCCTTAAAGTATATTTTTTCTTGATTTCCATTTGATTTTTTTCGCAATGCAATGGTTATTTATTCTTTACCACTAAACTTGGGCATCGTTGCATCACCAGCCGCAGTGATGCCATCACGCACCAGCACTTTACGCACAGTAAGCCACAAAATGCGGAAGTCCAGCCATAGGCTGCGGTGGTCCACATACCAAACGTCCAGCGCAAACTTGTCGGCCCAGCTGATGGCGTTGCGGCCATTAACTTGCGCCCAGCCCGTAATGCCTGGGCGCACCTCGTGGCGGCGGGCCTGCTTAGGCGAGTACAGCGGTAAGTATTCCATGAGCAAAGGGCGTGGCCCCACTAGACTCATCTCGCCGCGCAACACATTCCACAACTCGGGCAGCTCGTCTAGGCTGGTGGCTCGCAAAAAGCGGCCAAAGGCAGTGAGCCGCTGCGCATCGGGCAGCAAAGTACCGCTGGCGTCACGCTCATCCGTCATGGTGCGGAACTTGACCATGCGAAACGGCTTGCCATACAAACCCGGGCGCACCTGGGTAAACAATACTGGGCTGCCCAAGTTATGTCGTACTAGCCACATCAGCGCAAACAGAGGCAACGCCAAGACTAACAAACAAACGATCGAAAGGACAATGTCAAACAGGCGTTTCATGGTTTCGTGAATTCATGTTCGAAGTGCAACGAGGGATAAGGATTTATGGAAAACCTCTGCGGGCGTTTTGAATCTTAATCGTTTGCGGGGTCTGTTATTCAATCTGTATTGGATCATTCTAATTTCCTCAACTGCGACCGTGCTGACCAACCGTTTTAACTGATCAAGGAATTGGGGTTTATGGGCTCTCTTGATAACAATTGAAAATAGATGTCAAAGTCTTTTATTTCATCACATACCACCATTCGATCGAGCGAGCTACTTAACTCACACAAACAGACCAAGGGAAAATATACAATTGTTCATTAATTATCAGCGAATTTTATGGAAATTCGTTTCATATCTTTTCCAAAAAGTCTTGGAGATGCCTGTAGGATTTAACACGATCAAACAGTTGCAGAATATTTTTATTATCAAAATTGGAATCTTCATTGAAGTAGTTGTCAATTAAATACTCAACCCCCTGACAAAAACTATTAACATTACCAGAATCATAATTGAAGTGAGGTATCAGCTCTAGCAAGCGTTTGACCTCAGGATTGCGTTGAGAATTTAAAATTGGCTTTCCAACACAAAAGTAATCCGACAGTTTGTTTGTAATACTTTGCAATGCGTGCGACTTTATCGGATTTATGAGAATATCAGCACTTTTACACATGCCAAGAGCTACATCATAATCTACAAATCCATGAAATATTACATTATTACCAGCAATGGATTTGAAATAGGCATCATTTGGCCCCGCCCCTATGAGATGTAAATATATTCTAGGGTATACTGTAGATAATTGATTTACACCGATTATCATAGTTTCTATATCGTAACTGTGACCCAACGATCCTAAATAAATTAAATTTAACCCACCAATTTCCGTCAATTTATCTAGTTTAGCAGCGGATAGGCTCAAGATACGATCCAAATCAGCACCAATGTATAAACAAAGTGCCGGCACTTTACAGTTTGCTAACTTTGCCCTATCTAGATATGTTTGTGATACTGCTACAAGAGCATCAGCAGATTTATAAGCTTTATTTGCATATAAACAAAAAGGAAATCTACTCCAAGGTATAAATTTCATACTAGAGAATACAGATACTATAGATTCAGGCCATACATCTTGTACATCGACTACTAACTTGAATCCGAATTTGTTCTTTATTTTTCCAAGATAAATGTTTGATGCAATGAATGGGTACGCCGAATAAACGATATCAAACTTGTATATTGGATAGAACTCCTCCATCCAAGATTTAAAATTTTTTAACCACACCCTATGACTGAGCACTCTCTTTAGTGAAACATTATTAATGTAGCCTGGCTCGTGAATTGTCACTATCTCAAATTTCAACGACGAAAAATCTTTACCTAATCTGTGTACTTTATCGGAATGTCTAAAATCACTCGTTATTAAAGTTACAGAGTTTTTAGCCGCAAGTAAATTTGACATGTATAAGAAACGGTTATCATGAGTTTCATTTGGCAATGAACAGTATGGAGCGACAATAAGTATTTTTAGTTTTTTCATTTGATCATTAAATTAATATTTGATTACATTAATTACCTTTGGGAGTGCTTGTATAATATTTATTTACTTTTTTGTTTCGCATGCTATCGTCGCTGTTTTAATTAACAAATTCATAGACTTCCCTGTCAAGGCTACAAATTAACAGTAGAGATTTCCGATTGAAACACCCTGGGTTTGAACGTGGCCGGTGGCACGTCTCCCAGGGACTCATGCGGGCGGTACTCGTTGTAATCTGTCAACCAGACCTCAGCTGCCTCTTGAGCCTCTGACATTGTGTTGAACAAATTGGCATTGAGCACTTCTTCTCTGAAACTCTTGTTGAATCGCTCGATGAATGCGTTTTGATTGGGCTTTCCTGGCTGGATGAAACGAAGCTCGATGCCTTGCGCCTTGGCCCATTCTGTGAACGATTCAGCGGTTAGCTCGGGGCCATTGTCCAGCCTAATAGCC
>JACCDX011793873.1_pt1 | contig 11671 bp, 10 predicted proteins | sample 7449681 | NCBI WGS metagenome assembly JACCDX01 (sample SAMN15323450, study PRJNA562643) | freshwater metagenome | isolation source: river surface water | place: USA:Blue River Watershed | collected 2017-08-18 | reverse complement strand
CGAAGGCAACGGTGAAGCCTTCGGCGTGGGTGCTGCTGAATGCGAAGCTGAACCGACCAGCAACAAAAAAATCATGGTGCTTGGCGGCGGTCCTAACCGCATCGGCCAAGGTATTGAGTTTGACTACTGCTGCGTTCACGCCGCGCTCGCCATGCGCGAAGACGGCTATGAAACCATCATGGTCAACTGCAACCCAGAGACCGTGTCGACCGACTATGACACATCCGACCGTTTGTATTTCGAGCCATTGACACTCGAAGACGTGCTCGAAATCGTCGATAAAGAAAAGCCAACGGGTGTGATCGTTCAATACGGTGGTCAAACCCCTTTGAAATTGGCGCTCGGCTTAGAAGCCGCTGGCGTGCCCATCATTGGTACCAGCCCAGACATGATTGACGCAGCCGAAGACCGTGAGCGTTTCCAAAAGTTGTTGCAAGACCTCGGTCTGCGTCAGCCACCGAACGCCACAGCCCGCACGGAAACCGAAGCTTTGGAAAAAGCCGCAGAGTTGGGCTACCCCTTGGTGGTACGCCCCAGCTATGTGTTGGGTGGTCGCGCGATGGAAATTGTGCACGAGCAACGTGACCTTGAGCGCTACATGCGCGAAGCGGTCAAAGTGTCCAACGACTCGCCTGTGCTCTTGGACCGTTTCTTGAACGATGCGATCGAGTGCGATGTGGACTGTTTGCGCGACCCCGAAGGCAAGACCTTCATTGGTGGTGTGATGGAACACATCGAACAAGCGGGCGTGCACAGTGGTGACTCGGCTTGCTCATTGCCTCCTTACTCTTTGTCAGAAGCCACGGTGACTGAACTCAAGCGCCAATCTGCTGCTATGGCAGGTGCGTTGAATGTGGTCGGTTTGATGAACGTGCAATTCGCGATTCAACACGTGGATGGCAAAGACGTGATCTACGTGCTCGAAGTCAACCCACGTGCGTCACGCACGGTGCCTTATGTGTCTAAGGCGACGGGCATCCAGTTGGCCAAGGTTGCAGCACGCTGCATGGCGGGCCAAACCTTGGCATCACAAGGCATCACCAAAGAAGTCACGCCTCCTTACTTCAGCGTGAAAGAAGCGGTGTTCCCGTTTGTGAAGTTCCCAGGTGTCGATACGATTCTCGGCCCCGAGATGAAATCTACAGGCGAAGTCATGGGCGTGGGTAAAACCTTTGGCGAAGCGTTTGTGAAGAGCCAATTGGGTGCTGGCACCAAGTTGCCGCGTCCACGTGATGCCGATGGCCGCGCCACAGGCAAGGTGTTCATCTCAGTGAAGAACAACGACAAGCCACGTGCCATTGAAGTGGCGCGTCAGTTGTCTGCCTTGGGTTTTGAATTGATCGCCACCAAAGGCACAGCGTCAGCCATTGTCGAGGCGGGTGTGCCTTGCGAAGTGGTGAACAAAGTGACTGAAGGTCGCCCACACATCGTGGACAGCATCAAGAACAACGAAGTGGTGTTGGTCATCAACACGGTAGAAGAGCGTCGCAATGCGATTGCCGATTCACGTCACATTCGTACCTCGGCATTGCTCAACCGTGTGACCACCTTCACGACCATCGCAGGCGCGGAAGCCGCTGTGGAAGGCATGAAGTACATGGACAAGTTGGATGTCATTTCTGTGCAGGAAATGCACGCCCAGTTGTTGGCTTAAGGACACACGATGAGTACAGTTCCCATTACCAAACGCGGCGCAGAAAAGCTCAAGGACGAGTTGCACAAACTCAAAACCGTGGAGCGTCCCTCTGTCATCGCGGCGATTGCCGAAGCGCGTGCGCAAGGCGACTTGAGCGAAAACGCCGAATACGATGCAGCCAAAGACCGTCAAGGTTTCATCGAAGGCCGCATTCAAGAAATTGAAGGCAAGTTGTCGGTGGCGCAAATCATTGACCCAGCATCACTCGATGCGGGTGGTCGAGTGGTGTTTGGCGCAACCGTGGCGCTGGAAGACGAAGACACAGGCGACAAAGTGACCTACCAAATCGTGGGTGAAGACGAAGCCGATTTGAAGCTTGGCCTCATCAACATCAGCAGCCCCATTGCCCGTGCCTTGATTGGCAAGGAAGAGGGGGATGTGGCTGAAGTGCAAGCACCTGGTGGTGTGAAGCACTACGAAGTGGTCAAGGTCTCTTACCTCTAATCTCCCCTCATGGCGCGGCTACAAGTTTTTTTGGCGGCGCTGTGGTGGGGCAGTTTGTGCGCGTTGGGCTTCATGGTGGTGCCCATGCTGTTCATGCATTTGGAAACACCAGCCATGGCAGGGCAAATGGCTGCCAAGTTGTTCACGGCCCAGTCTTGGCTCTCGCTGGTGTGTGGCTTGCTGCTTTTGTTGGCGGCTAAACGACTCAATCATGATAACTCGCCGTCATCTTGGGTGATTGGCGGCATGTTGTGCGCGTTGTTGATTGAGGTGGCTGTGAAGCCTCACATCGTGGCCCGTGACAACATGGCGTTGTGGCATAACTTGGGCACAGCTCTGTATGTGTTGCAGTGGCTGTGCGCAGGCAAGACGTTGTGGTCTTTGGGGCCTGCGCAGACTGAACCCCCCGTTGCAGCAAGCTCAGCGACTGACGATTAACCCAAGCTGCGTTTTTTGACCGAAATCTTTTTCGGTTTGGCGCGTTTGACTTGGCCGCCAGAGGTCAGACGTTGGTTGCCCAGCACGCGCAAAGTTTTCACTTCGGGGCGTTGGCCGCCACGGCTGCTGTACTTGAGCACTTTCACATCACGAGGGCCTGCCATGCGGTCTTCGTCCACTGTGCGTTCTTTTTCAGCGCGTGGGCGCCACAACACAAACAGCTTGCCGATGTGTTGAATGGGGGCGGCGTTGAGTTGGTCAGCCAAAGCTACAAACATGGCTTCGCGTGCTTGGCGGTCGTCGCCCAACACGCGGATTTTGATGAGGCCGTGCGCGTTGAGCGCCATCTCGGCTTCTTTGATCACGGCAGGCGTTAAACCATCGTTGCCAATCATCACGACTGGATCTAGATGGTGCGCTTCGGCACGGTGAATTTTGCGTTGAGCAGGGGTGAGTTGTATTGCGGACATGCGGGTATTATCCCCGCTCGCTCAAAGGTATGAATTGAAAGCTAAAACTAAAAGCAAAAAGGTCAATAAAACATGGTTGAACGACCATGTGAACGACACCTACGTCAAGCTAGCCCAAAAAGAGGGCTATCGCGCCCGTGCGGCCTACAAGCTCAAGGAAATTGACGAGCAGTTCAGCCTCATCAAGCCTGGCAATGTGGTGGTGGACTTGGGTTGTGCGCCTGGTGCTTGGTGTCAATACCTGCGCCGTCGCATGTCGCCCACAGGTGCGGCATCGGGCACTTTGAACGGCACCATCATCGGTTTGGACATCTTGCCCATGGAGCCTGTGGAGGATGTCACCTTCATTCAGGGCGACTTCCGTGAAGAAGAGGTCTTGGCGCAGCTCGAAACAGCCTTGCAGGGGCGTATCGTGGATGTGGTGGTGTCAGACATGGCACCTAACTTGACGGGTATTGAATCGACCGATGCCACCCGCATTGCCCACTTGATTGAACTGGCAGTGGACTTCGCGCAAAACCACCTCAAAGACGATGGCGCCTTGGTGGTGAAGCTGTTCCATGGCAGCGGCTACAGCGATTTGGTGAACTTGTTTAAAAGCACATTTCGCGTGGTCAAACCTATCAAACCAAAGGCCAGTCGTGACAAATCAAGTGAAACCTTTTTGGTTGGTATGGGTGTGAAAAGTCGAGTTCCGCTAAATCCTTGATTTTTCTAAGGCTGCTTGTGGTGAATAAAGCTGTCCCCAGCGCTTGAAACGCCTAAAATCAGGCCCATCTCAGTACATCTCGTACTCTTTTTATTTCGGAGCCCACATTGAATAATCAATGGTTCTCAAAAGTCGCTGTTTGGTTGGTCATCGCCTTGGTGATGTTCACCGTGTTCAAACAGTTTGAAACACGCCCAGGCGCAGGCTCTGGCTACCTTGGCTATTCGGACTTCCTCGAAGAAGTTCGTGCCAAGCGCATCAAAACCGCCACCATCCAAGAAGGTCAGGGCGGCACAGAAATCACCGCCGTCACCAACGACGAGCGCAAGATTCGCACAACAGCCACTTACCTTGACCGTGGTTTGGTGGGGGACCTCATTGCCAACGGCGTGAAATTTGACGTCAAGCCCCGCGAAGAAGGCTCGCTCCTCATGACCTTGTTGGTCAGCTGGGGCCCCATGTTGCTGTTGATTGGTGTGTGGGTCTACTTCATGCGTCAAATGCAAGGCGGCGGCAAGGGTGGGGCATTCAGCTTTGGCAAGAGCAAAGCCCGCATGCTGGACGAAAACAACAACCAAGTGACGTTTGCGGACGTGGCTGGTTGCGACGAAGCCAAAGAAGAAGTGAAGGAAGTGGTGGACTTTTTGAAAGACCCACAGCGCTTCCAAAAACTAGGTGGCCGTATCCCACGTGGCTTGTTGTTGGTTGGCCCTCCTGGAACTGGTAAAACATTGTTGGCCAAAGGCATTGCGGGCGAGGCCAAAGTGCCATTCTTCAGCATTTCTGGTTCTGACTTCGTGGAAATGTTTGTGGGCGTGGGTGCAGCCCGTGTGCGCGACATGTTCGAGAACGCCAAAAAGAACGCGCCTTGCATCATCTTCATTGACGAGATTGACGCTGTGGGTCGCCAACGTGGCGCCGGTGTGGGCGGCGGTAACGACGAACGCGAACAAACCTTGAACCAAATGTTGGTGGAGATGGATGGTTTCGAAACCAACCTCGGCGTGATCGTGGTGGCTGCCACCAACCGTCCCGATATTTTGGATGCCGCTTTGCTGCGCCCCGGTCGTTTTGACCGCCAGGTGTATGTGACCTTGCCCGATATCCGTGGCCGCGAACAAATTTTGAATGTGCACATGCGCAAAGTGCCAATTGGTCAAGACGTGAATGCCAGCGTGATTGCACGTGGCACGCCTGGCATGAGCGGTGCGGATTTGGCCAACTTGTGTAACGAGGCTGCCTTGATGGCCGCACGTCGTAACGCACGAGTGGTTGAGATGCAAGACTTTGAAAAGGCCAAAGACAAAATCTTGATGGGCCCTGAGCGCAAGAGCATGGTCATGCCAGAAGAAGAGCGTCGCAACACGGCTTACCATGAAGCGGGTCATGCCTTGATTGGTAAGTTGTTGCCAAAGTGTGACCCCGTGCACAAGGTCACCATCATTCCGCGTGGTCGCGCTTTGGGTGTCACGATGAGCTTGCCTGAGAAAGACCGCTACAGCTATGACCGTGAATACATGCTCAACCAAATCAGCATGTTGTTTGGTGGTCGTATTGCTGAAGAAGTGTTCATGAATCAAATGACCACGGGTGCGAGCAACGATTTTGAACGTGCCACATCCATTGCACGTGACATGGTGACGCGTTATGGCATGACTGAGGCCTTGGGGCCCATGGTGTATGCGGAGAACGAAGGTGAAGTGTTCTTGGGCCGCTCGGTGACCAAGACCACCAGCATGTCTGAAGCTACCATGCAAAAAGTGGATGTGGAAGTGCGCCGCATCATTGATGAGCAATACAACTTGGCACGTCGCTTGATTGAATTCAACAGTGACAAGATGCACGCCATGGCGAAAGCTTTGTTGGAGTGGGAGACCATCGACAAAGAGCAAATTGACGACATCATGGAAGGTCGCGAACCACGTCCACCAAAAGACTGGACGCCCCGCACACCAACCGGCGGCGACGGCACAGGCGGCACACCTGCGGTGCAAGCAGACCCATCACCCAGCGCGGCTTAAGCGGTTGGGCTGAACCAAAAACGGGGCGTGAGCCCCGTTTTTCATGGAGCATTTATGTTTTGGCAAACCACACGTTTTCGCATTGACCTCAACCTGCCGAAGGTGATGGGCATTGTCAATGTCACACCCGACTCGTTCTCAGACGGTGGTCAGCATGTCAACACGCGCACGGCTTTGGCACATTGCGAACAGTTGCTCAAAGAAGGAGCCCATATTTTGGATATTGGTGGCGAGTCCACCCGTCCAGGCGCACTTGCCGTATCGCTGAGCGAAGAGTTAGCGAGGGTGTTGCCCGTGGTACGCGAAGCCGTGCGTCTGGATGTGCCGATTTCTGTAGACACCTATAAGGCGGAGGTGATGCAGGCCGTGCTGGATGCAGGCGCTGACATCATCAACGACGTGTGGGCTTTGCGTCAGATCGGGGCGCAGCAAGTGGTGGCTGCGCATGCCCAATGTGGCGTGTGCCTGATGCACATGCATGGCGAACCCAAAACTATGCAGACCTTGCCCATGCAAGGCCGAGCCATTGGGCCTGTTGCTGAGTTTTTAACGTTGCATGCGCAAGCGCTGCAAACCTTAGGTGTAGCGCATGAACGTATCGCGCTAGACCCAGGTGTGGGTTTTGGTAAAACCGTGACGCAAAATTTTGAACTGCTTGCGCATCAAGAACAGTTGTTGGCTTTGGGTTATCCGCTGCTGGTCGGGTGGTCACGCAAGTCGTCTATTGGTGCCGTGACAGGGTGCGAGGTCGGTGAGCGCATGGTGCCCAGCGTGGCGGCTGCTGTGCTGGCTGTCGAGCGCGGTGCGCGAATAGTCCGTGTGCATGATGTCGCGCAAACTGTCAGCGCACTCAAGGTGTGGCAAGCTGCGCAGGTTTGAGATAATCACCTTGAGTAAATTTATAAAAGAGAACAAGCAGCATGACACGTAAATACTTTGGCACGGATGGCATTCGCGGTACGGTTGGTAAGTCGCCCATCACGCCAGATTTTGTGTTGCGGTTGGCCCATGCGGTGGGGCGTGTCCTCAAGCAAACAGAAGCTCACCCCACAGTATTGATCGGCAAAGACACCCGTATTTCAGGCTATATGTTGGAGTCTGCCCTAGAGTCTGGTTTCAACTCAGCTGGCGTGAATGTGGTGTTGCTTGGTCCTTTGCCAACGCCTGGTGTGGCCTACCTCACCCGCGCACAGCGTGCGAGCTTAGGCGTGGTCATCAGTGCCAGTCACAACCCGTTTGCTGACAATGGCATCAAATTTTTCAGCGCACAAGGCAACAAGCTCAGTGATGCTTGGGAGCTGGCCGTTGAGGCGGCTTTGGACGAAGCCCCCGTATGGGCCGATTCCGCCAACCTCGGTAAAACCAAACGCTTGGATGATGCGGCAGGTCGTTACATTGAATTTTGTAAGAGCACGTTTTCAAACGACCTCACGCTCAAGGGCTTGAAGGTGGTGGTGGATGCGGCGAATGGTGCGGCGTATCACATTGCGCCCAAGGTGTTCCATGAGCTGGGCGCTGATGTGATTGCGATTGGTTGCAGCCCCGATGGCTTGAACATCAACCACGAAGTCGGTGCCACACACCCTGACGCTTTGGTGCGTGCTGTGAAGGCAAACCACGCGGACTTTGGCATTGCCCTCGATGGCGATGCTGATCGTTTGCAAATGGTGGATGCACAAGGTCGCTTGTACAACGGCGATGAGTTGTTGTATTTGATGGCAGATGATCGTTTGGCGAATGATGAAGTGGTGCCAGGCGTGGTGGGAACCCTCATGACCAACATGGCCGTCGAAGTGGCCTTGAAAAAACGTGGCGTTGGGTTTGTCCGAGCCAAGGTGGGCGACCGCTATGTGCTGGAGGAGCTTGCGAAGCGCCAGTGGATTTTGGGTGGTGAAGGCTCTGGTCATTTACTCGCCTTGGATAAGCACACCACAGGGGATGGTTTGGTGAGCGCTTTGCAAATTTTGCAAACCTGTGTGCGCAGTGGCAAAGCGATGGCTGAACTGCTCAAAGACGTGACGCTGTTTCCACAAACCCTCATCAACGTGCGTTTGCGTCCTGGCCAAGACTGGCAATCGAATGCACGCATGAAAGAAGAAGTGCAAAAGGCCGAGGCCGAGTTGGGCGACACCGGTCGTGTGCTGATTCGTGCCAGTGGCACAGAGCCTTTGGTGCGCGTGATGGTGGAAGCGCGTGATGAAGCGCAAGCCAGCGCTTGCGCCAAGCGCATTGCCGATACGTTGTCCGCTTAAAGCGTCGGCAAGATTTCCAGCACCAACTCAGGCGGGCGGCACAAGCGTGTGCCTTTGGGGGTGATGACGATGGGGCGATTCATCAGCACTGGGTGGGTCAGCATCGCGTCGATCAAAGCATCTTCTGTAAGATCGGCGCTGTCTAAGCCTAATTCACCATAAATGGCTTCTTTGCTGCGCATCAAGGCGCGTGCAGAGCCCCCTGTGGCTTGGACGATGGCTTGCAATTCTTGGCGCGTGGGTGGCGTGTCCAAATACAGCACAACTTCGGGCTCATGACCTTGTTCACGCAAAAGAGCCAACGCGTTGCGTGAGTTGCTGCATTTGGGGTTGTGATAAATCTTGATGGGGTTCATGGCTTTTTCCATTCAGTGTTGCGTACGCTTGCCTGCGTTGGACGATAAGCCGCACGCCACAACACGGGCAATAAGACAGCCGTGGTCACATACAAGGCCAAGCTGCCCGTTTGCCAAAATGCGATGGGTGACTGTGGGGTCAACCAGTGCAAACTAGACACATCAAAGCCTTCGCCATAAGCCACCACATAGCCGCCTGCCAAGCCTAAGCCCCACAGCAACACCGTGTAGGTGATGAGCGGCAGCACCGTGATGCCATAGCAGCGCAACGTGAAGACGCAAAACACTTGCACAGCATCGGCCACGTGGTAGAGCATCAGCCACAGCAACAAGGTAGCGGCAAGTGCTGCAACCTCAGGCGACTGGGTATAAAACTTGGCGATGGCATGGTGTTGCCAACCGATGACGCTTGCCAAACCCACGCTGAGCAACAGCACCAAACTAAGTCCCGTACGCAATGCTTGTCGCGCACGGTGAATTTGCCCCGCACCAATCCAATAGCTGACACGCGAGCTGCTGGCGATGGAGAGCGACAAGGGGATCATGTAGAGCACCGCCGTCATGTTGGAGACGATTTGATGGCTCGCTGTGGCCACGACGCCTAAGCGCGCAATGAACAAAGACATGAGCGTGAAGGAGGTCACCTCGACACCGATGGCCAGCCCACTGGGAAGACCCAAGCGCACGAAGTGCAACAAGGTTGGAGGGTGTGGTTTTTCCATCGCTGCCCAGATGCGATAGGGTTTGTAAAAGTCTTGTGTCCGCAGCAGCCATGTTGCCAGTCCCAGCATGAGAAGCATCACGACCAAGGTCGCCCATGCACATCCAGCCAAGCCCATGGCGGGTAGAACATTAGGAATGCCCAATGCCAAAACGATGGACAGTGGGATCTTGACCATCAAGGCGCCCACTTGTACCCATGTCACCAGTTTGGGTTTGCCTAAGCTTTGATTGAGCGTACTGTACATGCGAAACAGCAATGACGCAGGCAAGCCAAAGGCCACAATGGTCAGATAGCTGCGAACCTCCGCTTGCAAGTCCGCAGGCACTTGCGTCCAATTCAGCAAGAAATCAGGACACAGCAACGCCCACATGCCTAGGCTGGCGGTGAATGCACACAGGTACAAAGCTTGACGAACGGATCGCCCCACCTCGGCATGGCGCTGTGCGCCATGCAACTCGGCCCAAACGGGTAGTAAGGCCTGTAGCATGCCCATGAGCGAGATATGCACAGTGACATAGGTGGCTGAAGCGACAGCCAATGCTGCGAGCGCTGTGTCTGCAAAGTGGCCCGCCACCAAGGTGTCGGTGATGCTGAAAGCCATCACGGCGAGCTGTCCGACCATCACCGTGCCGGCGTGCCGCATGATGGTGGCGCGTTCGCTGCTCATCTCTGGCTCAAGGTTGACGGCGGTGATAAAGCGTCACGTCTTCGTTGTTATCAGACGGGCGGCGAATCGTGCGCAGGCGTATCCACTCATTCAGTTTCACAATCTGACCCAAATCAGGGCGCAAATCGTTGTCGACCAGCAGCCATGGGCAATTGCGTTGTTGTTCGATGGGGGTTAACTCAAGTGCTTTCACATCAAAGCCACCGTGGTAGTGGAAGGCCGTCATTTGGCCTACGCCTAAGCCATAGCTGAGCATGCAGACGTTTTGCGCTTCATTGGGATTTTGTTTGGCCATCACGCTTTGAATTTGCTGCACCCAAGGTTTGTAGCTTCGTGCAAAGTCGAGCAGTGGCAACCAAAGCGTGAGCAGCAACAACCAGCACAAGGCAGCACCACCAGCAGGTAGAACCAAACTCTTCCACAAGGCATGGCGATGTTTTGCTGTACGCCACATCACCAACCATCCCCACACAGCCGTTGCGGCGAAAGCAACAACGAATGCAAACCATCCAAAGCTTGGCTCAAATCCAGGTAATAAACGGGCCACATTGGCCGCAGGTTTGGCGGGCCAGCCAGTTTGCATGGCAATCCAAATCACCCAAATGATGAGTGCGCATGTGGAGAAAAATAACAGTGTGAACCAATCAATCAGTGCTGCCACACTGCGGCGTAAAGTTGGCAGCGCAAACGCAGCCAAGGTGGCAAAGGCGGGCAAGGCCAACAGCAAGGTTTGGCTCGAAGAGCGGGTCAAAAGTGCTGTGCTCACCGTTAACACGGTGAACCACAATGGCAGCACCAAGTGACGGCTCCAATGCAATGAGGCCCATTGACGACGCCAACGCCACAGTGTCCACAGTGCCAAAGGCCATGCAGGCCAAGTGAACCATGCCATCAGGCGTAACAGACCGCGCCACGTTTCCAAATCGGTGTGAACAGGGAGCAAGCGCCAATGCCAAGCATCCAGCGCAGTGGCCAGTGCAGCCACCGCTATACCCATGAGGAGTAACCAAACTGCGTGCTGACGTCCTGTTTCAATGGAGGTACTTTGACGGTCCAACAAACATAACAGACCGCTGCCAATGGCCATCAACACGGCAAAGCTGGGGGCTCCGCTTAGGCAAAGTCCAAGCAGGGCAATGCTCAATGCTGTCAAGCTGTAGCGCGGGTGATAGGGCAGTGCGGCTACACCATAAAAAGCGCAGCTCACGAAAGCCAATTGCGTCAAGATAGGGCTGGCCTCGTGTGACAACAGTGTGAGGCCTAAGCAAGCGATGAGTGCCAACACGCCGCCATCGGCAATGGTGCGGGCGTAGTCTTTGGGTTTTGCTTCGCCACCAAAGGCGAAAGGCACGGGTTGCGCTTGGGGACTCAAGGCCAAGTAGTACACGCCATGCCAAGTGGCTGCCAAGGTCAGGCCCAGCAGCAAGGCAAAAGGTATGCGCGCCGCAAGGCCTGCAGACAGCCATTCAGGTGCAATCAATATTGCCCAAGCCCCTAGCCAGTATGGCAGCAGGGCATCTAAGGCAGGTGCCTGACCCCACACACTCGGATTGAACCAATCACTTGTGCCTTCAGCCAACGCCAACATATGACCAAAAGCGGTGAACTCATTGCCTTTCCAGGGTTCGCGACCAAACAGACCTGGCAGCACATAGGCGGCGCAAAACAGCCACAGTGCCACGCGTGGCAAGCGGCGCACGGCACTTTGAGGAACGATGGCAGGAGTGGGTTGGGTCACAGCTTTTTAAATAAAAAAGGCAGCGCGGAGGGCCGGGCTGCCTTGTTTGAAGTGAGCGCGTGGCTTACTTGGCGATGGTCTTGCCGTACTTGTTGCGGAAGCGCTCGACGCGGCCGCCCATGTTGTCGACAGACTTTTGTGTACCTGTGTAGAAGG
>JACCDX010313690.1_pt1 | contig 11671 bp, 11 predicted proteins | sample 7449681 | NCBI WGS metagenome assembly JACCDX01 (sample SAMN15323450, study PRJNA562643) | freshwater metagenome | isolation source: river surface water | place: USA:Blue River Watershed | collected 2017-08-18 | reverse complement strand
GATTTGTTAATACAGGTTCACCGGTTAAGCGCCCGATACTTCGCACCAATAATCGCCGCAACATTAAAAAGTTATGGGAGCTTTCCGCACAAGAGACTGGTATCGCAATTCAGGCTTAAATGACTTGTTAAAGAAGAGTCGCCCTATAAGCCGGAGACTACATAGTTATGCGTGGATCTACGCATAAATCTATAATTTGCCCCCGGAAATGCCCCCAAATAATTCAATAGATTTCGATTGCGCAATGTTATTTATGTGCGGGAATAAAACACATCTAATGAGGCCGAAGAAATCACCTTTCCAGTCATAGCTGTAAGCAAACTACTTTCGGTGGCTTCCGTGGCCGAAAGAGTTAACTTAGAGCTGAGTGCGTATAGATAAATTGAATACTTCTTCGCTCCTGGGCCTTGCGAGCATGGAGGTGTGTAACCTAGAGCCTTTCCCTGGAAATTTTGACCCAAGGTTCCGATATTTGTTGCTCCTGAAGCAATCGAATTCACCGTCTTTGGAATATTAAAAATAGTTAGATAGAAGTGCTTTCCAGTATCCACTTCCCCCGGACGAAGTGGGCCAGGTTCTGTGTCCATGATCAGTACAAGTGATTGAGAATTGACTGGAACATTTGACCAACTAAATGAAGGTGAGATCCCCTTCCCGTCACAAGTGAAGTCTTTTGGGAGAGTTCCGCCATTCTTGAAGTCAGGGCTATTTAAGGTCAAGAGGTTTGTGGCCGAGACCGTAGTGGCTGCTTTTACTACTTTGCGTAGCAAGATGGCATTGTCTAATTTTAGATCTGAGGACCAGACCAACCTCGCAGATGGTGACCATGTGAAATCAAAGTAGCCGTCCTTTACCCCCACAGTTTCGGCAGAAAACTCAGATGCAAACTTCCAGGTTGCGTCCTTAAAACTTGCTGAAGCCCATGATGTTGGAACCTTGGCATTGGATGACTTGCAGTCGACAGTCGGGTTATTGGAAGTTACGCACTCGGGATTTAAAGGCGCCTTGTTGATTGTTAGAACTTTCCAGTCACTTGAGGTTTGGGCAATAATTCGTCCAGAAGAAACTTCACGAATCTGGAGGATTATTCCGGCATCGCCGATCTGCTGATTAGGTTTTCCGATGTATTCAAGCCCAGAGGCATTTTCAGTGAAATCTTTAGCAAAAACGCCAATAGTTAATGGGTATGTAGCGGTGAATTTGATTTTCTCGCTATTAAAAGATTTTTCAGTAGTTATCGGAGTGGAATCCTCTCCCACCTTCTTGCCATTCACATAAAGTGCGAACCAATTATCAGCCCACACTTCCGCTTGAAAGGTGACACTTTTAGCTACAACAGCATTTGCTGGTGCAGAAAATAGTGTGAGTAGAAGCGCGGCTAGGGCGATCAGAGTCCTTATCATCCCTAAGCCGATCTCGTGTAACTATCAGCTACTTTTCCATCAAATAGAATGAAGTCAACCTGAGCTGTGTTCCCTGAAGTAGATACCTTAAGAAACCCAGAACCTCCAACCCCTTTGCCAGAAATATACCCATACTGATTGACATTGATCTTGTCCCCAGGATGGCTTGGCTGTGGAACAGTTTGATAAATAACTCCATCAAGCTCCTGCTTCACATAAAGGTGATCATGGCCCTTGAAGACGAATCCAACTTTGTAATCCAGTAGAAGCTGGTGAATTGGCTTTCCCCAACCTGGGCGATTGGCGTCAAAACCATCAGTGCCATCATTGTTCTTTCCACCCCATTCATTCTTCATGGCAATCTCGACGCCACCCCGGGACTGAGGGTCTCCGACAAGTAGGTGATGAATGTAAATGAATTTATGCTTCTCTTTTGAATTCTTCAGAGTTTCGACTAGCCAGTCGTATTGGGTCTTCCCCAAAGTCCACTCCCAGCCATTAGCTGTCGGATTCTTCATTGTGTACGTAAATGGATCGAGTACTACATGTAGCTGGTCCGGGCCTGTGAAGGAATAGTAGGCAAGTTCCCCAGTTTGTTCTGGGAAGTATTCTTTCCGGTAATTCTTTGTATTGAATTTGCTATATCCAAGTTCTCCATCATGATTTCCAAGACAGATTTTCAGGGGTACATCACCCAGTTTCTGATAGAAACCTTTCATTAATTCAAATCTGCCGCGAATGTTAGCCTCGGATTTGTCAGCTAATTTATCAACCATGAAAATATCACCGAGATCCATCAGGAATGCAGGAGATGCGGCAACTATCTGCTTGAGTGTGCCTTCGTACACTGCTGCACTGGAGTTTTCATCCATGTGTGGATCTGCCTGAATTGCGAAGGTATTGGAAGATAGAGCTTGTACTGAAGCAGTCTTTACACTTCTTTGTGTCAGCGATGAAAAATTCTTACTTACACCAGCTGCATATTTAACCTTGTAATAGACCAGCGAATTAGGTTTAAGATTTGCTATAGAAATACTTTGCGTAGATCCTTTAGATATTTTATAAATTGAAGTCTTGCCTGCAATGCTATTTTTACTATAGCCATATTCAATATAAGCCTGCACTGCCGAAGTTGCAGATATTGCGACAGAAAACGAACTAGAGCTGGCAGTACCGGTCAATTTGGCAGTTACCGGTACCGCCGCCATGGCTTTTCCAATTGGAGTAGTCGCAAGGATTCCTAGGAGTGTGGCCTTTAAGAAGCCTCGACGGTTCATGAAATTAAATGGATTGCTCATTTGCGTTGATATACCTCTGTCCTAATAGATCCGGTCGAGTCGACGAACTGCATACTTACCTCATTAAGAGAGGCTGTGTATTTCACGTGATAATCGCTGCCATTAAGTGTGTATTTCAAATCAAATGTTGAATCTCCGACTCGCTCTAATCCAGTAATAGTGGCCCCACGCAGCGGCTCACCGGCTGGCCTAAATGCTTTAGTCAATGCTTGTGGATCTACCTGTCCTTCAACCTCTGTCACCACGCCCTTGAATCCTCCATTGATATATGGATAACTTTTCGTTGCGTGATAGTGATAATTCTTCTTAGAATCGAAGTGACCATTAAAGTCATCTAACCCAGTCACTTTCTTTCCATCCACTTCGGTCTCACCGTAAATAGGAAATCCATCCAGCGCATATGCGATTGGAACCTTCTTTCCTACAACACTTTGAAGATGTGTAGGAGCGATGTGATAGTGGTAGTCATCTGCACGACCACAGTGGCCTCCCCAATCATCGAGTTCCCCGGCAAGAAGTGCGTCATCCCCTCGATTATTTAGAGCGTTAAAGATCGGAACACCATTAACGGCAATCGCAATTGCCCCTCGTAAAAAATGATCTTTTGCTGAAATTGGATTTGCTGCGATGACCGGCTTAATTGGTATGGACCAAGCATTTGTTCCTGCATAATTTTGAATAGTGGGGACTTGTTGCTGCCAACTCTTAATGCCAACCATCATTTGATGGGCAGGTATTCCATTACTTTCAACAAGATAATACTTACCGCTCTTAAAAACCTTTACAGATTTTGCAAAAGCAGTAAAGCCCGGAAGTTTTGCGGTCGGAAGTGCTGTGGCTGAATCAAGCGAGAGAATCGAATTGGCAAATACAAGGCCAGTTGCGAAGCTCGATAATTGAAGAAATTTGCGACGGTCTACTTCAGATAAATGTGTAACTTCATGTTCATGGTTCATTGCTATCCCTTAGGCTTAACTACGTAACTATGCGCCACGCTTAAATTCTTTCGATTTGTATCCTTACTACGAGCTGCAAGGAAATACTCGACTTTTGCTTGTGACGGTGCCACCGTTACTCTTACGTGTCCAGAATTAGGGGCTTTCGTTCCACTCTTGTATGCATCATCATTAAACATTGAGAATGTGTCATCTGCAGGATTTGGCATTGATTGATAGATCAACCCATCACGCTCTTGAGTACAGAAGATGTGGTCATGTCCTTGGAAGAAAATAGATACTTTGTTTTTAACCATGAGGTCATGAATCGGCAGCTCCCAATTAGGACGTTCCTTGGCAAATGTTGACTGACCCTTAGGGTCTTTTCCACCCCATTCATAATTGGTAGATACCTCAACAGCTCCACGACCGGTTCCCATTACGTGGTGTGCAAATACAAATTTATACTTTGCCTTGCTGGTCTCTAGAGTTTTCTTTAGCCATGCATACTGTTCGTCGCCAATTCCAATATTCCAAAGATTTGTAACTTTCCCATTGCCTGTTGGTGCTGCTGGGGCGGTTGCAACTGGAGTAGCTCCGCCTTTTTTATTTCCACCACCGCCACCACCTTTGGTCGCAGATGGATCTTCAACTCCGGCGACATTATCTACAGGATTACTTGAGTGCCAGTAAGGATCAAGTGTTACAAATAGAGCGTCTCCCCATGTCCATGCGTAGTAGTCGCGAGGAAGTCCAATGCCAGCCACGGGAGTTGTGTTGCCTGAATAAAAGGAATCAGGTGCAGGTAGTGGGTAGTACTTCAAGCGAGCATTACCTGCCAAAACAGCTGGATTAGTTTCCGTTCCATCGAGTAAGTAGGCAGCTGCTTGCTCATGATTTCCATTAATTAAGAAGAGGGGAACTGAACTCGTTGCAGTTGTTAACCAGTTGCGATGGGTGCTATAGATTTTTTCTACATTGGCCTTATCTGCCTGGCCTTTACCAATGAGTGGATCAATGCTGAAGTCATCACCCATCATGATATGAAAATCAGGCTGCTGCAAAGCTATATTCGCAAGAGTTACTCCATAAAGTTCAGCATTAAACATCTTGCCTGCGCGCTCTGGATGAGTGTCGCCATGAACTGAAAAACTAAAGGTGGAGCCGGCCTTTCGGGCTGTTGTAAATGAGTACTGCTTTCCATTTACAAAATTTGCATCTGAACTGCCCTTGTAATTTACTCGATAATAGACCTTTGTTCCGGCTCGTAATCCCTTGATATCAAATACTGCTGGTGCACCAGGGGCTGTTTGTAACTGTGCCGTATTTCCTGTGTAGCGAGTTTTTGATGTTCCATACTCAACAAAAGTAGTTATTGGCTGCGAAGATAAAACACTTACCGCGATAGAAGAATTAGTTGGACGACCTAATACTTGGGTAATCACTGGCGCCGTAACGCCGATTGCCTTTCCGATGGAAGTTCCCGCCACGGCGGTTGTAGCAGCCATCAAAAGTAGCGATCTGCGAGTAATTGGGGCTTTTGCCCAGGATTTCAACAAGTACGAAGATTCATTTGTCATTTCAAAACTGTAAATGAGAAATCAGTTTCTTGGAATAAATCTTAGGTGAGAAAACCCAAGGAAAGTCCTGTGAATTATGTTCCATGTGTACAAATGAGGAAGGATCGCCATGCTAGCCCTTAGGCCAACATGCGCTTCTCAGTTTGAAGTTCCAGTTGTCCAACTACGTAAGCGTCTAGCCGTTCGCTAACTTCATGAAGATCTCTAGGGAAGAGATGTCCATAGGTGTCCATTGTCTCAAGAATGGACTCATGCCCAAGCCATTCTTGTATTTGCTTAGCATTATTCCCAAGCTTTATAAGCACCGATGCGCATGTGTGACGTAGTTGGTGCATACCCTCACCCTTATCAAAACCAAGTGGTCTCGCTACTAATCTAAACATTGCAGAGGCATCTTTATATCTCCATACATTGCCACTTCTATTTTGCAGAATGAGCCCGTGTGGGCCAAGACCATGAACAGCTTTATGGTCCACCAAGAGCTTTTGTAGATAGGGTGAAAATGGAATTTTGCGATAAGACTTTGTTGTCTTTAAATGATCCGCAAAAACTCTTTGCCCATCCCTGCTTAGCTGGCGATCAATAGTGATTTCTTGATTATCAAAATCCAGACGATCCCAGGTGAGGCCTAAAATCTCGGAAGGCCTCATGCCTGTAAAGAAACCAATCCAAACCACGATCTGCCAACGTGGTGCAAATCCATTAGCTAAAGCTTGGATAGTCTGCATATCTAGAGGCACTATCCGTTTTTCAGATTTTGGTTTCCTACGCTTAATCTTGCTCATCGGATTCTTGTGGATTACATCATTGTCCATCGCAACGCGAAAGATTGCACCTAGCTGATTAGTTAACTTTTCTACATAGCTAGGCTTTAATCTGTAACCCGTTGTTGCGATAGTATTCTTCAGTCTTACACGCCACTTCTGAATGTCGGATGGAGTGATTGATCCAATAGGTCTATGGCCAAACTCTGGATCTATATGACTGTTGTAGATCGTTTCATAGTCTGTCTTCGTTTGTGTTTCAACATCAAGAGAAGGTCCCCAGATATCCTGTACAAACTCTCGAAGAGTCATGTTGACTTCGGATGGTCTGGTGTTTTTTCCTCTTCGTTCCAAGGCCTCCTGCTCTTCGGCAAACTGCTCAGCTTCACGCTTGGTTAAAAAACCACCCTTCTCGGCTTGCAAACCTTGGCGTGTTCGCCAGCGAGCGGAGAAGTACTTTCCCCTTTTACGCACGTATGCCATTACTTTAAGCCCCCCTTACTGCGAGAGAGCCAGCGAGTTAAAGTCAGTTCTCCATCTAATTCCTTAAAGGCTTTTTCACCTTCCCGGGTGAGGGTTCCTCCAGATTTACCTTTTCCACTCGCCGATAGCCAGCCTTGCGATCTGGCTACTCGAAGTGCGGCATAAACATTTTTACTTTCTACGCCCAGGTCTATGCATATCTTTTTAACTATGTTGCTTGTTCCTGCAATGCAAAACTCCGAGTACATCTTGGCTATTGCTATCGAGTCAGCTTTGGTTGAAGCAATTTCTAGTGCATTATGGAATGTTCTTTCAATGACGGAACCCGAGCGCCCAGCCTTGAGGGTTACAGTAGGAACAGTGTCGCTCTTTGCAATTCGCAGAGGTTTACTAAGCTCCTCTTCTATCTTTGCACGACAAGCTTGTAAACACTTATTGTGAGCATCTTCAATTTTTGAAAAGGGAAGTCCCCGGAACAATGACCCTTTAATTGCTTGGGTCGGTGCATCTTTTTGCAGGTTTGCCACAGCGAGCCGCGCAACTTTCTCAGCATTGCTGACTACAGGAAAGCTTTTACCTAAAGATTGGACCTCTACCCCTGCAATGTTAAATTGCATTCGTACGCTGACGCGATTTTTTGGTTGATCTAAGAAATCCCTGAGTAGTTCAGTGCCCAAAGCGTGGACCCAAACTCGGTAGTTACCCATTTCAGGGATTGATACATCGTGCCAACTGATTACATGAGATACGTCGTTGGCCTTTAACTCCCAAAAGACTCCGCTGTCCATCGTCCCCCCTCTGTTACCTTTTGACAGAATCCTAACAGACCTCCTATATTCTGCCTAATAGGTTTTTACCCATAACCTAACAAGTAAGGAGATTACATGAACGATCTGAAAGCTAAGACCCGCCTGACTATGCGTGAGGCGGCGGAATACCTAGGGCACTCCTACTCATGGATGCACGCAAACCACCGCGTCTTAGGACTCGGCGGATATCCCATTGGTGGTCGCTGGTATTTCGATAAGGAGGACTTAGACGCTTGGCTAAGCAAGGCCAAGGCAAGTTCAGGGACAAGGGGCTATCTGCCTCTTCGCGATAACAAGAAGGGTCGGGTGCGTCTTTAATGTTCGATGATGATCACGATCCCGTTGGACCCTTTGAATTGCCAGCTTCCAGCTCTCTGGGAGTTCTAATACAGATATTGGCCGCCAATGGAAAGGTCAACACGATCCACGACTTGGTGGACTACTTCTCGGATGGTCTACAAGACCTCATTTGGGCGGTTAACGATCTACATATGTTGGATCTAATTGATCTGACTGCAGTAGAAGTTGATGGAGTCGCAACTGCGAGGATCCAAATAACCTTTAGGGGTCATGCATATTTATCTTCTATTGCGTGGCCGTTGATAGATAACTATCAGTCATACTTTAGGAATCATAATTAGATGAAAGATGATAAAATATTTTCATCAGTTAATCAGTACGGTAGTTACACCAAACCGTCAACTGTGTTTGATAAATACCAAAAGAAGTCATATGGCTCTAATAGGGGTCTTTATCTACCTATTTATAAGAGTATTAGTGAGTCCGATGGTGCTCCTGCCTACAGTGAATCGCGAGATTCTATGGATGCGGAGCGGAGCTACCTATCTAATGGTTCATGTGGGGTAGATAAGACCCGTATAGCGGTATGCATCGACCCAGATTCCATACACCTGCCGTCTTTCATGGCCCGACTGCTAAAACCTAAACGGGACGGCACTCCTAGCGATGGCATTGCACAGATTCCAGACTTTCCAGAGGTTTACATTAAGTGGGACCATCAAAAGTTCCGTCTCTACATTGAATTTAATCCTTCCGATTTCACGAGGGAAACTGGTCTAGAGCTATGCCCTTTTGAATTGCTACCCCTGGTTACAGAAACTGTAATTAGGCGAGTATTGATGCAGGGTGACCTACGAGCCATACCTGAAGGTGCCATTAGGTCCAAGAAAAAGGGCGAGCGCTATGTCTTGCCCGACGATTGGACCAAGCACATTGAGGTGTTCCGTATAGACCTGGCAAGGGATTTCCACATCACAGATGATCGCTTTTCCTTACGGCAACTAGAGACGACCTGGCCATCTCGGTCACGAAATAAGGCCGCCACTCATTTTCTTAACGGTGGCAGACTCAATACTTTGAGCTATCCAGTAGCCAACAGGACAACGAAAATTAAGCTCTATGACAAATACAGAGAGAGATTGTCCAAGCCGGTTAAGAATGGTCCACCTATTCCCGAAGGCACCTTTAGGTTTGAGATCTCGATTCCTCGACACCAACTGCGCAGGTTCCACTTAACAAATTTAGAAGTGCTCATTCCCAGGCGACTAGAGAAACTCATTAAAGAGAAATGGGAAACCTCTAACTACTGGACCAACCTCATTTGGGAGGGTGAAGCCATGGATCTAGCTCACGACTCCAAGCTTCCGACTTCTCGGATCAACGAAGTTCTTGGTTTTGCTGAGTGCCTCCGGCATTCCATACACATGCGCTACAGCATCAAGGATCAGAAATCACTACGGGCGGATGCCAAGAAGCTAGGGATATCCCTAGGTAGCCCAATTACGAAACAGGGGAAGCCCTACGCCCATCTTCATTTTATGTCCGGCAGCCTTGCAGCGCCAATTCCTGACGCGTTTAACCATACAAAAGAAGGATTGTTCAGCATCATTGGTAGTAAACCCTTACCAAAACTTATCTAGGAGATTATGAAGACTTACCTTTCCCCCGCCCAAGTAGCACAGATTATGGGCGTTAGCCGAGACACTGTTTATTCACTGATACATAGGAAGCAGCTGGACTCGTACCTATTTGGCAGAAGCAGACGTATTACTCAAGAGCAGATTGATGATTGCCTCAATAGAAGATACAAGCGTCCAATTGATGCAACTAAACCAATGCGATTGTAAACATATCCGTTAGTAACAGGTAATTATCATGATAGGAATACGGAAAATGACCTTGCAAATTACTACTCAGATGAAATGCCTGCAAAGCCAAACATGCAGAATCCTGTTAAACGCTTACTAAGATGCATGCCTATTGGAACAGTGCTTGGATACCAAGTTGTGCGCTCGCAGTCTTATTAGTGCATAAGCACAGTAGCTTTAATGTACTTGAGGCAAGAGGGGTAGGGGTTAAGACGTTGAATTCCAGAGATCGCTACCGGGCCTTTTCCATGGGTGACGATTTGATGCTCGAGACCGTAGCCTAAATAAAATAGGGCTTATTTAATCCGAAAATCAATTTCGCCTCTTGGGGTCAATCTTGAATGAAGCTAGATATTCAACGACTCGTTTAGCGCTTTCTTCATCATCTCCAATTGAACCAACAGCAGTGTTGCATTTGAAGCATAAAAGGCCACGGATGTTTCCGGTATCGTGGCAATGGTCAACAGCTAATCTTTCGCGTCCGATAGTTTTCTTATTTCTTTTTGTACTTTCTGGTAATCCACACAGGGCGCATACTCCATTTTGTTTTGAGAAAAGATCGTTATATTGCTCTAAGGTCATTCCGTACTTGCGCAAGAGATGTTTACGAACATCTGAATCCGGGTTCCTATCTCTCCATAGTCTCCCTCTCTCCAATATACGCGTGCGCTTGGTTTCATTTGCATATCTAGCTTTCCCATGTGCCGATGAACACTCTTTGCAATAAATGGAAAGCTTATCCGGACGCTTACTGGCGGTATGAAATTCTGAGTTAGGCTTTAGGATTCCGCAGGTTGTACATTTCTTTGTTACTCCATTACTCAAATTCGCACCCGGGGCAGCAGCTTGCTTAATGTCGGGAGTTGGAGTCCCGTATTTGTTGAACCTGGTTCTATGGAGGCTGCAGTAGCCAAGCCCACTGTATTTTCTTTCACAACCTTCAACCGAACAATGTGTCTGAACTCGTTTGCGACTTTGCTTTGTAATTAGCGGGTCTCCGTACTTCACAAAGCTCGCGTAATGAATATTGCAATAACCCTTTGAAGAGTGCTTTTTTTCACAGCCCTCCACTTTGCATCCCACATATAAACCTTTTGGGGACTTGATCTCATAGTTCGCGTCTCCATATTTTCTCAGACGCGCATAATGTTTCTTGCAATAACCCTTTACATAACTCTGGCCATTGCAGTCGTTTGCTGCACATGGTTGCCCTTCGTTTATGACTCTGCCTAACTCGATATTCGGGTTCCCATATTTTTTTAGTCGATAGTAGTGACTCTGACAGAACCCTTTAGCCTCTGCTTTTTTCTTGCAATCGTGTGCAAGGCAGGCAGGCTTGGCTTTGGACGACCTGGCCATTATTTATTCAACTCCGAAGCATGGATCGCCCAGCCACTTAAATATTTCATAGCTCTGGCCGCTGCCTCTTGCGTATCACCAAGAGCTCCGATTGCGGTATTGCATTTAAAGCACAACAATCCTCTGACAACTCCAGTGTCATGGCAGTGGTCAACAGCAAGCCGTTCAGCCCCATCACCTTTTTTATTTCTACGTGTAGTTTCTGGTCGCTTGCATAATGCACAAAGACCCTGCTGCCGCTCGAATAATTCGTTGTACTCTTCCAGAGTAATTCCATACTTATTGAGCAATGTCTTATTGACGTCAGAGTCCGGATTTTTTGCGCGGTATTTTGCAACTGCAGCTCTTCTTTGCAAAATTACATTCGGGTCCGAGGATCGGCTTTTGGAATACTCTCTAACGCAATTTTTACATTTATAGCTAAGCCCATCGGGATAGCTTTTTTGAATCCCAAAAGCTGAAATAGGAAGGCGCTCTTTACAGCCTGTGCATTTCTTAAATTCCCCATCACTCTGATATTCGGAATTCCGCTTTTTGGTCACGGCACAATGGTAATTAGTTGGACTGACGTGCCCCCACTATTGCCCCAATTGCCCCCAAAAGTTCCCCAAAAAGTTCCATTTTCCTAATAGGTTTCGGGAAAAATTAATAAAGCCGTCACGCTTATTTTTATCTTTAGTAGGCGTGACGGCTTAATTTTTTAAGAAGAGTCGCCCTATAAGCCGGATCCTGTCCTCTTGCGAGGGATCACCATCCATCTAGATCTGTAATTACTTACAGATTCAAGCAACCTACCCGATAGCTCAGCGCGAGCAACGCACTATCTTCTTGGTCTTGCTTCAGGTGGGGTTTACATAGCTACATGTATTGCT
>JACCDX010233742.1_pt1 | contig 11672 bp, 30 predicted proteins | sample 7449681 | NCBI WGS metagenome assembly JACCDX01 (sample SAMN15323450, study PRJNA562643) | freshwater metagenome | isolation source: river surface water | place: USA:Blue River Watershed | collected 2017-08-18 | reverse complement strand
TCCTGCTAAGAAAGCATCGGGGCAAAAACTCTGATCATTGGTTCGAATCCAATACGCTCCGCCAATTTTTAATGAGGATATTATGTCAGCAAATCCAATGCAACACAAAACTGGTAAACCACGTTTAGGTCCACTTAATCTAACACAGCTAACTGACTTGCTTGAAAAATCAAGTAAGCCAAAAGATAAAGCAAAGATTCGTAATCGTATTCGTACATTAGAATCAAGAACTAAGTAAAATTACGCCGGTTTAGCTCAGTGGTAGAGCATCCGCCTTGTAAGCGGGAGGTCGTCAGTTCAATCCCGACAACCGGCACCATTTCAATAGGTACTAAAATGGCAACACGTAAAAAGAAAGAAATAGCTAACATACCATCAAATGGATGGCCTAAGATTAATCAAGGCAGTCATTTAACTGTTAAAACATTTGAAGACGGCAGTACTGAATTAATTTGGGACGATGAAGCATTGATGCGTGATGTACGTGAAGCCATTGCTAGTGTCGAAAGTTCTGTTGTAGTAACAGAAAGCAAACCTAAAAAAACACGTAAAAAGAAAGAAGCGTAAAGTTTTCGGAGTGTAGCGCAGCCTGGTAGCGCATCTGGTTTGGGACCAGAGGGTCCAAGGTTCGAATCCTTGTACTCCGACCAAGACGTTCTGCCTAATCAGCAGATACTGTGACCCGCAGGATGAGAAGTACAGTGATATGTACGGGTGGTAGTCTTTAAACCAAAAGGCCGCTGGCAGTGCGAGAACGGAACCTGTCGGGAAGAGGGTGGAGGCCGTGCGTGATGGTATGTAGTGTAAAGACTACTACTTGATGCGGTATAATTACCTCCGGGGTTCGCAGAGCATTATATTAGGAATATGATATGCCAATGTATGAAACAACTGTAAGAACATCAAGTGGTGAAGAAAAGAAAAGAGTTTATGCAGATAATGTGCAAGAAGCTCGTAAACTTTTTGAACAACTATATGGTGGTCCAAGAGCAGTTCCATACATACCGCATGTGGTACCAAGTTAATGGGGGTTTAGCTCAGTTGGGAGAGCGGCTGCTTTGCAAGCAGTAGGTCGCAGGTTCGATCCCTGTAACCTCCACCAAATAATAAGAGGATATTATGTCAGAACAAGTTCAAGAAAATACATGTGGTTGTGGTCGTAGTCCAACTGGTCAATGTTGTGGTTGGCACAGTCTAAGTGATGAAGACTTTCAAGTTAAACTAAAAGAGTATTTTGAATCACAAGACAATAAGTCTGAATAAAATATGCGGGGTTCGTATAGTGGTAATACCTTAGCCTTCCAAGCTAATGCTGAGAGTTCGATTCTCTTACCCCGCTCCAAATAACCCGTTTACACTTGCCCGTTAATCAAGTGCGTAATTACAGTAACGAGAACTGTACGGTGCATTGGATCCACCGCAAGGCCCTCTTTAGGGGCGACTTGAGAAATCACAAAGGCGGGGACATTGCCCGTCTAAATGGAAAAGAATGTGGACGGGGTAACCACCCAGTTTAGGGCTCTTGTGGTGAGAGTAGCTAGACACTTTATAAAAGCTCTTTGAAGTTTTGCTACACTGGAGAACATCGAGTAACCTTGAAGTCGACTATATGGGTAAAAGTTGCCAGGAAGATACGGAGCAGAACAGTTTGGTTCGATTCCAACAGAGAGCCTCTATAAAGTAGTTTATTCCCTGGTAGCTCAGTGGTAGAGTAGATGACTGTTAATCATTTGGTCGCTGGTTCGAGCCCAGCCCGGGGAGCCATTTAAAAGGAAAATTATGAGAGTTAGAGCACGACATATTTTAGTAGAAGATTTAACATTAGCAAATGACATCGTTAATCGTTTAGGTGCAGGTGAAAGTTTTGCACAATTGGCTGGACAATACAGCAAATGTGGTAGTTCACATAGAGGTGGTGACCTTGGACATTTTGGTCCTGGTCAAATGGTAAAACCTTTTGAAGATGCAACTTTTGCTCTAGCAGTAAATGAAACAAGCAAAGACCCTGTAAAAACACAGTTTGGATATCATATTATCCAACGCACAGAATAAATTTATCGCGGGATAGAGTAACGGTAATTCAGGAGTCTCATAAGCTCCAGATCTTGGTTCGATTCCAGGTCCCGCAACCATTTTTAAAAGAGGCAAGTATGTTAGAATGTTTAATTATTGGCGATAGCATAGCAGTAGGAACATCAATGGCTCGCCCAGAATGTGTAAGTTATTCCAAAGGCGGCTGGAACAGCTGGCAATGGAATAAAGATTATTTAGATAAAGCATCATCTCAACCAGCTAAGACAATTATTATTAGCCTTGGTGCAAATGATCATAAAGGTGTAAAAACCGAAAAAGAACTTAGGAAGATGAGAGAGTCCATTAAAGGAACTCGAGTTTTTTGGATTAGTCCTGGAAAGGAACGTAAACCAATTCCGCAAGATGCAATTGAACGTATTGCCAAAGAGTATGGTGATGTAGTCTTACCAAGACCAGAAGACCATATGAGCAAAGACGGTATTCATCCAACCGGAAAAGGCTATAAAGTTCTTGCATCACAGACAAAAGAATAGTATAATACTGTTAAGTGGATCGTTAGCTCAGGGGTAGAGCGTCTCCTTTACACGGAGAGGGTCGGCAGTTCGAAACTGTCACGATCTACCATTTAACAACATAGAAAGGCAATCATGGACATGGATCAATCCGCCGTATTTTTGGCGGGAAGTATTTTAACAATGCTAGGTTTTGTAATCATAGCAACTGGCATAATCGTTATTAACAACATTGCATCAAAGTATTGGAAGCCTGTTACTATTTTTACCAAAGAGAGTTTTAGTCTTTTTGGACATAGCAGTAATCAATCACCTATCAATACACTTACAGATGAAGAATACGAAGAACTAATTAAGCATCTTGAACGTATTCGTACCAAGCCAGAAGAAAAGAAAAAGTAATGAACAAAGACATGTATCCTCTTCCTGCACGTAGCATTGACTACAATGAGATGATGCAGTATTGCGATGTGTTAATGGACAAAGTGGCTGCTTGGCAACCTGATGAAATTATCGGTGTTGCTAGAAGCGGAATGCCTTTTGCAACATTCATTGCACAAAAACTTAATTTGGATTTAGGTTATTACAATCCTAAATTTGATCATTTTCAAATTGCTAATCCAGACTCAAAAAGAATTATATTCATTGATGAAAACTTTGTTAGTGGTGGTACACAAAAACAAATTCATCAGTTTATGGAAAAGATTAACTATCCATATGAATATATGCTAGGGTGTGTTATGCTCGATTTGTTCTGTCCAGACAAAAACTGTATGTATGGTAAATTGCTAGACTTTTGGGCAGACGATATGGCTTGCTTCTTTAAACCAATTAATATTGAGGAACGTGGTGTCAGATTCCGTGATTAAAATTGCATACGATTTAGATGGAGTATTGGTTCCTGATTGCGACCATATCCCATTTGTTAAAAGTTTAGATGACTTTTACGGACTAACAATGTACATGCGACCATTGTTTAATCCACAAAGAAAATTTGCTATTATTACAGCTCGTCCTGCAGAACATAGAAGTATTACTTGGACATGGTGCAACAGACATTTAGGCGAATTACCTGAACGTTTATTCCATGAATGCTTAGATGAAACGCCAGGCGCTTACAAAGCAAAGATTTTAAATGAAAATCCAAATATTCAAACTTACGTAGAGTCTGACATTGGGATTGTTAAATATCTTAAGCAAAATGTATCAACAGGTTGTGAGATAATTCATTTTGATGATTATATAGCACAACACTTTATGCGGGAATAGCTCAGTTGGTAGAGCACTTGCTTGCCAAGCAAGATGTCGGGAGTTCGAGCCTCCTTTCCCGCTCCAATTATGTTTTTTGAAGAGTATTTCCCTAACGCAAAGCGCACATTTAAATCTCTAATCACAGAGATTATCTACACGATTTCCCCAAATAAAAATTTGTTTATGGAAGTTGCCACAGCACGTGGCAGGAACTTGAGACAAATATTAAGATTAGGATGGACTGGAAGAGTAGTTGGTTTTGATATTTGGGAAGGATCAAGCGATTATATAGACGTCCGTTGTCCTAAACCCACCATAGAACGTGCAGAACTAATTCAAGGTAATGTTTTAGATACATTAATTCCGTATTACAATAACGAACACATTGATGTATTATTTCTAGACTTAGACAGTGACCCAATAGCGACACCATTTACATTAGATGTACTGGCAAACGGTTTACAAAATTCACTTATTTTTGTTGACGAATTTCACAGCTTCGATCAATGGCAAAATAAAGACGCACACGTACTAGCACAATGGCTAGCACAGCATCAAATTAATTTTGATATTTTGTATTACACTGAACACGGAGCATTAATTCAAACAGGTAGTGGATATCCTCCAACTTATTTGTTAGACTGTTTAACACACGCCTCCAGGTAAACTTATAAAGTTTTGCTGGAGGTTTTCTTTATCTCCCCATTTTTTTCAATTTTGTATAAGTAAGATTATATGCTACTATTAATCCAAGACGTATCTAACCCATTGTTACAGTATATCAAGGACGACCCTGTTCGCCCAGAGATTCCTGTTGACTTTAGAGTTGGAAGAAACAAATTCGTCAGTAGCATTGTAGAGGAAGAAAAGCCTCAAGCAATCGTGTGCGTTAGCCTACACGACTTTGTACCAAGCTCTGTTGACGACTTGTCACAAGATGCAGAAGTGCCTACTACAGCGATTTTTTACACAATTTGGAGTTATGCTCCAGGTGCAGGTGTAGAATTGCTACGCCAAACTGTATCTCATATTAGAGCTCAATTCCCCACCATTACTCGATTTGTAACACTTAGTCCAAAAACCGAAATGGCTCGTCGTTTCCACACAAAGAACGGTGCAGTTACTTTCCGTGAAAATTTAGACACTGTAAACTACGAATATCTAATTGGTTGAGTGTTGTTAAAACACAACACTTTTAGATATTGACAAAACCGAACTCTGACGCTATAATATAGACTATAGCAAAGAAAGGGTTAAAATGGAAGCGTTAAAAGAAGTAACAGATTGGGGCAATCATAAAGCACCAAACCATACGTATCTTTTGGACGGTACTACTTTGGTTGCTTACATTAAGCAAGGAGAGAAAAATCCTTTCTTTTTTAAGAACGGTATTAAGAATTTTAGCAAGAGTGGACGTAAGTTCATCAAAGCTGATAAGAAGCTTTTTGGCACAACTGCAAAAAGTGATTTGATTGAGATTAACGGATCCAAAGGTAATGTTTACTTTGTGGATAAGGAAGCAAAAACTTGTACATGTCCAGGATTTACTTTCCGTGGTGCATGTAAACACATAGGAGAAGTTTGTGGTAACTAGAACTCGTGAAGTGGTAGTCGTAAATAAATGTCAATGTCGTCTATGTGAGGACATTATTGAAAGTAAGAACAGGCACGACTTCGTTCGTTGTAAGTGTGGAGAAATTTTTACCGATGGCGGTAAATCTTACATTCGTCGTGGTGCTAGTGATCTTAACAACATAATTGATATGAGTGAAACTTATGAAGAAGAATATGAAAGTGATTGGTAATAGATGTATGAAGTAAAATGGAAAGAAGATTCAAAGCAGTTTATAACTCTTGATGAAGCAATGAAGTTTAGCAAAGAGCTAAACTGTTTTGTAACCATCGTAGGTGATGGTATGGAACTAGTAGGTATGTTTGGTAGCGATTCTGTCAACAACGGTAAACTACCAGATGGTACTGATTACACATGGATGAAAAGGAGAAGTCAATGAAACGTGTGATTGAAATTAGAGCCGCCGAAGGTGGCGAGGACAGCAAGTTATTTGCTCGAGATTTAGCAGAAGCATATCGTCGATTTGCCCAAAGCATGGGTTGAACTACCCGCCTGATAAATGAGTATCTTGGCGAAGTTCATATCTTAGTCGAGGGTACTAATTTATCCGGCCTAGAAAATGAATCCGGAGGACATCGCATACAACGGGTTCCGCCTACCGAAAGGAAAGGGCGTGTCCACACTAGCACCGTGACCGTTGCTGTCATAGACGCCGAGAGTCCAGTTTCACAACAAACTATACCCAATACTGATTTAAAGATTGAATGGTATAGTGGGACCGGGGCTGGAGGACAACACAGGAATAAACATCAAAACTCCTGCCGGATAACTCACATACCTACAGGTATTGTTGCTACTTCACAATGTCGTAGTCGCCAAAACAGTTTAACCGAAGCGATGAAAACTATCCAAAATCAGGTTGACAACATTAGGAAAAACCATTATAATAATAGCATTGCAAGTGATAGACGACAGCAAGTTGGGTCTGGTATGCGAGGTGACAAAATTCGCACTTACAGATTCCAAGACGATGTTGTTAAGGATCATGTAAGCAATGCAACTGCCAGTGTTAAGAAAGTATTAGCTGGCAATTTTGATTTACTTTGGAGTTAATATGGATGTTCACACTGTAGCAGAAAATCTGCGTAACACAATCGCCGGCAAGGAAGAAATGCTGTACGCTGTTCAACGTGAGCGCACAATGGTTGGCTTACGTGATGGCGAAGGTATTGCCCTGCAAACTACTGCTCAGTTCCTACAAATCAACATTGACGAACTCAAGCGTATCTTACAGGATGTAGAACAGTGTATTGAAAAGGAAACAGTATGATTACAGGACAAACTTGGTTTACTGGTGATCAGTGTATTGGTATTGTGCAAATTGTACAAGAACACGAAAAGCAAGAGTATCGCCAAACTGGTAATGCTAACTTTAAGTATTACATTGGTGTAGGTAAAGGTCAAAACGAAAAGGAAGACGCCCAGTACATTGCAGAATGGGGTGTTCCTTTTGATAGTAAAGCTGGCGATGTATTGTTTAATGTAATTCCAGGAACACCTGTATGAAACAAGTAGTATATAGAGACTCAGTCCTTAGTAAAGGATCTCATGCTCTAGAACTTTGGGAAGATTGGCAACGTGCTAAAAATGATCGAAACAAGTTTCAAAAGAAACTAGACGACCATATGAAGCAGTTAGATGTAAATGCCAAAGAATTAATGACACGCTATGACAAGTAAAGTTGAAGTAGAACACAAGGATCGCTTGGGTCGTGTACTTAAGGTAGGCGATTGTGTAGCTTATCCTTCAGGCAATACTCTTATCATTGGTGTTATTAAAAAGATTAACCCTAAAATGGTTGGAGTAAGCGCACTAGGTAAAGCAAATTCTTGGTCTAGTGCCAAGAACAAATATCCAATGGATTGTGTTCGATTGGATGGGCCAGAAGTAACAATGTATCTATTAAGAGGTAGTTAAAATGCCATGGATTGAAAACGTAGCGGCTGATGATATCCCAAAAAGATTTCATCACGAAGCAGGAGAGAACAGTATGCTGATCAGCATCGTTGATCCAGCGAGCTGGCGTCCTACACCTGCCCACAAGTTCAAAGAAATTCATAACTTTGAATTTTTGGATGTAGAAGAAAAGGATCATGTTGACGACGAAGCAATGAAGTGTAGTCACGAAGATGCGGCTCGTCTTGTCCAGTTGCTACAACATGCAAAGGACAATCACATGAATGTTGTTGTTCATTGCTTTGCTGGTATTTGTCGTAGCGGAGCAGTTTGTGAAGTTGGTGTTATGATGGGTTTCCAGGACACTGGCCGTTTTCGTAGCCCAAATCTTTTAGTTAAGCATCGTATGATGAAGGCACTAGGTTGGACTTATGACGCAGACGAAAAGCCAAACATTGATGATTGGCGTACTTTTAGGAGTGTAGAATGAGTTTATACAATATGGTTTTTGGTATGAATCCTGATAGTGATAAATTACTTGAACTATTAGGAAAAACAAAAGGGGACTTTGGACGTTTCCGTAATGTTTACATGGAAGATGGTTTCATTGTTGTTCACACACGTAACGGTGGTGGCAACCGTGAAGACTACGAAGATGTTTTTGATGAAATGTCAGAACATCCTTGGTACAGCCATGATGCGGATGACGACTTTGATTGTACCTACGCTAACATTTACTTTAAAATTCCAGAGGGCAAATATGAATCATTTGTTGCGCTACACGGATTTAACGAGGGTTCTAATCCAAAAATGCAATGGGCTGAGCTTTTTGCCACAATGGAAGCACTTAAAAAGTAATTTTGGTTTAATCAATGAGCCTGGAACTTGACAAATAAGTAATATGACTATATAATTATAATGTGGTCGTAAGCAAATCGGGAAAGCTCCAGGCTCGCTGTGAAGCGATGCTATGGGTCGGGCAACGTCTTAGACAACGCCTATGGAGGTTCGAACCCTTCCGGCCACACCATTTTAACACACACAGGAAGTAGAGTATGAAAAAGTTATTGGCACTATTTTTAATGTTCGGTCTTGTTGGTCAAACACTAGCATCAAACGATCCTTATCTTTCTGCAACAGAAACATATGATGCTTCCAAAAAGATGACAGAGACATCAAGTATCACTTGGATTACAGTTGATACGAAAGATGTGCTTAAAGCATGTAAAGCAAAAAGTGAAGAATTAGGCGCAAAAAATAACTTTATTAATCCAAGAGCATGTAGTTTTTGGACTAAGAATTATTGTATCGTAATCACTAGCAAGACTCCAATTTTGGGTTCTTTAGAGCACGAAATTCGGCATTGTTTTCAGGGAAACTGGCACTAATTTCCAGGGCTCAGTTTTTCCAAATAAATACTAATTTAATGGTAGAACATGAGCAAACCTTTTGATCCTTCGGTATCGGCAGATGATAGAGTAGAAGCAAGACTGCTTCAATCCCATATTCACTTTCTTACAGGTGACATTGATGAAGATAATATTCGTAAAGCAATACAATGGATTGTTTACGAAAATCTTACTAACGAAGCAAAAACACTGACTTTGTATGTTAATAGTCAAGGCGGGGATCTATATCAAGCATTTGCACTAATTGACATTATGCGAAAAAGCAAACACACTATCAATACCGTTGGGTTAGGCAATGTGATGAGTGCCGCATTTTTGATTTTTATATCTGGTAGTTTTGGATGCAGAATAATTGCTCCAAATACTGGAATCATGTGCCATCAATATAGTGATACTACCGAAGGTAAACATCACGATCTCAAAGCAACAATGCAAGAAGGTGAAAACTGTAATGCACGTATGCTGTCCATTATTCAAGAATCTTGTAACTTGGACGTTAAAACTATCAAACGCAAATTGTTACATCCAACAGATGTCTATCTAACAGCTTCTGAGCTAATTGATTTAGGATTAGCTGATGCGATGTTGACATAATCAATCAACTCTGTTATAATTGTTTTGTTAGTTAGGCGAAAGTCAAACTAACCGGCGAGGTGAAAGGTAGATGAGGATAGACGCCGTTATCGCTTCATGCGATGACATAATTACTGGCAAACACGCTTGAAACGTGTCCGTGCTTGAGTGATCCGAACATCATATACCTTTGTCATTTGTACTCGGAAATATTCAAGCCTCTGTGCTTTGTTTTTTGCATATTGGCTTAGGGCTTGTCCCGTTTGCATATTGTCCGGTCTATTGCTTGACCTTTTACCAGACCGTTATTTTAATTTTGAATAGGTGAAATATGGAAAAGAAATTTTTAAGTCGCGGTCCTAGTATTGATACTGATCTTTGTGTAAAGAACTTTGACAGCAATCGTTTTAGTATGGTCATTGGTGCTTCTTTAAGAGCAAAAGAAATTAAAAGAAACAACAAAGAAAGTGATAGATTTGAACACACTCATCCTGTAGTGACAGCACTATTGGAAATTCAAGAAGGCAAAGTTGGCCCAGAAATTCTTGACAAACTACGTAAGAAAAAGTAAAATTAGTAAAAGGACACAGATATGAATATTTCACTACGCAAAGCAAATGCTATTCAAAATGCAATCAACGATACTATCAAAGGTATCAAAATCAATTTAACTGCGGAGTTCAATGAATTCCAAGATCCAGCAGTTGAGCTACAACGCCTAAACGCAGAACTGTTTGCTAATGATCAGCGCCGTGCTGATTTGCTCACAGCACAGTTTAGCATTCGTGGACTAGTAGGTGCGGCAAACGCTACTAGCGGTGTTGATGCAAAGCTGACACAAGCCGCATTTATTGACAAGCGCATTGGTCAACTAGAAGTTCTAGCCAGTGCAGAAGTAATGACTGAGATGAATGTCATTTCAGGTAAGTTGGATAAGATCCGCAATCGTAAAGAAGAAAGCCGTGCAAGTTTGTACGGTCGTGATGACACAGTACACACTGGTCTTCTAACCAAAGATCAAATTGAATCTGCTAAAGGTATGATTCGTGATCTCAAAAATCAAAAACAAAAACTCAATGATGAAATTCTTGAGTTGAATGTGCGTACTGAAATCGCACTAACAGCAGAAGTAGAACAAGTACTTCGCACAGAAGGTCTCGTTTGAAACAAAAGTATATAGACTTATACATGGACTGGGCATTGCGCTCAGCCCAGTTAAGTCATGCTAAACGATTGCAAGTTGGCGCAGTCATTGTAAAAGACGATAGCGTTATTAGTTATGGTTATAACGGCATGCCTGCAGGTTGGGATAACAACTGCGAAGATAAAGAATGGATGGATCGTGATGCAGGCGGATGGCTCAACCCAGATGAAATTGAAGAACGTTGGCCTTTTATTGAAACATCTGATGAAGATGGTGCCTACATTGGCAGATATAGATTAAAAACTAAGCCTGAGGTACTACATGCTGAGTCTAATGCAATCGCTAAATTGGCAAAAAGTTCAAGCAGTGGCAACGGCGCTAGTATTTTTATCACTCATGCTCCATGTCACGACTGCGCGAAACTCATTTATCAGAGCGGCATCAGTAGTGTATACTATCGTAGTGCTTATCGGGATAATGCAGGGTTAGAATTCTTAGAGAAGTCTGGAATAGAAGTTAAACAAATTAATAAGGAAACAAAATGAAACCAGGTCCAAATTACAAAATGTCTAAAACACTTAAAGCTAGTCTTGCTTTGAGCAACTTTCAAGATGCTCACAAAAAAGGACAATGGAAACGTGCTATGATTGATGCAGAACTTTCTTCTGCTTTTCAACCAAAGCGTGAAAAAGGACGCAAAGAGCAGAGTTAAATAACTTTGCTTTCGCAGGGGCAAACTTATATAGTAAGTAGCAGTAGGTGAAATTCCTACAAGCTCAACAACGGCTCCACACGCCCTGGGAAGGTTGTTAAAAACACACACAGACTATAATTTTAATAACAAGGAAAAAAGTAAAATGGTAACAGGAAAAGTAAAATGGTTTAACGACACCAAAGGTTTTGGTTTTATTACTCCAGACGATGGTGGCGCAGACCTATTTGCACACTTTTCACAAATTAATTCTAGTGGCTTCAAGAGCTTACAAGAAGGACAGAGTGTAAGGTTTGAAGTGACTATGGGTATGAAAGGTCAACAGGCTAGTAATATACAGCCGTTGTAAGTAATAGTTGTAATCCCTTCAAAGCGAAGGACTTCTGGACGCGGGTTCGACTAAGCCTGTTTTACCATGAAACCACCATGTGTCTTATTACCTCGTAATGACGCATTGGCAAAGGCATTAGCATTGTATCCGCGATCTATACACCATTGACGCAACCCT
>JACCDX010515809.1_pt1 | contig 11679 bp, 26 predicted proteins | sample 7449681 | NCBI WGS metagenome assembly JACCDX01 (sample SAMN15323450, study PRJNA562643) | freshwater metagenome | isolation source: river surface water | place: USA:Blue River Watershed | collected 2017-08-18 | reverse complement strand
TTGTGCTTCTTTCTGACCATGAAATGTCTCCCTGCATAATATGCATTAAGGCTTGGCGGCTTAGGAAGAGCGATTTCAATAGTCCCATTGTTCACTACCTCTAAGTTAGCTCAATCTTCCTGGAATCTAAATACATCGGAGAAAAAGTTTTCTTGCCGAAGATTGGGTACATCCCTGTACGGTCGTTATTAAGCTGAAAGATAACTGGCTGGTCGAACGGAGTAGGCGAGCCACCGGTCTCGGTGTTGCGCACTTTACGCACGTGAATCTCTGTCCTAAAGCGCATCTCTGGCTCGGGGTGTAAGACCTTCCGGTGAAACGTAACAAACGAATCAGCACGGTTAACCCACTTGCCGCCACCTTCAGTATCCTCTGCGAACGGAGCCACCGGCAAACCATCGGGTCCCTTTCTCCGAACAGCTTCCGTAATGGCGTGGGTGTTTACCCACACCGCCATATCGTTCTGCGTAGCGAAGGTTAGGAACTCAGAGGCAGCCTCGTAGTGGTATTCATGCGAGGTTATGCCTGAGCTGTTCTTTCCCACGGTAATCTTCAAGCTGTTGTATGGGTCGATGAGGTATCCATCGTAGCGCTCCTGCCGTACTAGCTTTTCAGCGAACACCATCAGGTCTGCGTAGCTATACACCTGCGCGTTGCTGATGATGGTGAAGTGCTTGTTCACCCATTTGAAAGCCTCGCTGCGTTCTTCGTGGCGCATCATGTCAATGGGCTTGTCAAGCAAGAACTCCATAAGCCGCATCTTAAAGGATGCGGTCTTGTTCTCACTGGAGTAGACCACCCAACGCCAGCCATGCAGCACAGCTGATGATACCATAAGGAACTGAGCCATAGTAGTCTTACCCACGTTGCTATGACCATTGATAATGGTGAACTCCTTTTTGAATAAGAAATACTTATCAAGCCATTCAAAGCCAGTGGTCAGTCCACGAACAATCTCTCCACGTGCAAACTTCTCAATCCAGTTGTAGTCAGAGTCATCGGATGAGATGAACGACATATCCCCATCGTTGATTTGCATATCGCGGCGGATGCGTGCCTCGTCCTCGATGACATCACGGATTGGCATACGCTTTCCTTCGGCGATTCCATCTCGGATGGTATTGCGTGCGTTTGCAATGTCGGCTACGTTTTCCTTCTTCTCGATTTCTCGGATAAGCACACGCTCAGCCTCATCCTCTTCCATCCGACCGGCGGCAATGTAGCCGCCGCAAAGGATGGCTGCACGTAAAAGGATGGTGTGCTTCTCTCCGTCTTGCGCACGGCGCACCATGCGAGCCACGATGTTGAGCTTCTCGTAGTCGGTATGCAGCTCTTGGATTTGAGCTACCTGCTGCTCTTGCTGTTCCTTGAGCATACCGCCGAACACCTTGCTGTTCTCATTGAGGACAAGCTCGGGGTCGTAGCTCTCAAAACACGCACGAGATTCATTAACTCCCGATGGGTCAGCCATGAGTCCATAGGTGCTGTCAAAGTACGACTGAAGCGACCGGAAGTGCTCTCTGTGGCGCTCTGGGTTACTGATGCGAACGAGGGCTTTGAGGCCCTCTCCCGAAGGAGAAATCCAACACGCATACACGTACTCATCAGTAGAGAGCAGAGCCTTTGAGGCCTCTGCGTTTACATGGTCAAAGTCAAGCACGATAAGTCCGCTGTGCGACTCAAGCGCATCGTCCTTTCTCGTGGCAAACACTCCAGAGAAAAGGGCTACCGGCAAAGACCTTTTGAGCTCGCTGTTCCCCGCGCGGATAGCGAGGATGTTATCCATGCTCTTACCGCTCACAATGCGTTCAAGGGCAGCCTTGACATCTATGTAGTGTGGCTTGTCCGTCTTGGTGACGGACTGGAACATCGTGATGGTGCTCATTTGAATTCTTTGTCGTAGTCTTTTTCCTTGTGGATAAACGAGCGAGATATGGGCTTGCTTTCGTAAATCTTGATGACACGAAAGTTGTGCACGACCTTGCTGCCAATAACTGCCTTCTGCAGTGAGTTAATGATTTCCTTCGACCTGTTCATCGAAAGCAAATCCTTCGCCCTTGATACCATTTGAATGGGCACCTCTTCGGTGCCCTTCGTGTTTGGTATTAGGTTCTTTCCTTTCTTGGTATGCCAGAATACCTGTAGCTTGTGCAGGTATATCATCTGCCCCTCTTCAGACATCCTAAAGAGCCTTTGCCAGTACCAATTCCTCAGTGGTGATAGGATTGTATAGCTCGTACTCTTGGATAGCCTCTACAAGCGATGTAGCCCTAACTACTGGGGCTATGTACTTGTCGTTCTTTTCCACGTAGTACGTTAGCATATACTCCTTGTACACTCTGTTCTTTTCTCTGTCTGAAACCATGTGCTTAATTTGAAGGGCTCCATCCCGAAATCTTGCTGTGTACCACGAGTCGTAGTACCCACCGCTTGGCGTTAGGGATAGTGCGGTATTATGCTTTTTGATGCTGTGCAGTGTGCTTGGGTGGTCTCGGCTGAAAAGGTCGCCAAGTTCCACAAGCGAAAGCCCAGTGTTGTCACGCAGGTATCCCCATATCATACGGCGCGTCTCTACGGCTCTACGCTCGCGCGTCTTGTCATAGAGCACCGACGGCGACACCTTGTTGATGGAACAGAATACGTTTATCGTGATGTCAATAAGCTGATGTACGCTTATTGCCTTTGTTTCATCCTGATTAGTATCGCTCATGGTAGGTAAGGTTGTCGTATTCGTTTGGACCAAAGTATACCCACGCTGTCATCGGCGTATCAATCTCATCAATGGTGATGCTTGTCTCTCGGCGGCGGTACCATAGCGGATGACCTTCCAAGATGTCGAGGCGGCGTAGCGCATTCTTGTTTACCAAGTACAGCTCTACCTCTACGTTGTAGCCCTTGTTCTTCTTGTAGAGAAGAAAAGGAAGACCGCCTTGGCGGATTACAAGCGGATATTTCTCGGTGGTCTTTCCTTTGCCCACGAGGATAGCATCTTCCAAAAGGAAGTTATTTCCGTATCCACTCTTTAGCGTGCCATACACGGCAACAGCTATATCGTTGTCTAAAACATTATGCTCCCCCGGCATACCAGTAGGCTTAGGTAATACTCCAGATAGTCTTTCGTTCCGCTCATTATTGGATAGCTGTCCCATGTTAGTTTCCATTGTTTTGAATTTTCATCGTAAGTAATTTGATATGACTGGTAGAAGTCACTCCTGCGTTTTCCCTGCCTCATCTGCTTTTCTATTTATCCATCGGCTGTACATCTTGGCGGCAACAGCTAATCGCTGCGGCGGGAACTTGTAGGTGCTTTTAAGGCGTGCTTGCGCGATGCGCATGAATTGGTTCATCTCGTCTTCATTCTTCTTGAGGAAGAATCTTTGTAGGTCGTATAGGGTCATAGTAAATCTGTTGCTTTGATTAGAACTCCAAGCGAGGTGTTTTCATCTCCGCCCGGGACATTTTTACGCTCATACTTAGTCCTGCACAAGTCCTTGAGCCGGTTGGTAGACACAATGACAAGGTATAGGATGTCGTCTTCTTCCATGAATACTTCGTTATCCTTGTGCCGGCATCCCTTTTCGGATGCCGCAATGAGAACCCAGTAGTCTGCCTCGGTTGTGGCAATGCCCGAAGGATTTCCACGCGATGAGTATTCGATGTAGAAGTTACCAGTGCGATAGGTTGCAAAGTCCAGTTTGACTTCAACGGTTGTGTTGCTGAGCAGCTTTCCTAAAAGCAGCTCGCCCATTTTGCCGATGCGCAGGTCATGACGGAAATCAGAATTGTACTCCATCGCAGAAGAAAAGATGATAGTGAAAGAAAAGAGGGCGGCTATAAGGCCGCCCCCTTATACTTAGAACGGCAAATCGTCATCGGCATTAACGCGAGCCTTCGATGCGCCCGGCTTGCTGCCTGCTGCCTTTGGATTGAACACGCTAATGAAGGCGCTGTCGTCCTTCTTGATAACGAAGTCAAGGTTTACGCTACCGCGTGCGGTAAGGTATTGCTTGAGCTCATCAAGCTGTTCAGATTTGAACGAGATTGAGTACTTGCGCACGCCTGAATCGTAAGACTTAAGCTCGCCTACGTATCCAATATAGATGTCTTTCTTTTCCATTTTGATTGACAATTAAATTTCCCCTTCAAGGTAGAACGAGCTGGAAGGCTTGTCCCTTTCGAAGTGCTCTCGGATGGTGTTAATCGCCCGATTGAACTTCTCTTCACCGAAGCGAAGGGTTTGCTCCGATGCTTTGTATACTGCGGGCACGTATGGGTAGGACTTCTCTTGGGCAACCCAGTAGAAGTCCTCGTATCCGAAGACCTTGCAGTAAAGATACGCTTGAATATCGTACCCTAAGTATTTTACGTCAGAACGAAACACTGACATTGAACGTGTTGTCTTGGAGTCAGAGATGAACCCATTCCCCTTGCAGTCAAGGAATCCCCTAAAAGGGATTCCGTTTACCTCTTCGTTGAACTCAACCTGGTAGTCTCCACTCAGGTAGATTTCAATGATGCCGCATTCGTTAAGTCGGTCCACCATGTCAATGATTTGCTGGTGGTCCTCGAGGCTAAGAATGATGCGCTCGCCAATGGATGCATCCATTTCCGCCTTCCAGTCCTTGTAGATTGTCGTAGCGCGCGGGCTCTTGGCTCCATCAGCCAACAGCTTATTCACTACCTCTGTATCATCCATTACAAAGAAGCGTTCATCAAACGCTTCGGGGGTAAAGAGCAGGCAGTCGTATGCGCTTCCAAACTGAAGCGCCTCGCTGTCCTTCTTGAGCTTGCCCATCATGTACATCTCAAAGAGTGCGATGTCTTGCAGTGCGTACTTGATAGAGCTGTAGGATAGGTATGGCTTGCCAGTGCGCTCAATCATCTGGCTAATCCACTTGTCTTTCTTCTTTGCCATTATCGGTTGTGGAATCGGTTGTAGATGGTCTCGTATGCAATTTGTAAGGCATTTGACACCTCTTTGCTCGATTCGGTTTCAATCATGTCTACGATGCTGATGGCCTTCTCGATTTCATCGAGTGCCTCAAGCATTGCAGGTCGGTTGTAGCTCGTACCGTAGTTGGACATGATTCGGTCAACGACGGCTTCTTCTCGTTTCTTTTTCATTTCAATTTCTTTCTTTTTGATGTGAGGATGTTCCTTGAAATACTCAAGGTGCTCAGATGGTTTCATTTCAATTTCTCGATGATTAAACTAAGTGCATTTACGTAGCCTTCCCAGTACTTGGCTTCGGTATCTCTACGGCTGTACAAACATACGTTTCGATTGTATTGCGCCTTACGATATTGCTCAAGAATATCTTGGGATACGCTAATCTTTTCCATAGGTTTCGTGGTAGTATTGGTCGGCCGCCTTGTCCCATTCTTCGCTGTACTCGCCACCGAAGTTGAAGGCATCCTTGATTTGCTGCTTTTCTTTTTCCAAAAGTTCGGCCTCTATCTTTTCAATTACCTTACCAATAGGATTTTGAAAGGTGGCCTTGTAGTGCTTGCATAAATCAAGCAGTTCCTTCATTGCTGTCTTTTCCATTCTTCTTTTTGGCTTTCTTGTTGCTTATGCTTTCCCAATACTCATCATTGCGAATGCATATATCGCATACCCATTCAAATTCCCACATCTCATCTTCAGGAAACTTTGGTTTTACATCATTCGGAGAGCCGCATCTATCGCATCGAATGCTATTCTCTAAGTCGTATGGAATCCATTTATCTGTTTCCTTAAAGTCGCTTGATACTTCCACGTACCATAGACCAAGGTCAAAGATGATTGACCACGCAAGGTGTGGGTAGCGCAACCACGTTACACCGATGGCGAACTGGTCTACGTATTTTCCTGATGTGATTTTCATTTCCACACTCTCTGAAGGATGACACCAATAGCTATAAGTAATACCCCAATGGTTAGTTGAATTGGCATTGGGGATAATACCCACCACCAAGACCATGTGATGTGTCCGGTAAGCTTGAGGGCAATAAATAAGATGGTTAGGAGTCCAGAGAATCCAACACTTGGGTATTTGTTTGATGTTTTCATTGTCAGATTTTGTTTAGTTATTCGGAAATTCTCCGAGTTGGTTTACATTTTTTGACATTTCTCGTTTGTTTTAATTTTTGATTTAATGTGTTCGTCAAAGTCTGAATACTTCAGCCCCCACGTTACACTGAACCACATCATTTCCTTCTCTGCATACGCTGCTCGCAACTTAAGTTCTCGCATAAGGTACTGCTTGCCCCACTCCTCAAGTTGTTCGCCTTGCGCAACAGTCATAGTGTACTTCTGCCACCACTCGTCTACGCCAACGATGTCGTCGTAGGTCACGTCGTGTCCAGCAATTTCAAACATCTTGTTGATGATGTCAACGATTGCCTTCTCTCTCTTTTGCTCTTTTGTTGGTCGTTTCATTGCACATTATCCTCAATTAGAATCTCCCAATAGTCGCCGTGGTCAACGAAACCTGATACGATTCCATCAAGCCCATACAGCGACATATTCGTGCCTACGGGTATGTATGGTCCCCCGCTTGGGTCAACGAATATGATTTTGTCGTCGTCGTTCCATCCGTATCGTGTATACTTCAGGTCTCCTTTCCAGTCAATGTTGCCGTTCTCGTTCTTTTCAAACGTGAACTCATCGCCGTATCTGTTAGTGTACTTGCTCATCTTCAAGGTATTGGTAATGGGTGCCCTCGTTGCCGTTGGTTCCGATGATGTCCATACGCCGGTTCATCTCCTCTTCCATCTCTTCCCACTCTTGGTCTCGAGCGTGAGCGGAGCACGGCGTAATCGCCGGCTCTCGCTCTCCCGCTACGTAGATGTTAGATAATGGCTGAGAGACAAACTCACGGATGCCCCGCTCGATGTTGAGGTAGGTCTCCTCATCTTCTCCATCCCGGAAGTTTGAATACACAGAACCAAGCGTAGCCTCAAGCTCCTTGACCAATCCCTTGGCGTGGAACTTAGCACCCTTGCTGTAGAGTTTACTATTGGTAAACTCATCCATGTACTCCAATCCAATCTGAAGGCAGGCCACCATCTTGATGATTGCCTCGTTGAGTTCTTCCTCTGTCTTCATTCTCTGTCCTTGTTGAAGGTATAGGCAACAGCTAAGAATCCTCCAAGCGCCACGAATGCCGTCTTAGTTACCGCATCGTCAGCCACAAGTAGGCCAACGATAGATAGTATCGTACCGAAGAAGTATGTTCTCTTGCTAACCATTACTCGTCGCTTTTGTCTGATGGGTCAGGCGAGAAGAGGAGCCAGCCAACAATGGCAATGGCTCCAATCGCTCCCACAAGGAACGCTCCCCATCCTAATAGTTCCAACAGCATTTGTTATGCAGTTACGTGTAAGCGCAGTGAGTGTGCCTGCTCCTCGCTAATGACATCACCATACTTGGCTATCACCGCATCAAAGCGCTTCTTGCGCTCTGGCGCATTGGTTCCTGCCTTGATGTGCTCAGCGGCTTTTTCAAGGTCTGGAGCTGCAGCCTTTGCTGTTGCCTTAGCGGGAAGCTCTTGCTTGGCGATAGCGAGCGATACCTCTTCTGCTGTTGCAATGGATGACTCAACACCGATACCCAAGAAGCCAAGCGCACGACCTACAGCCGATGTCTCGCAGTTCTCCACGTACGATGTCTTGTTAATCATTGACGCTGACCGGTCTTCTTGAGCGAAGCCAGTAGCAGCGACAGCTCCGCTGCTGTCGCGTATGGTCGCCTTCATGACGCACATTTCTGAGTCTATCGCTACCATCTCGGTCTCGATTGAATAGCCCTTGTACTCGGGCAGTTTACGCAGGGCAATGATGCGTTCGTTCACTTGAACGTACTCCTTGCCCTTAATGTTGGTTGTCTTTAGTTGGTAAGCCATTGATTTGAATTTTAGTTACTTAAAGTTACGGAATCATTTTGAGTTGGACAAGTTGTACTGCATTACTTTCGCAATACCCTTGTCAAGTTCTACACCACAAGAGTAGTGTACGGATTGGATTTTTACCATCCAATCCAAGTACGACAATCGCTTGGGAGCTACTTCACCACTGCTGGTTGGAATCTTGGTTCGAGCCATCCTTCTTGTATGTAAATGTTTCTAATGATGTGAAGCATTTTTAGAAAATGCGTAGCTGCTTGAAGCAAGCTTAGTTGTGTGTTCCTCTCAATGCGTTCATTGAGGTAGTGAATCTGTTCCCATGAGGTAGCACAGATTAGCGTGATGAATGACTTGCGGTTGTACCTCGCTGAGTCAATCAAAGAATCGGCCCACGCATGGTGCTCGTTATCCTTTGGGTTTGACTTCAGCAGTGCATCAACCATCATATCTACCTTGACGTAGCTTGAATCTAATTTTCCAGATACCATAGGAACGCGAAGAATACCCATGCAAGGAATGCGATGAATGCGGCCTCTGCTATGATGTACACAAGCAGGCCGATAATCTTGGAGTGTAGCGAGCCGTTGCCGGAGAACGCCATACGTACTGCAGTCAGGAAACTAACCATTCGATTGTTCTCATTATTAGGTAAAACAAAGCGTAGTGAGGAGCGTGGATAACAATCCACGCAAGGGCCTCAATGTAGCGAGGGACTTTCTGTTTCTGTTCGTTCATTTAGGATTAGGTATTTCTTAATTTCATCTATACTCTCCAAGCATTGCTTGGCTCTGAGGTTTATGCCCGGTATGTGCATAAGAGAGCTGTAGTCGTCTACGAAATGGAGGTTGGCCTCAATTCTGGCCAACTCCATCTCGACGGCGCTTTGCCAGGTGATTGATTCGTTAGCGCTCATCGCTTATGATTTCAGACACCATGAAGTCAGGCTTGTCCTCATGCTCGTTAATCGCATACTCGTCAAGCGGCGCTATCCACGAAGTCTTAGCAAGCTCAACAGCTTCCTGCGCGCTCTGCGCATACACGTTGTACACTCGCCGCATCGTATACCTAATCTCGGTGTCAGAGGTAACCTCGTACCGCTTTATCGAGCTTGCCGGAATCGGATGTTGCATTGGTTCCTTCTTCTCCTCGCCCTGAAAGATTACGCTCGTGAATGACTCACTATTTACGCGTGGGTCACTCGCAATCTCTACGAGCTTGGTGCCGTCGGGTACCTTACGCATATCAAGACTGCTTGCCGTTATCTCCCGCGCACGCTTCTCGTTGTCAGCGTAGCAGTGAAAGACAGAGAAGGTTGGTTCTCCTTCTTGGGGTCGGCGGTCAAAGCCCTTGGCTCCCTTTCCACGGATGGGATTGGGGATGGTAATTACGAATTGTTTCATTTTAATTGATGTTTTTGAATTTGATTTGTACAAAGGTTAATAAGAAAATTGAATTGTGCAACTATTTGCGTACTAATTGAAGCGTTCTCGCCCTAACATATTGACACTCAGTGATATTTCGTTGATTTTTTCTTCAAGATAATCTCGCATTTCTTCGTCATCAAAGACGTATTTGCCGTCATTATCGACATAATACATCAGTGGGACGGCGATTTCGGTAGGAAGATTTCGGTTATTGCTCATGGTTGTTGGTTTTTATGTTGTTTCCATTCGAGGTAGAAGCCTATGGCTACCACTACATTCATACCCAACGACGCTATGATTTCATGAACGTCTTGGTATACGTTGGTAGATAGATGCACGTGCCCCACCATCCAAAATGGTATGGACAAGTTCCCTGCTATCCATCTTATTGTGAAGTCAATGAATCTCATTGTCTTGACATAATCTTACGTAGCTTGGCCACGTAGTTAGGGTCTTCAGCGTAGTACCCATTGAGCAGTGATAAGAACTGCTCGTTGGTTCTGCAATGCTTGGCGTAGGTAGCGCACCACATCGCATAGTCAAGGACACTATCTTCCCACGAATCGTAGTAGGCGTGTCCGTATTGGCTTCCACGCGCAAGGTTGATGCGCGTCTTGGCCTCCTTCATCCCAAAGAGGTTGTTGTTCTCTACGAAGATGTTAGACCTAAAGGTGTTGGTCTCCAGCTTGGCCTGAGCAACAGCTACATCGGCAAAGCGTACGTTAAGTTCCTTCAGCTTTGAGCGTAGGCGCTCTTCGCTGAACTGGTTGCCCATCCCACGCATTTGGATGATGCGCTCGTACTCGGTCGCATCGACCACGTTGATGGAAAGAAAGACAAAGGCAGCAGCCACAAAGGCTGCGCCTTTGATGATAGTGGAACCAAGAGGAAGCTTACGATAGGTAAGCGTATCTGGATTGAAGGTGTATATACCCATGGCTAATAGAAGATTTCCCTGCGGTCATAGTCCTCGTAGCCATTCCCTTCGTTGTCCACCCACTCGTCTCTCTTTTGGTCATACTCTACAACCTTGTCGTCCACCATGTAAGAGAACGTACCCTCGATTATGCCATCCTTTCTGGTGTGCATAAGGGCGAATGCTTCTGATTCTTCCTCGGCCTCGACGATGAAGTCAATGTCGGGGAACAGCTCAAACATCTTCTCCATTACCTGGATGGGATATGACCAAGCGGTAGAGAACATCAAGCGCACAAACGTATCGCTCTCGCGTTCAATAACGCTGTCGCAAGCGTTCCACTTGGTGCCCCAATTCTCAACAGACCAATCGTACCAATTAGGTATGTTGTTGGCCTTGCAATGCTCCTTCTCTTCCTTGCCGATGTTACCTCGGAAGATGTTGTCGGGCATAGGTATGATTGACTCGAAGTCAAACGATAGGCGCTCGTCGTCATACATTGCGCTGTTGTTGACCTTGGTTGTCTTTGCAAGGAAGGCATCAAGGCTCTCTTTGGAGCCTGATGCCCTAATGATGTTATACGTCCAGTTCGGCATAGTGTTAGTAGTTAGGGGTTAGACATAAGCGTATCTCGTAGCCCTCGTCAAGCATGACGTGGCTAATGGTGAAGTTGTATAGGTCATCGCCTATCAATTCATTTTCATCGGGCAGTTCAATGACTACCTCGCTGTCCTCTGGGAAGGCAAATAGCTGTTCTTTCAATTCAATTAGTTTCATACTTTCTGTGGTTTTGGTTGGATTAGTTTACAATGTTCTGGGAAGTTGTATCGTTGTGTTGGAGACACGTACACTGCCGAGCCATGTTCTCGCCACATGACTCGTGTCACGCGCTTCTTAACACCCTTTAGGTTTCCAGTGGTAATCATTACCATGTCGCCAATTATGGGTTGTCTGTTTGTCTGTTCAATGGGTATGTTGGTAATGAACAGCCAATCTCGGTGCCATGACCATCCTTCATTTGACAAATAATAGTAGTCCGATAGTACTTCATCTAAATTCCTTACAATAAGAGGAGATGTCATCTGTCTTTCTACCGATGCTATCATGCTGTCGTTGTGGTTTTCTCTGTGCCTAAACATGAACATACCAGACCTCATTCCACTGAAGCTTGCGCATAGCACACGTGTTCCGTTGGGTATGTTTGCAGGCGCAGCCATAAGCCATTCGGTATCGAAAGTGAATCCCGAAACAACCCTATCAAACGGAGACCATATTTTTACACAGCCACGCCTTGTGAGAGATTCAATGACGTACTCGTTCCCGAATCTGTCGCTAGACCAGATTGACCTTGGACACATATCCGACAGCATAACCCTATCGCCTACACGTGGGTTGCTTGGGTCGTAGCTAAATGAGAAGCTAATGCTCTCTGGTACAATATCTATTTCTGGCAT
>JACCDX010030378.1_pt1 | contig 11679 bp, 4 predicted proteins | sample 7449681 | NCBI WGS metagenome assembly JACCDX01 (sample SAMN15323450, study PRJNA562643) | freshwater metagenome | isolation source: river surface water | place: USA:Blue River Watershed | collected 2017-08-18 | reverse complement strand
TGGTGTCCGACAGACGCCAGGCTTGCGCCGGTCCGTCGTCCTCCGGCAGCAGCCAGAGTTGCAGGCGATCCACCGCGTAAACGCCGCGCGACGTGGCGATACACCGCTGGAAGCGGGTCGGCGCCTCCCCGCCGGCGACGGCCGCCTTGATCTGCTCCCACATCGAGCGGGCCTGCAATTCTCCCCGCGCATCCGGCTCCAGCCGGAAAATATCCGTCACACTCGAGCCCCAGATCCGGCCGCGGGCATCGACCACCAGCGAGACGACCGACGAGCCGGATGGAACCGGGATGAGCCGCCAGCGTTCGCCATCGAACTCGAGCACGCCCTGATTGTTGCCGGCGTAGATGAGTCCGGTGCGCGGGTGCTGGAGCAGGCAGTGATTGACCGGATGCGCACCGTAATCCTCCGCCAGCCAAGTGCGCACGAAGGGCGAGCCGGTGTAGCGGGGATTGGTCGCGAGCGGAGAGTCTCCGGCTTCGCTCGCGCCGGCCGCCCCGGCTATATCGACCGCGGCGACAAGCACGCACAGCGCCGCCGCGCGAAACAGACTGCCGTAGGGTGGGTGCATGTTGGGGAGACGGACAGCGCGGGGAGCGCAGAATGCGCGCCAAGTTGGAAGCGCACGAAGCCGGGACACAGCAAGCTGTATCTCCGGCATAGTGTTATATTGAAGGCGTCGCGCGGCGCCGGAGCGTGGCTCGTTATGGATTGAGCCTTGAGTGCTGAGCGTTGGGCGGAGAGCGGCGAGAGGGGAGCGCCGAGGGCGGTGAGCGGGAGGAGGATTGGACGTGGGCGGACGGGGATCTTCACTGCGGTTTCGCTGCCGCCGCCGGTTTCGTCACAAAAACAGGGTCGCTTGTCACAGGCGGTTCGTGCCGAGGGAGTCCGTTGTGGCCGAGTAGGCCCCGCAGCGGGCGGTGCTTTTCCAGAGCTTCTCCCGGTGTGCACCCGCGGTCCGCCGGCCGCGAGCCTTCCTTGCCCTCCTCACTTGCCGCCCGCCGGTCGGTGCCTCGTCGCGCCCGGTGCCCGGTGTCCCGCCGCCCGCGTTCCCGTCGTTCCCTCCGCCCCGTATGCCCATGAAATCGCTCCTGCCCCTTCCGATCCGTTCGCTCGCGTCCGCTTTTTGGCGCTGCCGTGCGCTCCGCGCGGCGCTCATCGTCCCGCTCGCCGCAACGTTGCTGGCGCCGGCTATGTCTGCTCAGACGAGCGCGGTGCCGGGTCTGATCAGCTACCAAGGGCGGGTTTCCGATGCCTCCGGTAACTTTGTCGGCGCGCCGAACCCGGTCAATCGCACCGTCACTTTCCGGATATGGAATCACCCGAGCGATAGCGGCGGGTCCAACCTGATCTACGCCGAGCAGCAGACGGTGACAATCTTCCAAGGCGAGTTCAGTGTGCTCATCGGCCAAGGCGCGGCGGTGACCGGCCAGACCTCCAAGGGCCCGCCCAACGTCACCATCGGCAGCGCGGGCGTGTTTTCCGGGGATACCCGCTACCTCGGCGTGACGGTGGATGACGGCACCAGCGCTGCAGACACCGAGATTTCGCCGCGCCAGCAGATGGCGAGCGCCGCCTTTGCGCTTCGCGCGAAATATGCGGAGGTGGTCGGGGCCAACGGCGCCAGTTCCCTCACGGCCCTCGACAACGGGAATATCGGCATCGGCACCGCGAGCCCGGGGGCCCGATTGGAAGTCAGCAATGGCACCGTTGGCCTGCAGGTTATTCCGGGGCAATTGAACGGCAACAACGACGCCAATGCGGTCACCTTCAACATCCCGGGCTCATCCAAGACGCTGGGCATCCAGGACGACCTTGTAGTCGGTGGCAACGCCTACGTAACGAACGTGCTCGGCATCGGCATCGGTAACCCAGGGACCACGCTCGATGTCCGAAGTGCCACGCCCGCAATCACCGTCGGCACTCTCGCAGGCACCCGAGGCGCGCTCTATTTCGGCAATGCCGCGCATGGCGTGATGCGCGCGTTCGCGGCGACCGACACAAACGACGTCGGTCTCTTCACGACCGCCGGAAACATCTATTTGTCGTCGACGGGGAATACCACGACGAGCCAGTTCGTGCTGAATGGCGCCGGAAATGTCGGTATCGGCACCGGCGGTCCCACTGCCAGGTTGTTCGTCCAAAGCCCGGGTGGGGTGGAGATTGGTCTGCAGTCTTCCGACGCCGGCAGTCGCGCTTGGACGCTTCAAGGGGGCTCGGGGCCCGGCGCAAGTTTTCAGATCAACGATCGCACGGCCGGGGCTGCTCGCTTTGGCATCAGCCCGACGGGCTTGGTTACGATGGCCAACGACGCACAGGTCAATGGCAGTGCCACCATTGGGCTCAATTCCTACGTTCTTGGCGCATCCTACATTCAAGGCAGCCTCGGCATCGGTGTGGCCGCGACCTCGAAGCTGGATGTGGCGGGCGCGGGAGATGTCGAAGTCGGGATCGCCTCGACTGATTCCGGCGGGCGCCGTTGGACGCTGCAAAGCTCGGGAGTCGCTCCCCTGGCAGGCAGATTGCAGATCTTCGATCGCACGGCCGGCTCCAGCCGGCTGACGATCGACACCTCCGGCAGAGTTGGTGTGGGGACGACCGTGCCCGAAGCGGAGCTGCATGTGGCCGGAACCGGGAATGGAGCCGTTTTCGTGGAGTCCAAAGATTCCGGCGGCCGCACCTGGAGTGTGCAAAGCACCGGCACCGGTTCGAATCTCGGCAAGTTTCGCATTGCCGATCAGACTTCTGGTGCGGGGGATCGGTTGGCGATCGACACGGCTGGCAACGTCGGCATCGGCACGATCACTCCCGTCCAAAAGCTGCACGTCAGCGGAAATTCCTATGTCAGCGGCTATGTCGGCATCGGCACCACTAATCCCGCCGTGCCGTTGCACGTCTCCAGCAAGATTAGCCACACATATAATGAGCAAGCCTATCTGGCCCTGAATGGGGCCGGTGACTCGAACAACGCCAACGCAACCAATGAAGTTTCAATCAAGGCAGAAGGTCTCGTCTTGGCTCCGACCTTTCACACTTTTTCCGACGGGCGTCTCAAGCAGGTTATCGGACAATCCGTGGGTGCGGCCGACTTGGCGACCCTGCGACAGATCGAGATCACGGACTATTCCTATAGAGACACCCTGGTCCATGGCCGCGGCCACCAGAAGAAGGTGATCGCCCAGCAAGTCGAAAAAGTCTTCCCGCTCGCGGTGACGAAATCGACGGGCGTGGTTCCGGATATTTTCCAGTCCGCAACGATCGCCGACGGCTGGGTGCAGCTTGCGACCGATCTCAAAGTGGGCGAACGCGTGCAGTTGATCGCAGGCAATCTCCGGGAGACCCACGAGGTGCTGGAGGTGCAGCCCGACCGATTCCGCACCGCGTTCAGACCGGTCGCAGGCAAAGTTTTCGTCTATGGTCGTGAAGTCGTCGATTTCCGCACGGTCGACTACGATGCCCTCGCGATGCTCAACATTTCCGCCACGCAGGAGATCAAGCGCGAGAAAGACGCCGAGGTCGCCGCGCTCCGCGAGCAGAACGCCGCGCTCGCGGCCCAAGTCGACGCGCTGAGCCAGCGTCTGGCCGAGGTGACCGGGAGCGTCGCCGCGTTCGCGGCCAAGGACCAGGCGCGCGATGCGCGGCTCGCCTCCATCGAGAAGCTCCTCGCGTCGGGGCAGACCGTCATGGCCCGCCCGGCTGCCACGCCCCGCGCCAACGCGAGCGACCAGGAATAACCGGTCCCCCATCGACCGCCATGAACCTCTCTCCGGTTTTCTGGAGGCGCAGTGTGGTTGCCTCGCTCGCGCTGCTCGCCGGCGCGTTCCTTGTGTCGTCGCTCCACGCGTATCCCCCCGCGCCGAACTATACGATCTACGGCACCGTGCGCGATCAAGTCGGGGTGACGCTCGCGGTCGACGGCGCCGAGATTCTTTTGCTGCGCGACAACACCGAAATCGGCCGCGCGCCGATCTTCAAAGACCTGCGCCTCGATTCGAACTACGAGCTGACGATCCGCATCGACCAGACGCGCTCCGGCACGCGCACCTACTCGACCAAGGCCGTCGCCCCGCAGGGTGTGTATTCGCTCAAGATCCTGATGAACGGCCAGTCGTTCTTCCCGATCGAGGCCGCCGGCACGCTGCGCGCCGGCAACGGCGGCGAGCGCGTGCGCCTCGATCTCACGCTCGGCGCCGACGCCAACAACGACGGCCTGCCCGACGCCTGGCAGGAGTGGCAGCTCTATCAAAGCGGCCGCCGCCCCGGCCAACCCGGTTGGGACCTCAGCCTCATCACCAAGGACGGCGACTTCGACGGCGACGGCACGTCCAACTGGCTCGAATACCTCGCCGGCACCTTCGCCGGCGACGCGACCGAGCGTTTCGAGCTGCGCCTCACGCACAAGACCGCGACGGAGGTGAGCTTCGAGTTCTACGCCATCACCGGCAAGGTCTACGGCATCGAGCAGAGCACGGATCTGCAGTCGTGGACCGTGGCCCCGTTTGCCCTGACCGCCGGTGGCGCGACCACCGCATTGCACAAGGCCGCGAGCGTGGGCGCGCAGCCCGTCTTCGTCCCCGTCGCGCCCGGCGTCTCCCGCTTCTACCGCCTCACCGTCCGATGAAAACGAATTCCAAGCGAGCTGAGAGTCCAGAGCCGAGGGCTGAGAGCCGGAGTCGTGCTCCGATCAGCCGTCGGTTCGTGCTCTCAGCTCTAGGCTCTCGGCTCTCAGCCCTCCTCCTCCTCGCGCTCGCCCTCGCGCTCACGCCTTCCGCCCGGGCCCAATGGCAGACCGTCACCTACAATCTGAAGGGCGGGTGGAATGCCATCTATCTGCACGGCGATGCGAGCTACGCCACCATCGACGCCCTCCTGGCCTCGCGCCAAGAAGTGATCTCCGTCTGGCGCTGGAATCCCAACCCGACGCAGACGCAGTTCAATTCCTCCCCCTTGATTCCCACCGCCGGCACGCCGGAGTGGAGCACGTGGACGCGCGGCGGCACCGCCAACTCCCTGCTCACGCTTTCGGGCCCCGCGGCCTACCTCGTCGAGTGCAGCGGCTCCGCGGCGGTTCCCTATGACCTCACGGTGGTGCAAAAAGCGACCCCGCCGCGCGGCACCTGGGTGCGCAACGGAGCCAATCTGCTCGGCTTCCCGGCCCAGCTCGGTTCCGCGAACGCGCTGTTCTCGAAATATTTCGCCACCTTCCCGGTGGCCATCGCGACCAACACCAAGATCTACAAATACGACGGCGGTCCCCTGGGACCGTCGAATCCGATCCAGGTGTTCGCGCCGACCACGGAGATGCTCGATCCCAGGCAGGCCTACTGGTTTGAGGCGGCCGTCGTGAGCGATTTCTACGCGCCGCTCGAAATCGCTCCGTCGAACCTCGATGGCCTCATCTACGGGCGCACGGGCTCGCTCATCACGGTGCGGGTGCGCAATCGCACTGCGGCGTCCGTCAACCTCACGGTCGCGCCGGTCCGCTCCGCTCTGGTTCCCGACGGACAGGAGCCGCTCATCGCCGACCCGGATCCAGACCGAGGTCACCAGATCACTCCCGTCTTGGTGCCCCTCACCTATCGCACGTTTAACTCCACGACCGCCGCCTATGAATTTAGGCCGCTGACCGCCCTCAACCCTGTCAACGTCACGGTCGGCCCGCAGTCATCGGTCGAACTCAGCTTCGGCGTTGACCGCACCCAGATGGTCTCAACGCCCGATGCGTTCTACGCCTCGCTTCTCCGCTTCACCGATTCCACCGCCGGTGGGAATCTGATGGACGTATACCTCCCCGTCAGCGCGCGCGTCACGTCGCTGGCCGGGCTCTGGGTCGGCGATGTCGCCGTCACCCACGTTTCCAATCGCACGCTCGCGCGGCAACATACCGTGCAGGTGACGCGCACGGTCGGATCGACCGTGACCACGGTCCTCAGCCGCGCCGTTCAGGGCGGCGCCACGTCGCTCGGCCCCGCGACGCTCCCCAGTGGCACCGGCGGCACGCTCGCCTACCAGTGGAGGAAAAACGACCAGATCCTCCCCGGCGCCACCGCTGCCACACTCCCGCTCTACCCTGCTGAGGTCGTCGAGTCAGGTGCGTTCGGTTCCACCGTGCCGCGCTCGTTTCCCCTCCGCGTGTTGCTGCATGTCGACAACGCCGGCAACGCCCGCGTGCTCCAGCAAGTCTTCATCGGCAAGCTTGCCGCCGCGCCCAACCCCCTCGGCCTTTGCACCCTGGAGTCCGCCTTGAAGGCCGATGAAAAGGCGGGGGCCCAGCGGCTGGTCGCCGCCCACCTCCCGCCCGACGCCGTGCTCGCCGCCGGCTCCGGCTCGGTGGCCCTCGGCCAGACTCTCGCCCGCACCTTCCTGCTGGCCCACACCGCCCCCACGAATCCCTACGTCCACACTTATCACCCGGATCACGACAACCGGAATGCCCGTTTCGATTCCGCGCCGCTCGCTGCCGGGATCGAGAGTCCTGCCATCACGCGGACGCTCAGCTTCACGTTCGCCGCTTCTCCGCCGGCCGGCGCGTCGCCGTTGGGTTGGGGTAGCTCTGTCCTCGGCGGCACCTATGCAGAGACCGTAACCGGCCTCCACCGCCATCCCATCACGGTGCAAGGCACCTTCGAACTTCGCCGTGTCAGTGAACTCGGCTCCCTCACGACGAACTGACCGCCGCCCCCAGTCATGATGCACCATCGGCTTTCCATTTCCCGCGTTCTCTTGGTGATGCTCGGTCTGCTCGGCTCCGTGGGCGTCGCGCGCGCCCAGTTCGAAATGGGCGGCGTTACCTTTACGCGGATCTTCGAAGGACCGAAACCGGACGGAGGCTCGCCCTTGACGACCACGCCCCAGTTTGCCGGCACCTATTCGAGCACGGGCGGATCCTCGGCCAAGAGCACCTCGGCCACATTGACGACGCGTTATGCTGCGAGCACCGGCACGGTGCGCATGGTGCTGCAACGCTCCTCATATGGCAATACGTTCGCCGCCGGCGTGCCGCGCTACCTCTTGGGCGATGTGATCACGCCACCCACCACCAAGATTGACGGCACACCGGTGCTCGCCGCCGATCAACCCTACTGGCGGTTGCAGCCGGTCAAGATCGGCGAATCCATCAACCCCTCGGAGACCGCACCGCTGCCACTCGTTCTCGCTTCCGTCACGGTGACCGCCGGCGGGAAAAACTATTCCTCCGCTCCGACGGTCGTGTTCTCGGGTGGCGGCGGCACCGGGGCAGCCGCTACTGCCAAGGTCGAGCAAGGTGTCGTTACGTCGATCACTCTCACGTCCGCCGGTTCAGGCTACACCTCTCTCCCTGCCGTTACGTTTGAGGGCGGTGGTGCCTCTGCTTCGGGGGCGGCCGCCGAGGTCATGGCTCCGCTTCAGGCGTTTTATTACAGTCCGCATGCCGAACGGGTCTTTGCTTCGCAGGCCGGTCGTGTCGCCATCACTTGGGTTACGGCGCGGCCCGTCGCTGGCGTCGGCGGCGATACCGACCTGAAATACCGCGTTCGCACGGAGGTATTTGCCGTATCATCCGCCACGACCAAGCCCAGCCGCTCGATCTATTGGACTGAACGCGGATTTGATAGTCCCAGCGTTAACGTCCCGGTCGGCAAAGTCGAAACCGTGAATCCCATTTATTCCGCGCTGTTCCCCCGGACCGTGGCACAGGAATATCGTGCCATCGGTGTCTCGAATCCCGTCGATCCCAACTCCTCGCTGCCCGAGGAACGGCGCACGCTTTGGTTCGAGAAATTGGCCGGCTTGGGCCAGCTCCGCGCCTACAACTTCGAAGGAAGGCTCCTCATCGAGTATCTTGGTGCGCTCAAGCCCGGCGCGCTCGATGTCCACGAATTTCTGGGCTGCGATGTTGTTGACGTGGGGCGAGTCGCCCCGGTCGCCGACGTCGTGGTCAATCTCGGGGAGCAACTTACGCCGCGCGACGATGCGGGCCGGCTCCTGCCTCTCGACGGGAGTTCCGAGTGGTTGGCTTCCCCCGTCGCCGCCGTCAACCTGGACGGTCAGCCCAACTATAGTTCGATCACGCGGAAAGACGGGCGCCGCGTCTACTACGCCGAGCGTGAGAACCTTACGCCTGATCGGGTCGCATTCTACTGGCTCGAGCGATCCGATGCCGCGATTCACTTCCTGTCTGCCCCGGCCACTCCCGACTTGGGCATTTACTGGCCCAAGCTGCGCAATCACTACGCGCAAGTCTGGCCCGCCGACATCACCGCATATGCGCACAACACCCTCGGCGCGGGCGGCAGCACCCCGGCGACGGGCATCCAGTTTCCCGGCGGCACTTTGCCTCAGATTGTTTTCCAGGATGACCCGGCGCAAAACGAGGCGCGATTGGACAACAACTCCCAGCGGCTTGTCGTCTCCTCTCCGGCGGACGGCCTCAATCGCACGCTTCTGAAATTCACTGCCGCCAACGAGGTCTGGTATGTGCCGCTCTTCTCCCAGGCAGAGAACCGTAGCGGCTTCCAGGAGGGAGACGCCCTTCCCGCGTTTTCCGCCGGCGCAGTCGTCGGCACACGCATCGATGCCCCCGCCAATTACGAATCCGGCGGCTATATTTCTTCCGGCACCGGCTATCTTCCCGCCGCCTATGTCGATCCCTTTGCCGGCGGCATCGCTTCCGCCGCGCTTGGCGCGATCATCCCCGTCAACGCCGTCCCGGGAAACAACGTCCTCAAGGTTTGGTGGTTCAAGAAGATCATCCCCCCCGCCACCACCACCGCGTTTCAGCCCATCTACGTGCCCGCGAAAATCGGCACCTACACCGTCGCTTATCCCGCCGCGCCCGATACCATCGTCCTCGCCTCCAACGCCGGCAGCGGACCGCTCTCTTCCGCCGAAGCCGCCGGCTCGATCTACTTCCAGAACGACCGCGCGCTGCCCGGCTTCAATCCCAACGAGGAGCACGCGCTTCTGCTGGGCGGCACGGCCTATGCCCTGCGCGACGATCTCAACAACGTCTCCGCCAGTGCCACCGACTACACCTCCCGGCCCTTTGTGCTCCTCCGTTATACGTCGCCGGTCGACGGCCGTCCCGCGATGCGCGTCTTCAGAATTGATCGCGAGGACGCGGCGAACGGGAAGCGGTTCGACTACACGGTCACGGCCGGCACCCGCCTCCCGCCGCCGATGCCGTTGCCGCTTTTGCCGCTGCCGCTTGAGGCCGACGGTCGCACCGTCAAAAACCGTGAGGTCGCCGGCATCGCCGACAGCGCCCACCAAGGCCCGGCCAGCTATACCAAATTCACTTACCGCGACCGCAAGGGCTACGATTGGGTGTATCGCGGCCCCCACGCCTCCAGCTCGCCCACGCTCGGCATGCAGTTCTACTACCCGATGCAGGCTGGGTTCTACTTGCCCGGCGTCACGCCCCAGCCGGCGGTCGGCACCGCGTTGCCGTATCTGCGTCCACTCTCCTCCGGCATCCCGCAGGGCGACCCCGTCACGGGCAACGCCCTCACTGTTGTCTTTCGGCCGGCCTGGCCCGCCAACGCGCCCGAGCTGCGTGTCGCCGAGACCCTCACGCTCCCCAAATTCGGCCTTCCAGCTGTTTTCACGCAGACCAGCGCCGAGGTGCTCTACCAGCAGTCCATTGCCAAAGACGGCTCGGCCAAACCGAGTGTCGTATTGCATGACCCGATTCGCGAAAAGACCTACGCGCTGGGCGGCACCAGCCCGCTGGACAAAATTCCTCCGTCCATTCTCACGACCACGTATCAGGGCAAGCTCTACTTCCAGGGCCTCCCGCCCCATCTCCAGTCGCGTGTCTTCTTCGATCCCAATCGCGGGGCCAAGGGGACCTTGGTCTTCCTCGGCAAATTCATCGACGAGCCCGCCGGCGAAGACTACCTGCAGGTCAACGTCCTCTCCGCCGCCGACGTCGAAGCCCTCAAAGCGCTCGCGACGGGCGCCGACGCAGCGAATTGGGGCACCGCGATCGACGGACTGGTAACCAAGATCGAGACGTTCCGTGAGGATCCAGGTCGCCCCGGCACCTTCATCGTCGACACCGATCCCGCGAAGACCTTCACCCGCGGTCCCTCAGCCGTCAGTGAGGTTCCAAACTCCGATACCGCTGTGGTGGATTACGCCCTCACCGCGACGGGTGCGGGCAGCGGCTGGGTCACCCTCCTCTTCGGCGACGGCGAAGCGTTCACCCCCGCCGGTGAACCCATCTCGCTCTCCGTCTTCCGCGTCGCGGAACGCCTCAACGTCGGCGAACTCAAAGTCGAGTTGTCCTCGAACCCTCTCGACGAGCAGGTCTCGCTCCGCCACAGCGGCGATTTCGCCGGCGATCCGTCCGGCTATGAATTCGAGTGGCGCTACTCACCGCCACAGAACGGTAGCGCGCCCAGCACCTATGAATTCCTCTGGACCCACTTGTCGTCGTTGCAATGGCAGTTTGTGGCCAATCCCGGTGGAGTCTTGCCGACTCCGGCCGAATACACCACCGGGTCGGCCAATGACCTTGGCGTGCGGTCGCTACCCCAGGTCTTACCGATTTGGACGGACCCTCCACGGCCCCGAAGCCTGCCCGGACTTGTCGCTCGCCTTGCCGGCGGACTCAATTTTGGCGCCAGTGTCCCCAGCAGAATAGTGCTCAGTGCCAACCTGGGGGATGCCAATGCCGGATTTGTGCTCTACCTCAACGGCGCCAAGGTGCTTGCGCACGGGATGCCCACGACGGAGCATGAGAATGCCGTTGCTGCCACGAGCTTGGTTCAAGGTGCCCTCGGGAAACAATTCGAGCTCGACGTAAGCAAGCTACAGTCGGGCGAAAACAGCGTTCAAATCGCTCTCTACACATCGAGTGCCGTCGGCGCCGCGGGCGGGATCGACTTTCGCCTCGACGTCCTGACCGAGAGCGACCGGGTAGCCGTCGAAGGCACCCCGTGGCTCCTGCCCAATGGCACTCTCAATCATCAGGTGGTCGTCGGCGGTTCCCCGACTGCTCCGCTCGGGAGCCCACTCCTCGTGCTCACCGACAACTGGTTCACACTGCGCTACCGGCCGAAGGCAGGCTCCGGGAACGTCGTCGGCACCGCGTGGTCGCGTTGGACGGCGCCCAAGCTCGTCGAGGGCTGGATCAAGCGTGTCCTCGCCGGGATCAACCCCTTCAACCAGCGCCTCTCCGACCTCTACAACAACGCGGTCAACACCGATATCTCCTTGCTGACTCAAGCCGGCAAGCGCTGGGAGGGCGACATTGCGCTCAACCTCGAGAGCATCGAGCAATTCGGCCTCATCGAAATCTACGAGACCGTCCTCAACCGCGGGAAAAACATCAGTGTCGACTCCGGCTACGACTACGCCCCCGCCAACGACGCGCTCCTCCTTGCCGCGGGTTACCTCAACGATCTCTATACGCTGCTCGGCAACGAGGCCTACGCCGACGCCGCCAACCCCACCATCTCCGTCGACGACTCCACCAGTGCTACAGAAATCAACACCTCGCGCTTCGCGTTCGAGGGCCAGGTGAAGAGTGTGCTGGAGGAAGAACTGGCGCTCCTCCGTGGCCGCGATGATTTCCTCTCCACCGCCGTCAACATCACTCCCGCCTACAACCGTCTCTATTGGAATTACACCCGCGGGATCAATTCCGGCGAAGCGCTCTACGCGGTAAACTACAATATCCGCGAGAAAGCCGGC
>JACCDX010982124.1_pt1 | contig 11682 bp, 9 predicted proteins | sample 7449681 | NCBI WGS metagenome assembly JACCDX01 (sample SAMN15323450, study PRJNA562643) | freshwater metagenome | isolation source: river surface water | place: USA:Blue River Watershed | collected 2017-08-18 | reverse complement strand
GTTTAAACTCACTCTCCGCCCCGCTTTCAGAGTGAAATTTTTGAATGCAGATCCAAAGGATTCGACGACAGAAGATGAATTTTCAACTATACAAATTACAGATAGCAATAATAATGTTATTAGTAAAAGTGTAGGAAGCCCTTACCCAATAATAGTTTATGAAGGTAGTACATCAACAAATATGGCACTTGGTGGAGATGTAAAAGATCCAGATACAATTATAGACAGCACTACAAAAAAAGTATGAGAATTTGGGGGGTGATTTACAAGTAGTAGTTTCGGTACAAATTTTACTTTCACTTCAACTGCTTTTACAGGGACATTGGGCAAGCCGGTAACTATTTATGCAAAATGAGTTTGAAATAAATGTGAAGGTGGATATACAAAATCGGGGACGGAGTGTGTAGTGAACCCGCCAACTGCGACTGCTTATAAAGTACAATTTTTAACATCACAAGGAAATGCATATTTTGCAGAAGAAAGTGGAGAAGTTATAAAAATAACGGTATATCAAAATAGCACCTCAACAAGACAAGCTCTTGATGCCACAGGTCGCAATCCTGTAATACCAAGTCCATCAGATGTAGCGATAACAAATGGAAAATGAGTCTTTGATGCTTGATGTAAAGATCAAACTTGAACAGATTGTAAAAAAGATGGCACAGGATCTACAAATTATAAATTTGATAATACAGATTTTACAAACGAAACAAAAGTAAATGTAGGAGGAGAAAGTATTATTCCGGTATATGCTAAATATGTTTTAATTTGTGATGGTGGATATTCAAGTACAGATAATGCTACATGTAAAAAAGCACACAGTAACTTTATATCCAAATGGAGATACTGCAGAAAAATTTACATCATCGGTTATCACAGCGATTGGCGGATATCAAGACGGAATTTTATATGACGGTGGAGATATTCCAATGCCGACTTCAGATCCTACGATTACGCAGATTATTTTATTTTGGTTAGTAGTGGGATATTCTTAGCATGAAATTTAGAAAAAAATCCCCCTGACCCCCTTAAAAAGGGGGATTATATTCAATCAAAAAATTATAATACAATTAATCCTAAAAATCCCCACATCCCGAAGGTTCGGGACAAATTCAGATATTTTCTAAACCACGATTACGCAGATTAGACGGATTTTGTAGATTATTTATTTTGGTTAGTAGGGCATATTTTCGGCATAAAATTTGTAATAAAGAATACAAACAAATAATATCCTAATGTAGGGACAGATAATTACCTGTCCCTACGGATTTAAAAACCAAATTTTACAAAAAATCCCCCTGACCCCTATAATCATTTCACTCCTTCGGAGTTTTATTCAATCAGTAAATCAAATCTTGTTAATCTTGATCCCGAAGGTTCGGGACGGAGTAATCCTGGTTCAGACAATCTCAAAATCCTATTAATCCAAATCCCGAAGTTTCGGGACAGCGTAATTCCTGTTCAGACAAAAATCACCCCCCATTTTTATATTAATCTTGTTAATTATTTTGTAAAATTATTATTAGGTTAAAATGGGTGAGTTTTTTTTTTAAATGTGTTAAATTTTAGCTTATCTTTGTAGAATGGATAAAATAATACATAAAAAATCTGATAAACAAATTTTGTTTATTTTTTTTACTATGCTCATGGATGTTATAGGTTTTGGAATTGTTATCCCTGTTACCCCCGACCTTATAAAAAGCTATTTACCGGCAGGTGCTAGCATGTCTGAAATAGCATCTACTGGCTCTTTAATAACCTTGGTTTATGCCTTAACCTTATTCTTTTTTGCCCCTTTTGTTGGCGCTTTAAGCGACCAATTTGGACGCCGAAAAATTATCTTAACGGCACTTTTCTGTTTTGGAATAGATTATATTATTCAAGCTACTGCACCTAATTTATTGATTTTATTTATTGGTCGAGCCATTGCCGGAATTACCGGTTCTACAATATCTATCTGTAATGCCTATATCGCCGATATCAGTACACCTCAAAACAAAACAAAAAATTTTGGCGTCTTAGGAATGGCTTTTGGCATTGGGTTTATCTTAGGTCCTTTAATTGGGGGGTTAGTAGGCAATTATTTTGGCGTAAAAGCACCATTTATTTTAGCCGCCATTTTAACCTTTGTCAATTGGTTGTATGGTTATATCGTTTTACCCGAATCTTTAGACCCATCTTTGCTTAAAAAAGTTTCCTTAAAAAATATTTCGCCTTACCATAATTTAAAAAAAATTAAAAGCGAAAAACAAATTTTACCATTACTCATCGTTTATTTTCTTATTAATTTTGGTTTTCATGCCATTCATTCTAATTGGGGTTATTTTAATATCGAAAAATTTAATTGGTCTCCAAAAGAAATTGGTATTTCATTAGGTTTAGTGGGAATTGCTATGGTTTTTGTTCAAGGATATTTAATTAGGGTAGTGAACCCCATCTTTGGCAACCAAAAATCCATCATTATTGGCTTGATTATTTATTTTATTTGCATGCTTCTATTTGCTTTTGCCACCGAAAGCTGGATGATGTATGTAATTTTAATGATGTATAGTTTGGGTGGAATTTCAGGAGCGTCTTTTCAATCTGAAATTTCTAATTTTATTTCTAAAGACCAACAAGGATTTTTACAAGGCTTATTAGCCAGTATCGTAAGTATATCTTTAATCGTGGGTCCATTAATTATGAATAATTTATTTTCTTTATTCACCCTAAAAAATTACGAAACTATCCCCTATTTTCCAGGAATATCATTCCTGTTAGGCGGCTTAGTATTTTTATGGTCTATCTTTATCTTCCTCAATTTTATAAAAAAACAAAAACAAAAATAATCCATCGTGATATTTCTTATAAAAGAAAAAAATATTTTATTTAAAATTTTCATTTTCCTGAACTTTATATTTTATTATAACCATTCTTTTACTCAACAAAGTTCTTCCAAAATTAATAACGATAAAAGCAGTAGCGAATCGAGAATTAAAGATACTACGGCTAAAAAGTTTAGCTTAGAAAATTTTAATTTAAGAAACTTAAAAATAAAAACAGACAAGGTATATACAGAAAAAGCCTTACCATCGGAACGCTTGGCTACCAAAAAATTTACCCGCTTTCGACGTTTTTATCAAAATATGGTAAGCGAATTTAATTTTTATTTTTATGCCCGTACCGAATATGACGAGTTTATACGACAATTATTAGAAGGACATATTGACAACTTTGACGATGAACTTACTTTTAATAATTACGACCCCAATTTTGGGGCTACATTAAATATTGATACCATAATAGATGATGCCACCAAAGGCATCTTATTACACGACCTAAGAAGCGATTTAGCAGACGATTTTTATTTACTCATTGCCAAAACCTATCTTTATCATAAGAACTATAAAGACGGCTTAGAAATCTTAGAATTTTTAAATTATTTTTATGCCAAAAAAAATGAAATAGGCTTTGATATTCCTATTGGCAGTAATGAAAGTGCTGTTAATGGAAAGTTTACCCTTACCAATCAAGATAAAAAACATTGGTGGGATTTTTTAAAAAGAAAACCCGTGCGCAACGAAAGTTTGCTTTGGCAAGTAAAAATGTTGTTTGATATGAACCGTACTACCGAAGCCGTTGGGTTGTTAGAATTAATTAAGAACGACCAACTTTTTCCTAAATATCTATATCCTTTTATGCACGAACTTATTGCTTATAATTTTTATATTAATGGCCAATTTGAAAGTGCGGCTAACCATTTGATATTAGCTTTGCCACTGTATAAATCGAATTATGTAAATGCCCGCTACCAGTATCTTATAGCCCAATTATACGAAAAATCTAAACGCTACGATTTAGCAACGATTTGGTATAAAAAATGTTCTAATTATGTTAAAAACAAAAACGTTTATATTTATTCATTATTGAATTATTTAAGACTTTCTGCCAGTTTTCAAAATAAAAACCAAACAGATATTATAGTTTTTTTGAAAAAACTTCTCAAAAAATCGAGTTATGAAAATAGTAAAGATTTAATTTATTATGTTTTGGCAAATATTTACCTTCAACAAAAAGATACTAATCAATGTGAAAACATGATGATTCAATCTATAAAAAATGCCACCATTCATCCCTATCAATTAAATAAATCTAAATATTTTTTAAGCCAATTATTGATGCAACAAAATAAATATTTATTTGCTAAAGTTACTTTAGATTCAATTCAAACAAGCCAATTTAAAACACCCGATGCCAACAAAATATTTTATTGGACAAAATATTTACCGGAAGTTGTTCAACTTACGCAAAAAATTTCCTTTGAAGAAAAATTAATTCAATGGACAACACTTGAGCCTCAACAACGTTTGAGTTTGATTGAAAACTGGCTGAGTTCTGAACAAAAAAAGAATTCCAAAATAGAAAATATTTTCACCGAAGAAACCTACGATAACGAATTTGCCAATTCTGCCATTGCTTCTACATTGCAAAAAATTAATAATGAAAGTTCTGATAAAAAAGGAGGTGTTTTTTATTTTAATGTTCCTAATTCTGTTTCTAATGGAATCAAAGAATTCAAAAAAATTTGGGGCGATGTTGCGAATATTGATAATTGGGCTATTTCAAGCCAGATAAGCTCTTCTGCAGCCCAAAACAAGTTGGAAAATGACAGTACAAATAACAAAGACTCTTCCCGAAAAGATAGCGTAAATATTGACAGTAAATCTATTTTCAATTTGTCGAATTCAGAAATCAATCAATTAATTCCAACCAACCCAGAAAAATTGTACGAAATTCAACAAAAAATTATTAATAAATACATTAGATTAGCCGAAATATATGCTTATTACTGGGGAAACATTTTTCAAGCAATTAACATTTTAGAAAGCCTTTTAAATAAATTTACAAACTTTCCTCAAAAAGAAAGAATTTATTGGGAATTATCGCAACATTATGCGACCCTTAAAAATACTGAAAGATCAAATTATTATAAAGATTTGCTTCAAAAAGAATTTCCTGATGGTAAAATATTGAAATATTTACAAATTGCCCAACAAGAAAAGCTGGATTATATTCAATCCCAGAAAGTTCTCCACGAATTAGAAAATTATTTAGAACTCAAAGACGCCCATTTTGTTATCAATGAAATTACCAAACTTAAAGAACGAAAAGTAGATACGGGTAAATTATTTGTACCCATCCATTTTCTTTTAGCCCGTGCTGCCATCCTTACTAACAACGATAGTTTAGCAATTACTTCTTTACAAGACGTTCTCAAGAAAAAAGATAGTATTGAATATGAAAAATACATCAATATTTTTAATGATATTTTTATATCTCGATACGAAATAGAAGAATATTTACTCCAGAAAAATGTAGTTCGTCTTCCTGCCGATAGTGTTTTACCAAAGGTGAATCTTGATTCAACCGCGATTAAAATAAAAAAGCTTATTGAACAAATTGAAGCCTTTCAGAAAAAACCCGAAGAAGAAAAAGTAACTCTATTATTTGACTCTTCAAAATTTACGGATACCTTGGTTTTTGTTTTGTATTTTGTGCCAAATATAGATAAAGGCTATTTAAAAGAAGTCAATAAAAGTTTAAATAGTTTTAATACTGGGTTCAGTAGAAAAAATAAATTACGCACCGTATTAACCACAGGTCAAGGTAACGACCCAGTAATTTTGGTGTATAGTTTTGCCGATACAATTGAAGCCAAAAGTTATTATTTAAAATTAAAAACAAGTTTTGTAAAAAGCCTTTCGTGGCTACCTAAAAATAGTTTTGAAGTGTTTATTATCGAGCAAGACAACGACAATGTTTTTCATAATAAAGAAAATTTGAAAAACTATTTTGAGATAATTAAAGAAAAATATCCAATTTTTAACTAATTTTGTCTAAATTATAATATGAGTAAAAATACCAGTCCTAAAGAAAAAAAGATAAGCCGAGCGGTAAAAATTTTTTGGACCTTATTTTGGAGTGGATTTTTGTTGTTTTTTTTATTTATAATTTGTTTGCTTAATGGCTGGTTTTTTGACATGCCAGATATTAATAGCTTTGAACACCCTACCCAAAATATTTCAAGCCAAATTTTTGCTCAAGATGGTAGCCCTATTGGAAAATATTATATTGAAGATAGGGTAACTTTAGAATATCATGAGTTGAACTCTAACATTATAAAAGCCCTTGTTTGTACCGAAGATCGACGGTTTTATTATCATAATGGTATTGACTTTGAAAGTTTGGTAAGGGCTATGTTATTTTTTGGATTGCATGGCGGGGGCTCTACCCTAACTCAACAAACTGCCAAAAATTTATTTACTGAAAATTGGACGACCAAAAATAAACTTATTCGTATCCTTCAGAAGTTCAAAGAATTTATTATCGCCATAAAATTAGAACGTTATTTTACCAAAGAAGAAATTGTTACCATTTATTTGAATTCGGTGGTTTTTAGTGAAAATGTTTTTGGCATAAAAAACGCTGCTCGAACCTTTTTTCAAAAACAACCCAATCAACTCACCATTTCAGAAGCCGCTTTATTAGTGGGTATGATAAATGCCCCCACCTTATATAACCCCCGCAAAAATCCTCGATTGGCTTTAGAACGCCGCAACCTCGTTATTAATCGCTTAATTGACCAACATTTTATTTCGCTGAACGAAGGTCGCATGTTGAAAAAAGAACCCATCCGTTTATTTTATCAAAAATTAGATGAAAACGCTGGCTTAGCACCTTATTTTAGAATGATTGTAGGCGAAGAGTTAAAAAAATGGTGTAAAGAAAACAAAAAAGCCAATGGTGAAAATTATAATTTATATACCGATGGTTTAAAAATTTATACTACCTTAAATTTAGAAATGCAACAATTAGCCGAGAATGCCGTGGAAAAACAAATGAAAAATTTTCAAGACGAATTTAATTTAGACCCTAATATTAAAGGTGGTTTAATTTGGAAGAAAAAAGGCAAAGCATACGTTCTTAATTTATTGAAAAATAACGACCGTTGGTTAGCACTTAAAGAATCGGGTTTAAATGATGAGCAATGTTTAAAAGCCTTTTCTGTTCCTGTTCCTATGCGTATTTTTTCATGGAAAAATCCTCAACACTTTACCGATACTATTATGAGTCCGCTCGATTCGGTAAAATATTATAAAAGTTTATTGCAGGCAGCATTTTTAGTTATAGACCCTTTCTCGGGCGAAGTAAAAGCTTGGGTAGGTGGCATAGATTTTAAAACTTTCAAATACGACCATGTTAATACCAATACTAAAAGACAAGTGGGTTCTACCATCAAACCTTTACTGTATAGTTTTGCCATTCAAACCGCTGGTTTTTCTCCGTATAGTTTAGTGGAAGACGTGCAACAAAGTTTCGATGGTTATAATAAAGTTCCAGCTACAGAAAGGTCTTGTACTGGTGAAACAATTACTATGGCTGAAGCCTTAGCACAATCTCGTAACTGTGCCTCGGCTTATATTTTAAAATCGGTTGACCCAGTTGCAAATAATTCTGCGATTAAATTTGTTGAATTTTTAAAATCTTGCGGTATAACATCTAAACTTGAAGCCTTTCCTTCTATCGCTTTAGGGGCAGAAGAAATTTCTATGTATGAAATGATTCAAGCCTATTCAATGATACCTGGCAATGGTTATAATACCAAACCTTTTTATATTACTCGAATTGAAGATAAGCACGGTAATTTATTGACAAGTTTTTCGCCACAACGAAAAAAACTGATCTCTCCAAAAACAGCTTCTTATATGACGGAAATGATGGAAGGCGTTATGAATCATGGCTCTGGTGCCAGTGTTTGGCGTTACGATATAGATTTTCCAAGCTTGGCAGGAAAAACAGGCACAACCAATAATAATTCCGATTTGTGGTTTGTAGGTTTCACACCCAATTTATTAGCAGGGGCTTGGGTTGGATGCGATGACAGAAGCTTCGTTTTTAACAATAATTATTGGGGACAAGGTGCTCATGGTGCCCTACCAATTTGGGCTTATTTTTTTCACGATTTAGCATTGTCTCAAAATAAAAAAAACAAGAAATTTGAAATTAAAAAAGACGATGACCCCACGGAAGACGAAGATATTAATAATTTATTGAACTCCGCTACCGATAGCACTTCTAAACCTTAAAATACTTTTATTATGAACTTTTGGCTGTTAAAATCTGAACCCACTAATTATGCTTGGGAACAACTCGTAAAAGATAAAAAAACGGTTTGGAGCGGTGTCAGAAATTATGCGGCTCGTAACCATTTGAAACTCATGAAAAAAGGCGACTTAGCCTATTTTTATCATAGTAATATTGGCACTGAAATTGTAGGTATAACAGAAATCGTAAAAGAATTTTATCCAGACCCTACTATTACAGACGATAGATGGGTTGCCGTAGATATTAAAGCCATAAAAAAATTAAACCTACCGATATCGCTTTCTCAAATAAAAACAGATCCGTTTTTGCAAGAAATGAGCTTGGTAAGAATTTCTCGTTTTTCGGTTCATAGCCTTACCCAGCAAGAATTTTTTCACATTTTAAAACTCAGTAAAACCACCTTACTTAAATAATATATATGCCCCCAAAAAATCTATCTATTTCTTTATTAGGAAGCGGCAGTTGGGCAACTGCATTAGCGAAAATTATATCTTCCAACGGCATCGAATTACATTGGTGGTTTAGAAATCCTACCTACATTACTCAATTCAAATCTCAGCAACACCATCCTACCTATTTAAGCCACGTTCATTTTGATTTAAGTCAAATTCATTTTCATTCTAATATAAAAAACTGCCTTACAAAATCTAATTATATTATTGTTGCCATTCCTTCTTCTTATATTGAAGAGTCGTTAAAAAACATCCCCAAAAACCTTCTTAAAAATAAAATTATTATCTCAGCCGTAAAAGGAATTTTACCTTATAAAAATTACCTTTTAAACGAATACTTAGCAGAAATTTTTAAAGTACCTATAGAAAATTATTATACCTTATTAGGTCCTAGCCATGCGGAAGAAGTGGTCGCAGAAAAAACAACCTATCTTACGGTAACGGGCTCTAATCAAAAACAAGCACAATTAATTGCTCATATATTTAGCAATAAATTTATTTTAACCAGAACTAACAATAACGTTAAAGAAGTTCAATATGCGGCTATTCTAAAAAACATTTATGCCTTAGGTGCGGGCATTGCCGATGGGTTGGGTTATGGCGATAATTTTATTAGTAGCTTTATAGCTAATTGCAGTAAAGAAATGGATAATTGGTTAATATTTTTACAACACAAAGAGTCAGAAAATTATCATTTAATGCAGTCGGTTTTTTTAGGTGATTTATTAGTAACTTGTTATTCTATGCATAGCCGTAACCGACGCTTTGGAATGTATATTGGCAAAGGATATTCAGTCAATTCTGCTATTTTAGAACTCAAAATGATTGCCGAAGGATTAAATGCCAGCCGATGTTTGTGTAATAAATATCCTGCCGATTTCAAAAAATTTCCCATTGCCGAAACCATTTATCAAATTCTTTGGGAAAATAAAAACCCGAAACCAGCTTTTAAGAAAGTAGAAAAACGGTTGTTTTAGCTCATTTAATAAAAGTATTTTTTCAGTGAATCTATTTGTCCAGGGCTTAACCAGTCTATATTTGATAAAGATTGAATATTGAAATTTGAACCCATTTGTTCTTTTTGTTTTAAAAATTTATAGACATCTTTTTTATTAAAAATATCTAAAGAGGTATAATGCCCAGCTTTAGATTCAGAAAAAGGATAACAAGGCAAAGTAATGGGTGCAATATAAATATGTTGTAGTAACTGAAAATAAAAAGAATCGGTTAAATTATAGGTATATTTTATTTGTTTTATATTTACAAATTTTCCCAAATAATTTCTAAAACTAATTATTTTCCCAACGATTTCTGGAGGCAATGAACTGGCTTTAATTAAAGGACCAAATTGGGCTTCATTAATATCAATTAAACTTTGTTGGTGGTTTGGTTTCACATCGTTTTTATAATGAACTGTATTTTGATTTTTGGTTTGAACAGAATCGGTCATTTTCTTTTTCTCTATAATTATAAATGGAATTAAGGTTTCTGCTAAACCGGGTGCTAAGCCCCATATTTTTTTAAGGTCATTAGGTTGGTTAAATTTTCCACCTTTTTTTAAATATTTTTTAATTGTACCAATTGTTTTGGGTTTGAGACCTAATTTCAACCACGAACAACTATCTAAAATATTGGGGTCAAAATAAAATAAATGAGTATTAGAATTATTAGGTTTGTCGTAAGAAATAGGAGGAACAGTTTGATTGTCTATGATTATTTTTTGGGCATTTATTAGTTTATCTTTTATTGGTGGAGGTTTTATAAAAAAGAAGGGTATAAGCCATCCAATTAAAAGTATGACAAATAAAACAAATGCCGATTTAATTTCTTTTCGGCTTAGTTGAAAATAACCTTTGAGCATAATTTTTGCTCAAATAAAATAAATATTTTAATACAAAAAATGCGTAATTTCCACCTAATTTCAAATATTAAATTTTAGACAATAGTCTTTTTTAAAATGGACTAAAGTCTAATTATTTTGAATTAAATTATAAATCTCTTCTAATGATTTACCATTTTTAGCTAAATTCAAAATTGTTTTTATTTTATCTGATTTAAGTCCTGTTTTTTGGGAAATTATTTTAAGTGAAATTTTTAAAGTGTTTAATTCTATAATAAGCCTAATGATACCTATTTCTTCGCCTTTTCTGATACCCATTTGTTCACCTTCAATTCGACCTTTTTGAAAAGCAGTATGCTCGTCAATTTTCTTGGTATTAATAGTTTCATTGGCTATCTTGATGGCATGCAATGCTTCACTGCTCAAATTATCATATTCTATTATTTTCACTGCTTTTTTGATGCCTTTATTATTCAAATCTAATTGATAATTTTCTGGGTTCTTTATAGATTCATATATCAAATCTAACCAATCTTTAATCGGCTTGGGTGTGGTTTTTTTTCTATAATACGGATTCAAAAAATATTGTTTATGACCAAATATAGGTATCTTTTTACCCGCCAAGTTCTCGGGGTCTAAGTTCTGTATTAGCACCTCGTCTTCTACTACTTGTATTTTGCCAAATTTCTCTTGCAACTTATACGGCGTTGTTAAAACAACAATACTATATACTTTTTTATCTATTGAATATTTTTTATAACCTTGTTGTTGCTGGGTTATCGTGTTTAAAAAATTACCCAAAAATCTATCAAAATGGCTATCGTATGCAACTCGCTGAAGTTCAATGATAACGCGTTTGTCGGCACTTTCAGCAAATATATCCAACCTAAAATCTATATTAGAATGTTTAGATTTGAATCTTTTCTCTGTTTCAATAGTACCCACTTTAAAATTTATGCCTATTATATCTTTAACAAATTGAGTGAAGACCAATTTATCTTTAAATGCTAATTTGAATATGACTTCGTTGTCTAAGGGGCTTAACATAGTTTGCAAATGTACATAAAATTTTGGTAAATTGAACAATATTTTTTTGCAAATTCAAACAATAAAATCAACCTGTTCGTCTATAATCTTGCTTCTATAATCTTGTTTCTATAATCATTTCACTCCTTCGGAGTTGAATTTCTACTGCAAAGAAAATCCTGAATTCTTGCAACCAAGACATGCACCAGTTTCGGCGCC
>JACCDX010442125.1_pt1 | contig 11682 bp, 12 predicted proteins | sample 7449681 | NCBI WGS metagenome assembly JACCDX01 (sample SAMN15323450, study PRJNA562643) | freshwater metagenome | isolation source: river surface water | place: USA:Blue River Watershed | collected 2017-08-18 | reverse complement strand
GCACGGTGTTCGACGTCACGGGTGCGGCGGCCTCGCTGCGGTTGAGCGACCTTACCGTGATGGACGGCCTCGGCGACGCGCCTGTCCTGCCCGAGTACGCGCTGAGCGCGGGGGGCGGCGTGGCCTGCAGCGATGGCGCGGAACTGGCGCTGGAGCGCGTCACCGTGAAGGGAAACTCCGCCCAGATTGGCGGTGGCTTGGCGGCCGACGGGTGCAGCAGCCTCGTGTGGAACGAGGGCTCCCTCGAGGAAAACTCCGCCATGTCGGGCGCCGGCTACCTCGGCACCCGCGGGAGCGCGACGTTCAAGGACGTCGGCGTGCTCCTGAACCAGGCGGAGTCCGCCGGCGGTGGCGCCTATGTGTTCTACGAGGGCGAGCTGGCCCTGGCGGGTGTGACGATGCGGGCCAACGCGGCCGGTGTCGACGGTGATGCGCTGTTCCTCGACGACGGCGCGCGCGCGAGCTGTGCGAGCACCGCCGCGAACCGCGGGGCCTTCTCGCGTCACACGAACCCGGGCGCCGTCGCGCTCTACACCGACGGCGCCGAGCTCGATGTCACGGACTGTGACTTCGTCGAGAACGACGCGAGCGGTGACAACGCCACGCCGGACATCGTCATCGGGACGGAGGTCCGCTACCGCGCCGGCGATGCGTCGACGTTCCTGTGCACGGCGGGCTCCTGCGGGACACCCGTCACCACGGAGATTGGCGGCATCGACCTGACGAACACCGTCGCCACCAATGGCGCCATCGGCTCCGTGTTCCAGTCGGACGGCTTCGCGACGCTGGCCGGCTGGGACGTCTACATGGGCGTGTCGAGCGGCTGCACGATGGACGCGGCGCTCTTCTCCTCCTACACGGGGACCACGGGTACCTGGACGCTGGAGTGGGCGCAGGACGCCATCGACTTCCGCGCCGGCGTGGGCTGGGTCTCGTCGGGCCCCGTCGGGTACCTGTTGTCGCCCGACTACTACTACGCGGCGGTGATCGGCTTCCGCTGTGGCGGCTCGCCGACCACGCTCTACTACATGGAGGAGCCTCCAACGGGCACGATGGGCGCTGGCGACGCGACCGCTGTAGCCTTGAGCTCCAGCTACGCGGCGCCGTACACCACGAACGCGACGCTGTTCGTGACGAGCAACGCGAGCTTCGCGCAGCGCTTCCACGTCACCGAGCTCTGAGCGCGGACGGCAACGTTTCCGGAGGCCCGCGCCCCGCGCGGTGGGTCCGTCACCAGGGCCCGCGCGGAGCGCGGGTTGCGCCGTTTTGTGTCCTGGCCACGCTTTCGGGCGTGCCGGCGTGTGGCCGTGCGGTGCCGCCCCGGCTAGAAGGTCGCCCCTCCGGAGGCAACATGTCCGAGACTGCAGCGCCCAAGAAGGTCCTCTTCGAGATCACCGAGGACCTCCTCGACACCGGCATGCGCGGGTTCCCCGTCAGCACCGTGTACACGTCCGAGGTCGACCCCGGCGAGGGGCTCCACTACGTGGGCTACCCCATCGCCGACCTCGCGGACCTCGATCCCGAAGCCGCCATCTTCCTGCTCCTCTACAAGAAGCTCCCGAAGAAGGCGGAGCTCTCGAAGTTCAAGAAGGAGCTCGTCAAGCGCGCCAAGGTCGACAAGCGCGTGATCAAGCTCGTCACGCAGCTCCCCAAGGAAGGCCACCCGATGGAGTGGCTCATCGCGGGCCTGAACTTCGCGGGCATGCTCTGCAAGAGCGAGGACAACAACTACAAGGAAGACGCGCTCAACGTCATCGCGCAGATGCCGGAGATCGTGGCGGCCATCTACCGTACGCGTAGCGGCTGGGGCAAGCCCATCAAGAGCAAGCCCAAGCTCGGCCTCATGGAGAACTTCGTGCAGATGCTCGGCGTCCCCGACGCCGACGCCGCGAAGCTCACGCGCCTCATGCGCGTGTTCTACGTGCTCCATATGGACCACGGCGGTGGCAACCTCTCCACGTTCGTCGGCAAGGCCGTCGCGTCGGGCAAGTCCGACATGTACGCCAGCCTCGGCGCCGCGATGGCCGGACTGTATGGCCCGCTCCACGGCCGCGCGAACCAGGAGTGCCTCGAGTTCCTCGACGCCTGCGGCACCGACGACCCCGAGAAGGTCGAGGCCTTCGTGCGCGCCGAGATGGCCGCCGGCCGCAGCATCTACGGCTTCGGTCACGCCGTGCTCCGCGCCGAGGACCCGCGCGCGGGCGTCCAGTACGAGCTCGGCAAGGAGCTCTGCCCCGAGGATCCGTTCTACAAGCGCGCCGTCGTTATGCGTGAGCGCGCCGTGAAGGTCCTCAAGGAGAGCCCGAAGGTCAAGAACCCGTACCCGAACGTCGACGCGGTCTCCGGCACGCTCCTGCGCGCCTGCGGCCTCACCGACAGCGAGTACTACACCGTGCTCTTCGGTCTCGCGCGCTGCAGCGGCATCGCCGCCCAGATCGTGGACGAGCGCACCGTGCACCGCAACGGCAAGGGCGTCGCGATCTACCGTCCGAGCGACATCCCGGTGAACCAGCCGCACCGCCGCCTCAAGAAGGCCTGAGCGAAGGCTCTCCGACGTGCGGGTCGTCTCTCTTCGGGGAGGCGGCCCGCATCGCGTTTTTGGCGTCGAGCGCGTACACGCGGGTGGTACACTGCTCGTATCCCGGAGTGCCCGTGCGCCTGCTCCCCATGCTCCTCGTTCTCGCCGCCTGCACCGCCCCGTTGCCCGAGTCCGCCGCGCCGGAGCTCCGTACCGAGGAGCCCCCCGAGATGGAGGGCAGCGGCCGTGACCTCGTCGAGACGCTCTCCCGCGATGACGGCGCCACCTACCGTACGGTCGACGCCAGCATGGGCGTGGTGGCCGAGGCCGTCATCGACGACGAGGGCAACCTCGCGGGCACGATGCGCTACGCGCGCACCCTCGACGGCGTGGAGGTCTGCAGCGTCGACTTCGCCCTCGGCGGGACGCCCTACACCGGCACGTGCGAGGGCTGCGACTTCGCCTTCGAGGTGGACGTCACGCGCACCGCCGAGGTCAACCCCGAGCAGTGTTGGACCTACTTCAACGCCACGCTTGAGACGCCCGAGGGCTGCGGCCTCCGCGACGCGATCCTCGCGCACGTGCCGGAGCTCACCGCGCCCGAGTGGACGTGGACGGACGGCTACGGCGAGGAGCAGACCTACGGCGGCTACGTCTACAACGACGTCCTGCAGGTCGGCTTCACGAGCTACACGCCCGCCTACTCCGGGCCCTACGGCGAGTGGCCCGAGACCGAGTACGGCCCGTTCTTCCAGAACCTCGTCTGGGACGGCTCCCGCTACGGCGATTTCACCCGCGAGGGCGACGCCCTGTCGTGGATGTGGGGACAGACCTACGAGACCACGACGACCGAGGGTGTCCAGCAGTGGTGCCCCGAGGTCGAGGTCTCCATGGTGGGGAGCCGCCGCGCCCTCGGCGTGGACGCCGTCACCGGGGAGTTCCCCTGCGACAGCGTGCACCACGACGCGTGGACCTTCGACGCCGAGGAAGGTGACATCGTCAGCGTGACGGTGGACACCGTCTCCGCTGAGACGGCGTTCGACCCGATGGTGTGGGTGAACGGTCCGGATACCTGCACGCTCCTCTGGATTGACGAGGGCTTCGACTGCACCTTCCCGCCGCCGGCCTTCCAGTGCCCCGCGGGCAAGTTCGTCGCGCCGGGCTCCGGTACCTACGAGGTGTTCGTGGGCACGATGTCAAGCTGCGCCAGCGAGACGGCGGGCTATGCGCTCGATGTGCAGGTGCTCTGAACGGCGGACGGCATCGTCGTGAAGCAAACCTGCGCATAAATTAAACGGATCGAGGTTGAACGGTGTGCGTGCCCCTCGTCGCGCCTTGAATCGAACCTCCCGTCTCCTGTCTGGACCCAGCGGAACGTAAGGGAATTCCTGAGGTTTAGCGGTGACGTGACGGCGCGTCTCGCCTCTGGCCCGTGGCGCGCGGAAGCCACCAGCGCCGCGGCCTCGTCGCCAAGCGACGCTGCTCGGCGGTTCGCGTGCGCGCGAACGTGCGCATCGCGCGGTGATTGTACGTTCGATGCTCACGCACTCGACCCGGCTCCGCGCTCCGTACGCCGTCTGGACGGCGATCCTCGCCCTCACGGGCTGCGTTTCCGCGCCGGAGTACGCCATCGACACGGCGTCGTTCGACACGGCGTCCGTCCCGTCGGACACCGGCGCGGAGGACACGAGCGCGTCCTGGGACGTGCGCCCCTCGCACGAGGTGGGCGCGCAGGTCACCTTTGTCGCACGCTGCGCGCTGCTCGAGGAGCCACGGCAGCTCACCTGGACGCTCGTCGATGACGACGCGCACCGTTGGGAGATCGACCTCTCGGTCACGGAGCCCGGGGTGCCGGCTTCGTGGGTCCCGAACGAGTGCTATGTCCGGCTTGGCAGTCAGGGTGAGCTTTTCTGGATGGAAGACGGCCGCATCACCTACGACGTGATCCACGAGGCGACGCCGTCGCTGCGCGCCGGCTCCTGGCTCGGCGTCGTTCACCTCGAACAGGTCGAGCTCAGCGCCGCATGCCGCGACGTGTATGCGGATCATGGCGCGAGCCTGCCCGCGCTGGAGCTCGTGCGCCTCGACGCGCCGTAGACCGTTGACCTCCCGGCAGGCAGGGGTGGCCCCGTTTGGCTCGCCGTGTGAGATTGCGCGGCCACCTCCCACCGCGAGGACGTCGATGTTCGACAAGCTCACCGCCCCGGCCCAAGGCGAGGCCATCACCGTCGGCGCAGACGGCACGCTCCATGTGCCGAACCAGCCGATCATCCCCTTCATCGAGGGCGACGGCACCGGCCCCGACATCTGGGCCAGCAGCGTGCGCGTCCTCGACGCCGCCGTCGCCAAGGCCTACGGCGGCGAGCGCAAGACCGCCTGGATGGAGGTCTACGCCGGCGAGAAGTGCTTCAACCAGTTCGGCGAGTGGCTGATCCCCGACACGCTGAAGGCGATCACCCACTACAAGATCGCCATCAAGGGCCCGCTCACGACCCCGGTCGGCGGCGGCATCCGCAGCCTGAACGTCGCGCTCCGTCAGGAGCTCGATCTTTACGCTTGCGTGCGCCCGGTGCAGTACTTCACGGGCGTGCCCTCGCCGGTGAAGGAGCCCGAGAAGGTCGACATGATCATCTTCCGGGAGAACTCCGAGGACATCTACGCGGGCATCGAGTACGCCGCGGAGACGCCCGAGGCGCAGAAGCTCATCGCTTTCCTGCAGAACGAGATGGGCGCGAAGAAGATCCGCTTCCCCGCCACCAGCGGCATCGGCATCAAGCCGGTCAGCCGCGAGGGCACGGAGCGCCTCGCGCGTGCGGCGATCTCCTACGCGCTCGAGCAGAAGCGCCGGAACCTCACGATCGTCCACAAGGGGAACATCATGAAGTTCACCGAAGGGGCGTTCAAGACGTGGGCGTACGAGCTCGCGGAGCGTGAGTTCGGCGACCAGGTGTTCACGTGGGCCCAGTACGACCGGATCAAGGACGCCGAGGGCGAGGCCGCGGCGAACGCCGCCCAGAAGGCCGCGCTCGCCAGCGGGAAGATGCTGATCAAGGACGCCATCGCGGACGCGTTCCTGCAGCAGATCCTCCTGCGCCCCGAGGAGTACGACGTCATCCTGACGCTCAACCTCAACGGCGACTACGTGAGCGACGCGCTCGCGGCCCAGGTCGGCGGCATCGGCATCGCGCCAGGCGCCAACATCAACTACCTCACCGGGCTCTCGGTCTTCGAGGCCACCCACGGCACCGCGCCCAAGTACGCGGGCCAGGACAAGGTGAACCCCAGCTCCGTCATCCTCTCCGGGGAGATGCTCCTGCGTCGACTCGGCTGGAACGAGGCCGCTGATCTCCTCATCTCCTCGATGAAGAAGACCATCGGCGACAAGACCGTCACCTACGACTTCCACCGCCTCATGGAGGGCGCCACGCTGCTCAAGTGCAGCGAGTTCGGCGACGCCCTCATCGGGAACATGTAGATGAAGATCCACGAATACCAGGGCAAGCAGATCCTTCGCCAGTTCGGCGTCCCCACCCTCCCCGGCCAGGTGGCCCGCAGCGCTGAGGAGGCCGTCGCGGCCGCCCAGGCGATCGGCGGGTCCGTGTGGGTCGTGAAGTCCCAGGTGCACGCCGGCGGGCGTGGCCTCGGCCGCTTCAAGGAGGAGATGGACCCGGCGCACCTCGCCGACGTCCTCAAGGGTCACAAGACCCCGGGCGGCGGCGGTGTCCGCGTGTGCTTCAACCTCGACCAGGTGGCCGCGGCCGCGAACGCGATGATGGGCAAGACCCTCATCACCAAGCAGACGGGCCCCGAAGGCCGCGTCGTGCAGACGCTCTACGTCGAGGCGGGCTGCAAGATCGCGAAGGAGTACTACCTCGCGATGATGCTCGACCGCAGCTCGAGCCAGATCCTCGTCATGGTGTCCGCCGAGGGCGGCACCGAGATCGAGGAGGTGGCGGAGCACAGCCCCGAGAAGATCCTCAAGGTGTGGGCCGACCCGGTCACGGGCCTCGGCGCGTGGCAGGCGCGCGACCTCGCCTTCGGGCTCGGCTTCTCGGGCAAGAGCGTCAACGCCTTCGTGTCCCTCGTCCGTGGCTTCTACGAGGCCTATGTGAAGATGGACATGTCGATGCTCGAGATCAACCCGCTCATCCTCACGGAGGACGGCGACGTGCTCCCGCTCGACGCGAAGGTCACCTTCGACGACAACGCGCTCTACCGCCACGCCGACGTGCAGGCGATGCGCGACCTCGCCGAGGAGGACCCGAGCGAGATCGAGGCCAGCAAGTACGACCTGTCCTACGTCAAGCTCGACGGGACGATCGGCTGCCTGGTCAACGGTGCCGGCCTCGCGATGGCGACGATGGACATCATCAAGTTCTACGGCGAGGAGCCGGCGAACTTCCTCGATGTCGGCGGCGGCGCCACGAAGGAGAAGGTCACCGCGGCCTTCCAGATCATCACGCGCGACCCCGCCGTGAAGGGCATCCTGGTCAACATCTTCGGCGGCATCATGAAGTGCGACGTCATCGCGGAGGGCGTCCTCGCGGCCGTCCGCGCGACGGGCCTGAGCGTGCCGCTCGTCGTGCGCCTCGAGGGCACGAACGTGGAGCTCGGCAAGAAGATCCTCGCGGAGAGCGGCCTCGCCGTCATCCCCGCTGATTCCATGGCCGACGCGGCCGAGAAGATCGTCGCAGCGGTGCGGAGGTAGTCATGTCCATCCTCGTCGACAAGAACACGCGCCTCCTCGTCCAGGGCATCACCGGCTCTGCGGGCGGCTTCCACGCCAAGCAGTGCATGGCCTACGGCACGAACGTCGTCGCGGGCGTCACGCCCGGCAAGGGCGGCACGAAGTTCGAGGACACCGTCCCCGTCTTCGACACCGTCGCGCAGGCCGTCGCGGCCACCGGCGCCAACGCCACCATGATCTTCGTCCCCCCGGCCGGCGCCGCGGACGCGATCATGGCCGCGGTGGACGCGGGCATCAAGCTCGTCGTGCCCATCACCGAGGGCATCCCCGTCAACGACATGATGGTGGCGTGGCGCTACATGCAGGGCAAGGACGTCCGCATGATCGGCCCGAACTGCCCGGGCATCATCACGCCGGGCCAGTGCAAGATCGGCATCATGCCGGGCCACATCCACAAGCCGGGCCGCATCGGCGTCATGTCCCGCTCGGGCACGCTGACGTACGAAGCCGTGTGGCAGCTCACGAAGTACGGCCTTGGCCAGAGCACGGCGATCGGCATCGGCGGTGACCCGATCATCGGCACGAAGCACATCGACGCGCTCAAGCTGTTCAACGACGACCCCGACACCGACGCCATCATCTTCATCGGTGAGATCGGCGGCACCTCCGAGGAGGAGGCGGCGGCCTGGGCGAAGGACAACGTCAAGAAGCCGGTCGTCGGCTTCATCGCCGGCGCGACGGCCCCTCCGGGCCGCCGCATGGGCCACGCGGGCGCCATCATCAGCGGCGGTCAGGGCACGGCGGAGAGCAAGTACACGGCGATGGCCGCCGCGGGCTTCCACAACGTCCGCAGCCCCGCCGAGATGGGCAAGAAGATGGCCGAGGTCCTCGGCGTCCTCTGAACCCCTCGGGGCTTCGACACGAACGGCGTCTCCTGCGAGGGAGGCGCCGTTTGGCGTTGTCCCCCTCCCGCTTGCAGCCTCCCCCCACCGCGCTACCTCGCGACATGCCCCTCTCGCCGCATGCCCTCGACCGCTTCCTCGCGCGCCTCTCGGCCGCGCGCCCCGTCACTCACAAGAAGATGTTCGGCGGCGCCGGCTTCTACGTCGGCGCGACCTTCTTCGCCGTGGCGGACGACGACCGGCTCTGGTTCAAGATCGACGAGGTGACGGAGCCCGCGTTCGTCGCGCGCGGGTGCGCGCAGTGGACGCTCACCGACAAGGACGGCACCCGGCGAGGGCAGCCCTACCGCGAGATCCCCGGGGACGTGCTCGCCAACGACGCGGACCTGGGCGCGTGGATCGATGATTCCGTGGGGGCCGCGCAGCGCAGGAAGGTCCGGGTCAGGTAGACGATCCGCTCGCCGCCGACGGCCGCCGCGCCCACGCGAGGCCGCCTGCGATCAGGGCCACGACGAGCCAGTAGCCCGCCTCGGCGTGCTCTGTCGCGCCGGAGGCGAGGTGGGCACCCGTGAAGAGCAGCATCTCGGCGACGACGAACGCCGCGGCGAACGGAACGCCACGGGCGAGCGGACGCGCCATGGCGCCGCCGACGAGCACCACGGCCGCGAGCACCTCGACACCGCCGAGACCGAGCCAGAGCGCGTGGGGAAGGGCGGCGAGCGAGGGCACCTGGCTCTCGGCGTTGCCCACCTTCCACGCGGCGCCGATGAGGGTGTGGGCGCCGAGCAGCACCTGGACGACGAGGAGGGCGATGCGCATGTGGGCTCCGTGAAGGCCAGCCGCGTATCGCACGGCCGGGGCGCGTGCCGTCACGTGCCCTCGCGCACCTCGAACAGCTGTGCCCGGGTGCGGGACGCATCCGTCAGCGCCCACGTTCCCGGGGACAGGCCGTCGAGGCGGACGTGCCTCACAGGCGAGCGCTCCACGCGCGTCGGGGGCGTCGCGCGCTGGGGGTCCAACCAACGCCAGGCCGGGATCGTGCGCGCGCCCGCGAGCGTCTGGACGAGCAGCTCCTGGCTCGGGCCGAGCGGGACGAGCGCGTCGACGAGGGCACCCTCGCCGAGGAACAGGTGTCCGCTCCGCGACAGCGCCGGGATCGCTCCCGGGAGCATTACCGGCATCAGCGCCAAGGTGCCGTCCGGCCGCGTGAAGTGGTCGATCGCGACGGGGGAGGGGAGCGGCGTGGGAGCGTCACCGTCGAGGGCCCAGGCCCCGGCGCCGGGCGTTCGCCACGCGTGCACCAGGACGCGGTCATCGGCGGCGTCGATGGCCTCGGGGAATGTCCAGCCATCGGCGCTGAGCGTCCACGGCGCGTCGCAGCCCGGCAGAAGATCGGCGTCGCCCTCCTCATCGGTGGTCGCGCTCGTGGCGCAGGCGACGTCGTCGTGGGCGATCGCCAGGTCGACGCTCTGGACCGGTCGTCCGGTCAGGCCGTCGACGACATGGATGGGCGTGCTCCCGGCGGGTCGGCAGCCCGCCAGCGCCAGAAGGATCAGCGCCATCCGACGGAGAGCGCGTCGCGTGCCCGCGCGACGAGCGCGCGGATGTCGTCGGTGGGCCGCGACGAGAATCCGCCCGCGGGAAAGGTCGCCGCGCGGGCGCTGACGACGAGCGCGCCGAGGCCGTCCTCACGACCCGCGGCGCGGGTGTCGGCCGCGCTGGCGCCTTGCGCCCCGAAGCCGGGAACCAGCAGCCACGCGTGCGGGAGCTCGTCACGCAGGCGCGCGAGCGCGTCCGGGTGCGTCGCGCCCACGACGGCGCCGAGGTTGCTCAGGCCGTGGGCGTCGGTGCGGGTGGTGCCTTGTTCGGTGAGCCACGCGGCCAGATCGTCCACCACGGGCGCTTGCCACCGCGCCGAGCCGGGGTTGCTCGTGCGCACCAGCACGAACACGCCGCCGCCGTGGGCGTCGGCCACCTCGAGGAACGGCGCCACGGTGTCCGGCCCGAGGAAGGGGTTCACGGTGAGGGCGTCGCACCCGAAGGGAGCGTCCGGCGCGAGGGTCGCCGCGGCGTAGGCGGCGGCCGTGGAGCCGATGTCGCCGCGCTTGGCGTCGCCGACGACGACGAGGCCCGCGTCGCGCGCTGCCGCGCAGGTGCGGGCCAGGGCCACCATGCCGGCGGGACCGAGCGCCTCGAAGAAGGCGAACTGGGGCTTGACGGCGGGGACCACCCCGGCGCAGGCCTCGACCACGGCGCGTCCGAAGCCCTCGGCGCGGTCGGCGAGCGGCCCCTCGCCGGGGAGCCGCTCGGGCCAGGGATCAATCCCCACGCAGAGGGGCGTGCCGGTGGCGTGGACGGCGTGGGCGAGGCGCGTGGCGAAGTGCGTCATGCCGGCGCGGCTAACGCCTTGCGGCGGCGACCTCCAGCACGGCGATGGCGTGCTCGCCGTCGGACAGCCAGCCGCGGACGCGCCAACCCCGCCAGCGGCGTGTCCGTCGCGCGCGGGCGTCGAGCGGGAGGTCCGTCACGACGAGCCAGCGCGTGCCCTCGCGGTGGCGGAGCCGTCGCTCGTGAAAGCCTGCGCCCACGTGGGACAACGTTTGCACCGGGTTGCCGGTCAGCGCGAGCACGAGCGCGTCAAGCAGGGCTTGCTCCTCGGACAAGGCCATCGTCCCTCCGGTGACGATCTGCTCGCCGCGCGCGCCACGGCTGCGCGGGTGACCTACCGAGACAAGCGCCAGCCTACCGACGTGCCCCGGCGAGCGCCGTCCGCCAGTCCTCCGGGGTGTCGAGGTCGCCGAGCAGGCTGGGGTCCCCGACGGGGACCCGGAGCGCGCTTCGCAGCCGCAGGTCGAGGCGCGCACGGGGATGCGTCCCGTCGTTGTCGGCATGGACGCGCACGGGATGACCGTCACGACCGTCGTGCGTCGGGACCGCCGGGCCGTCCTGACGAAGAAGCACCTCGAGGAGGGTCGGGGACGGTGGAGGGACGTCCACCGGTGTGACGAGCGCCCATGCCAGATCCTGCAGGCCCATCCACGCGCTCGTCGCCATGTCCGTACGCGCCCACGCGGCGTTCCAGACGATCTCGACCCCCGGCGGCAGCACCTCGAGGTGCCGCGCCACCTCCGGTCCGAGCACGACCCGGACGCGAAGTCCCGCCGCGTGCGCCGCGTCCACGTGGGCGCGGAGCATCGGGACGCCGCGCCAGGGTTCCAGCCCCTTCGGCCTTCCCATGCGGGACGATGACCCAGCGCACAGGATCACGTAAATAGATTGGGGCGCAGGCTTGCATGCTGTGGGTAGGCTCATACACTCCCTTTGCGTCGGCTTTGTACCGGCTCTGCAACAGCGAGGCTCCCCATGGTCAAGACAAAAGGCTGGTTCCTGCGCCAGACGCCCCTGCTCGCGGATGTGCCCGAGCGCGAGCTCGAGCTCCTCGAGCAGGTCGCCGAAGGCGTGGAGGTACGCCGCCGCCACAGCATCTGGGAGCCCGGCCAGGCCGCGAACCACGTGTACTTCGTGCGCGGCGGCATCGTGAAGGTGTCCAAGGTCAACGACGAGGGCCGCGAGCT
>JACCDX010829871.1_pt1 | contig 11684 bp, 11 predicted proteins | sample 7449681 | NCBI WGS metagenome assembly JACCDX01 (sample SAMN15323450, study PRJNA562643) | freshwater metagenome | isolation source: river surface water | place: USA:Blue River Watershed | collected 2017-08-18 | reverse complement strand
ACCGCTTTACATAGAATATTGTCCCATTCTGCATCTGGCATAACATATTTCTTATACTTTCTACCAGAAGCAGAAGTGCTGTTCAGAGGTACACCGTCTAGTACACGGTGAGCAGTGGAAAGCATCTGAGCGGTTTCCACGATCATCTTAACAACATGCTTGTCGCACATTTGTTTGGCAGCAATATAAGGGTCGTGTGCTAATACAAAGATATTCATAGAGTGAGACTTTCCATGTACAGTTCTTGTACGATCTTCTTTAACTTGGTTTTGTCATCGACTTCTTCCATAGAGTCGATTTCGTTATTGATGATTGTAATCGTATCTTCAGTTGTGTCAACTATATCTTCCTTAGAGATTTCAATTACTTCTTCTATGAAGGTGACTGACACTGGCTGAGCAGAATAGATCGCTTCAACGAAACGATCATATGTGTATGGTTTTGTTTTATTAAGAACTATGATCTTCACATAACAATTCTTGTACTTGGATGCGTCTAGTGTTTTGAGTGGATCTTCTGTCTTGTCGTCGTAAGACAACACATAGAACATTCTTCTTTCATTTGGTATGAAAGTCATACTGGCATCTTCAGTATCGAAGATATGGAATCCCTTAGTGTCATAAGCATCAGAAAATGTAATCTGATACGGAGTTCCCAAATAGGTTATGTTTCCGTCTGTTTGCTTTATATGAAAGTGACCAGAATACACCGAGTCGAATTTCTTGAAGAGAGATGGTTCCATTCCGTGACAATGCTTTACGCCAGAAACAACTTGAAACCCGTTAATTTCAAAGTGTCCCATCACCACAGAACCTCTGGCATCTTCTAGAAACTTGATGCATTTGTCGGTGTTCGATTCGTTGATCCAAGGAACCAAGTTCAGATCAAATCCATCAAGATCGACCACCACTGGCTCGTTGTAGATGTGAATATTATTGTAATGAGAAAACAACTCTGTCATAGAGTTGATGCTGCTGGTATTACGATAAAATGTATCGTGATTGCCAAGAATAATATGAAGAGTAATATTATTCTTTTCAAAGAACGACATAAACCTGTCTCTAACTTGAGCCAGGGTATAGAAGTTTACAAACTTTCTGCGATCTAAAAGATCACCAAGATGTATTACTGTGGTTATGTTGTTTTCTAGAATATAAGGAAAAAATTGTTTCTCGAAGAAAGACAAAAACTCATCAAGAAACAGAGGAGAATCGTTTTTTACTCCAAAATGAGTGTCGGTTACAACGGCGACTTTCATTCTTTATTCTTTCCTTTTAATTTCTTTTCAATAGATTCAAACTGTACAGTTTCTTCTTCTGTTATACCCATTGCTTTCAATATCTCGGAAAAATCACCCTTCTTGTCTAGGGATTCCAAATATTTGTATTTAATATAGTTCTGCTTCTTTTCTTTTTGTATTCGTCTCAAGAAAGCGTAGTATATTATTTGTGTAAAATAAGAGAATGGATTTGTGGATTTGTCTGGATCAAAGTTGGAGCAATACATCAGACAATTTTCAACACCATCACTTATCATGTCCTCTTTAAAAGGATAATTCATGAAGTTAGGTTTCTTGGCTAAATTCTCACCTATTTGTAGAAAACATCTAGCAATGTAATCGGATACTGGTGGTTTTTTATCGTCTGATTGCTCCGCTTCATGTACTTTACGCTTCCAAGCAACCATTTCCTCATAGAACTTTTTGTTGTCTATGTAATGTTGCTTTTCTTTCTTCTCTTTTTTCATATTTGAACTCCTTACACCAAATTATAACGCTTGTCGTATACAAGTCAAGTAAATCTATGATTTTTGTTGGTAGGCCTTGATTTATGCTGAGTCACTCGTTATAATCAACTGTGTCAGTTGGGAAGGGTAATAGGCCTAGACCTAAGTTACTTAAGATAGTCGTTGGGATCGGGTGACCAATCTTCTAACGAATTACCGAAAGCGGGCCTTTCTTTTTTCTTGGATTTTGGTTTGTTTTTAGGAGGATGCGCCACCTGTTGTGCGTCTTCCTCATCGAAATCCAAATCTTCTTCATCGTCTTCTTCCTCATCCATCTCATCCATCTCTTCGAAATCTATTCCTATTCCGAGAAGATCTAAGAAACTCATTGATGCTTCTGGCGATAGTTGAAGTTCAAGATTTATAGTGTGAAGATTGTTTTTTGTTTTTTGATCTTCAGTTATTTTATCTTGCATTTCTTGTATGGCTTGATCTATATCTTCTGGAGATATCTGACTCTTGTTCTTTTCGAACTCATAGACTCCGATGAGTTTATCATCGGGTGTTAATATAGCCATGATGGTATCGGTTGGTATTTCTACGATTTTATCGACGGAATATTCCGCCCAACTACGAATCATTAAAAACTCTCTCATTCCTTGCTTTTCATTATCCATAACAGATATGGTTCTGAAAATCATGGGAGTGTCCATTATTATGACATCTTTTCTTTCGGTTAATTTTTCATCTGAAGTAATTAAACCAGCAATCAAAGATTCACCGTTTTTTAACTTGAGGATTCTGTAGTGTTGTTTATCCATTTGATTCCTCTATTGGTATTAGAATCTTTTTAAACTCAAACTTTTCTGATTCATAGATTTTTAATCTTTCTATGAAATGTTTGAGTGTATGATTCTGGTGAGATTTCCACGAAAGATCATCAGATATGTCGTACAGTTTTGCCTTATCCTTGTGTTCCGACTTTCTCAATTGTCTGCCAATAGACTGTAAAACTCTTATGCGACTCTTGGAAGGAGATGAGAACACAATATTATGTAGTCTTCTGATGGAAACACCCGTCGAGAAAGTACCATACGAAGCAACTAGAATGGCGTTTTCTTCTTTCTCTACTATTTGGCGAATCTGTTCTCTGTCATCTGCTTCAGTACCACCGTGTATGAAGAACACTTTTCTATTCTTCGCAAGTTTTTTTATCTTCTCGAAGAGAGGTTTACCGTGCTTCTCTACAAACTGAAAAAGAACCAAAGTATTACCTTTCATGCTGTTTGATAGTTTGGCTATAAAATCGTTTCTTGCTTCATTCTGAACTAACCAATCTATTTCTTCTTGGTATGTGAATTTTTTCACACTTTGTTTTACTTCATCTGGATATTGTAGCACCAAACAATCAATAGACAACTCTGAAAGAAGATTCTTATTCATGAGTTCTTTTGTAGATGTGAGTCTGTGAACTCTGCCAAACAATCCTTCTATGACGAGTTTATGTGTAAAAGAACCATCTAGAGTTCCAGTAGTGCCAATTCTATATGGACAATTCTTCAACTTGCTCATAATACTCGTCAATGACTTGGATTTGAAAAGATGACACTCATCTCCGATGACAGCATTGAATTGTTCGAAATAAGAAGCAGGAAGATTGTATATGCTTTGCCATGTGGTTATGACAATCTTCTTGTCTGTTTCTTTTTCTTGTCCACCGAAAATCTTATGACAGTTTTCCCTGCATTTCCATTTCGTTCCTTTGGAATAATCGAAGAAATCGGAATACATCTGAGAAACCAGTGAAATTGTAGGAACAATTAGTAGTATTTTCTTATCATCTGGAATTTGATTTTGTAGATATCTACAGATGACATATATCATCAAACTCTTACCAGAACCTGTAGGTGAAAGCAAAAGACAACGCTCCTTGGACAAAGCGTGTGTTATTCCTTCTATTTGGTGATCGTGTGGATCTATAATCTTACCAGCAGCCATTAGATTCAAAGTTTTGCAGTAATCCCTGATATAGTCTACTGTTATGTCTTGATTGTTAGGCTGATCGTATTCTTGTATAGAGTATTGTCTGTCTTTAGCAAACTTTACGACATAATCATAGAGTCCAGCGTAGATCTGTTGATTTATTGTGCTGTACAGTTTTATTTTACCGTCCCACATTCTATTGCGATATGCAGGCATGAACTTATGGCCTGGAACTTCAAATGTAAAAAAATCTGATAGTTCTTTGGTAAAACCAGAGTCGCACTTGACTCGTATGAATACTGAATCTACGGGTTCTATTATAAAATCACTCATGTCATTGTATTTATGACATTATGAAACACCATTTATAAATTTGCGCCAAGTGATGGCATCTCTTATGTGGTACTGTCTATTGTTCAATCCTTTAATGATTGATTCTAGGTAATTTACCTTTTCTTCCTGAAGATGTACTTTGCTATTTGCAGCAACTAGATCATCATCAGAATTCATATAAAGATCCAAATCTTGTTTGAGAATTCTCAATTGAAAGGGTTCCCAACCTTTCTCTCGGAGAGTTTCTTCATCTAGTTTTCCATTGTAGTATTCCCACTTTATTTTCTGCAATTTAAAGAAATCTATCTTGTATTTGTGAAGTACAAGTTTTTCGTCTTGAAGAATATTCAAGTATTTGTTATGCAGACGAGGAATGTTTAAGGATTCTTTATCGAGACATGTCTCATCAATAGGCATGTCTTTTTCTACCATATCACGAATTTGTTTTATGTCCATAATTAAGTTTGTGGGGTTATGTAAGAATATTCGAAACCACTATACGCAAAAGTAGCACGGCATGTTGCAGGAGAAATGTCAGTTACTTTACTGTCAAAAACAACCGATCCTAGTTCGATTGGAAATACATCTCTGAATGTAAATTGTATAAAAGACTTTGAATTGCTGTTCATGAGTAAAAGAGTAGCATCAGAAAACTTCTCTAATTCATTTGGAGATTGTTCTCTGAAGTCTCTTTCATTTATCAGAATCTTCATCCAGTTTCTGAGTTCCGACCAGTTGGACATATTTTCATTTACTATGAAATCTATGGAAAGGTTTTCTTCGGTCAGACTCGTTCCTGTTCGTCTTACTTGTACACCAAATGGCGTTGGGAGTTTTACTTCACCGACAACTATACTTGGTAAATTTACAGACTGACAGAAATAAACAGTATGTGGAGTTCTGTGCAGCACAAATTTGAATTCATTAAGTTGTAATGGATTGTCTTGCTTTGGTTGACGAATCAAAGCATTTCTAAGACTATCGCTACTCAAATAACGGTAAGGTGTTGTGCTTGAAGATATGTCCATTAGAATCTCCTGTAGTATCTATAAACGAACAGGGGGATCCCGAAGGATCCCCCTGCTTTATCATCTCATATCTCTATCAACTAGAGGATGCGTCATTACCGTGTAGGTTCTTGACTCTGAAGATGCGGTAATACTGATTGGAGCGGCGGGTGAGGTTCTCACCGTCAGCAGCACCAGTGTATGCACTTCTAACGAATGGATTGGAGACCATGCCGTAGCGAGTCTTGAAGCCAATCTTTGGTTGGAATGTGCCAGTATCAACTGCTCTTACCATTTGGAGAGGTACATATGGGCAGTAGAAGAGTCCTGCGTCATATGGAGATGTACCCTTGTATCCAAGGCATACGAAATTGATTGGTGTGAAATCATTCACATCTGTTGGCATTGAATATGGGTCGATGTAGACCTTGATTCTACCTTGGTGGAGTGTACCAGCGAAGGTGTTGCCATTGACATCAGTGTTGATTTGTCCACTGAATGCTGGGGAGAAGTCGAGAAGACCACTCATGGAGAGAGCAGCGCCAACATCTGGGGAGACGATTGCGATGTTACCCTTACCACGACGGGTTTCTGCACCGATGACATTGCATTCTCTTTCGAGTTGGAATGTCAAGCCACGGAACTTCTCAGCAGACCAACGACCGTCGGAGTCGAGTTCGAGATCGTATTCTCCACCGAGAACGGATGGGTTGCCCCAAGGAGAGGTTGTCATACCAGCAAGATCTGTTTGTCTGCAACCGAGTTTAGCAACATCATAGATTGTACGAACGAGTTCGCGGTTGATTTCAAACATGATCTCTGTGGAGAGGATGTTTGCCAACTCTGTCTCAGCGTCAAGTCCGTGAACGGCCTTGAGGTCTTGAGCGAGTTCTGTTGTGTACTCTGCCTTGAGAGCGCGAGACTTGGCAACAACGGATGTCTTTTCGATTGTGAAAGACATTTCGTTGAATTCCTTACCAGTAGAACCAGTGACTTCAGCCTGTGCTGTTGTCATACCACGGCCTGCTTCGAATGCAGTGGCTGTGGAACCAAGTTCACCAGCAAAGATATCGTCCATTTGACCAATTTGAGAATTGTTGATACTTGTACGATAACCAGATTGGTTGATAGACTCGTTGTAGAGTGCTTCAGCGCCTGCTCTTACACCTGTGGTGTTTGTTGCGGCATTGTACTTGCTCTTCATTGCAAAGATGAGTCCTGTTGGACCGTTCATTGGTTGAACGCCAGCGATGTCATAAGCCATGAGATTTGGCATAGCACGACGAACAAGGGAGATGAGGATAGGATCGAATGCGTCGATACCTTGTCCTGCTGTGGTGGATGCACCACCGATTGTTCCCAAGCCTGTACCGTTGACACCTTGAGCCTCTTCGCGGAGGAACTTTTCTTGATTCTCCAAGAGAATGGTTGTTACATTCTTCTTGTAAGAGTCGTTAATAACTGGGAGAGCCTTGTGTTCTACAATAGGCGCCCACTTTTTTCTTGTGCTTTCTGAAAGCATTGTCTTATCCATTTGATTTGCTCCTTTTGACTAAATCTTATTTATTTAGTGTTTTGTTAATTTTGAAGGGATCTTTCTATTGCTCTTGAGTATACTTCCATTGCTGGACTCAAGGACTGAATTTCTTCTTGTTCTGTTTCTTCATCAAGAACTACGCGCTCAAAGAGTGCTTTTTGTTCTTTCTTTGATTCTTTTAGGACTTTCTTTGGCTTATTGGAGGATACTACACCCTCTACAAGAACTTGAACCTTTTGTGTAAAGTCTTGTTCGTTTTCGAATGATACATTCTCAACCAAGGGACGAATTTGCTCTGCTTCTAGAGAGGTCAAATGCGAGGTTTGTTCTTGGAAGATTTGTTGAGCCTTAAGAGACTTGATTTTTGTAATCAGATGAGCATTGGTTTCGATCTCTTCGTTGAGACGGTTCTCAAGGTGAGAAACTGCTTCTGAAAGTTCATCGAAAGCGTTTGCTTTGTCTTCTGGTACTTCGATGTAAGACTCGGTGAAGAGTGTCTTAAGTCCACGAATGAAGTTTTCTGCGATCTCTGTACGAAGACCGTTATCAACTGCCAATTGGTTTTCTTTAATCCATTCTTCAACAACATAGTTCAAATATGTGTCGAGTTGTTCTTCGAGTGTTTCCTTGACTTCCAAAACCTTGTTCTGGAATTGTTCTGCAAGTTCTGTGCGAAGAGCACCAGCAATTTGCTGTACCTTTGTTACAACTGCTGCTTCATAGAGAGAAGCGGCCTTGGAAACAAATTCTTCGGAAAGATCTTCACTACCACCGAACATTGCACGAACATCTCTTTGGAGTTCTTCTTGGTTCATGACTGGTCCAAATACTGGGATCTGTGATGCAGCAGCGGATGGCTTCATGTTCAGAGTTCCTGCTGCTTGGCCTGGAGCATAACCTACAGTTTGCTTGGTTCCAAGAGTATCACCCTTTCCATTTACATCATTTGCACCCTTTCCTGTAGCATCAGCAACTTCACCGCCTACAGAAGTGGCGGATGGTAGAGATGGACTGGCCATAGATGGCTTCATTGATAAAGTTGCACCGAGATTGCTTTGTGGTGCTGCTGCTTTTGCTGGAGCGGGAGCAGAATCTTCTTCTTCTCCTTCGTCCTCATCACCTTCATCTTCGTAGTCTTCTTCTTCAGACTCGTCTTCTTCTTCATCTTCAGACTCATCTTCGTCTTCTTCTTTGTCTTCTTCCTCTTGAAGGTCCTCGTCGTCATCGTAGTATTCCTCTTCGGTTTCCTCGATGTTTTCTCTTGGGTCTACTTCATCGGCGAAGAGACTGTCGATTATTTCTTCTGCAAGTTGCTTAGGATCCATTAGATATTCTCCTTGATTCTAATTCTTTTTTATTTATAATTTACTTAATTTTGATAGGAAATTTTCAAATATTTTCAACTTAGTCTTCTCAAGATCTCTTGATGATGCTTTGGAAATCTGCTTTTTGTAAGAATCCAAATCAACTTGCTTGAAAAGACCATTCTCCCAAATCCATTCCCTACCTTCCATAATACCATTAACGAAAGCATTTGGCGCGGATGGATCTGCAACAATATCAACTGCTGCTAACATGAAATCTTCTTGTACTTCTTGATAACCATTCTTTTCGATCAAAGAACCCATTCCACGGGAAGAAACACCTAACTTTGCTCCTTCGTCCATGAGGTTCTTTACAATTTTACCATATGGTGTATCAAGAACTTTGGCTTTACCGCAAACATAGTTCTTATCAAAGTGAAGTTCTTTGATCATATGTGCAGCACGCTCAAGGTTTACTGTTGGACCTTCTGGATGTCCAAGTTCACCGATTGCTCTACTTGTGTCAACATATTCTTTGATGTAGCGATTTACCTCTTTTTGCATGATTGGCATAGGGTAAATTCTACCATTCTTGTTCTTTGATTCTGATTCCATGAAGACACCTTCGATGAAATAGTTCTTCTTTCCATCAGAAGCCGCTTCAGTTAGGACACGAACATCAAGTGTTGTTTCGGTGATTAACTTCATTTCTTGCCCTTCTCCTGAATAGCAGCGATAACATCTCCTCTGGTAATTCTGTTGGGATTACCGCTTTTGGCTGCTAGTTTTTTCTGTCTTGGTGTTTTGGGAATACCACCTTCATCACTCTCTTCTATTTGCTCACCACAAGAAGCACATTCTTCTTCGTTGAACAATTCAGTCGATAATTCTTTCTTTTTCTCTTGAAAAGCAGTTCCTACTCTGGAATAGAGAGATTGGTGAATTGCTTGCTTGAAGAGTTCAAGATCGCCGTTTATAAGATGATTAATTGCATCTGACATATTGTGTCTCCGTTAATGTATTTATTATTTTAGTTATTTAGGTAAATATCGACCAGTTCACAATATTCTGGATACTTTTGTTTTGTTTTTTGAATAAAGTTTTCTCGGAATCTGACTGCTCTTCCGTCCTCTCCGCTCTTTCCTCTATGCATCATATGAACATATCCAGTTTCCTTACTTACTTTTTCAACATTTTTTGTAAATATATTGGAAGGTATTCGATATGTTCCTAGAGCAGTCTGTATACCCTCGTCTCCGTATTTTTCGTGAAAAAATTCGTAGAACATCTGCTCTTCCAGTAAACAGAGAAACTTGTTTTTGTATCTTTCTCCCTTTTCAAGAATATGTGGAATGAGAACATCGACATTTTCTTCTGCAAAATTCAAAACGCTGGTGCTGAATTTATTCATCAGATCAACATCGTTCGCACCAATCGAACCAGCATTTACTGTCTTGAATGATATGTTTTGTGTAATTTTATCATGAAAAGAATAAAATTGAGAAGGTACATTTCTCAAAGGTAACTTCACGAAATTAATCATCATTTCTTCTGATGGATTCTGTCTGGAATCTTTTTCCAGTATCCATTGTGCGAAACCAGGCTTGTTAAAAGACGGCAGACTTTTTTCATAATAAAATGCATCATGATCAAAGTGTATAAATGGTTCTGATTGAACGCTGAACGCTTTTATCTTAGCCAAAGACCATAATTTTTTTAATTTATAATTTATACTGTCTAGACAATTATTTACCTGTGTGTAGGGAAGACCGATCATATCGACAAGAATTTTCTTCCCATAATCGTCAGTCACCAATTCTACTTTATGTCCTTTCTCCACAAAAGACATACATGAGTGTATCCAACAATACCAGTAAAACTGATTGTGATTCTGTAATGGATTGTTTGTTTGCTTGTTAAAATTCGCAGTATATAAAGTTTGCACTATTTTCATAATATTATTCCAATCATAAAGGTCCAACTATAATTGGTTCATGGAACGAACCATCACAATTAAAACAACCTTGTACCACCACACCATCATAGTTTTGCAACAATGTTGCTGACACGGATTCTATCGTTCCTCGTATGATTATAGGCCAATCATAATTTGTAATTTGACATGTACTGCATTCTGGACAAAGAGGACTTGATCCTTCAGGACCAAAGCAATCGCCGCAGAAATTAAAATCACATATGCCTGTTCCATTCACACAATTAGCAATTGGTGCTTGATAACAGAAACCGTTTTCTACATTACCTCCGTGATTGTTGCACGGACATCCACCACCGCATATGCCCTCAATTACTTGACATTGACCTGTAGTGGAATTGCCACCATAAACATAAGGCATTATGAATGCAGTCATATTTATTCCATCATCGTGATAACATGCTTCCCACAAATATGCTTTGTATAAAGCAGGACAATCTGTATAATCTGGACCAGAACCTCCACCACCACAGGCTTCGCATGTTAGTCCTGCTTGCTTTACACAATCGCAAGGATTACCACCTTGTCCTACGAATGCAGCACAATCACATGGTGGACAACATGGTGCTATTTTTGCTTGAAGATCGGGATCTTCACAAGTACAACCATCGGTTATGCAAGTATCACAGCCATTTGCTGGTGTGCAGTTTCCTGTTTTGCAACATTCTTCTGGACATATTCTTGTGGTTGCATCTTTTCCACTAGGACAATTATCTTGACATCCAACATATGTTTTTCCTGCTGCACATGGACATTCTTTAGTGGCATCTTGATAATAATAACTAGTGGTGTTTGGTGCAGGGCACTGTTGCCTACACTTGGGTGTAGATCCATCTTTGCACGGACATTCCCTATTGGGATCCTGATAATAGAATGAGTTGGGATCATCTGGACACGGTTGTGGACATTTAGGTAAAGCACCACCGTTTTGACATACGCAACCAGTGTTTCCTATAAGAGTGTATAATTGTCCTAAAGCACTAGCACAATTACACCACGCGGCAGGCTGTAGTGCTTGACCGTTTTTAGGAACCAAACATGTACCACAGGGTTCTGGTTCTGGACAGTTTGGACAATCAGGACATGGTTCTTCTGGAGGACATGGCCTGTCCTCAGGCCCGAAAGGGATTCCGTTAGCGGGGAACCCTCCTTCGCCTGCAATGTACATTATCTTGTTGCAAGCGTCAACAAAGATATCCCCTGCCTGTAGATCGTCACAATTTGGAAATGCATTCTCTGGTGAACAACCTTCACATTCACATGCTCCACCTATACTACTACAGATATCAGCACCTTGTCCATTTTTTGGACCTGGAGGAGTACCTGTTCCGTCAGTTGCACACTCTGGGAAGTCGTTTAAAAATGCTGCTGTTAATTCCGCAGAAGGTGTACCTTCTACTAAACTTTTAAATTCTGCTAGATTTATAGATCCACCACCAGCAAATAGTGAATCTGTTGGTATGAATGTAAACTTGCTTCCTTGAGTTGCAGTTAATTTATCAGCACTCAGTCCATCTAATTTCTTAAAATCTCCATAAGTCCAAGTATAATTTGTATTTGGTACATTTCCTATTCCATTGTAACCCCAAGCAACAATGTTTTTGTCACCAGTTACATTAGTAGAAGGAGCACCGAGATTGCCTGTAAAATTTCCAAGAGCAGGCTCTGTTTGACTTGGGTTAGTTACATTGAAGTAACCACAAAAAGCAGCAGGAGAACAGTTTACTTGGAAAAAATTATTGGATGTTGTTGTTTGTCCATAATAATCAATACCAGTGTTTGATAAAACAACTCTACCTTTT
>JACCDX011892551.1_pt1 | contig 11688 bp, 9 predicted proteins | sample 7449681 | NCBI WGS metagenome assembly JACCDX01 (sample SAMN15323450, study PRJNA562643) | freshwater metagenome | isolation source: river surface water | place: USA:Blue River Watershed | collected 2017-08-18 | reverse complement strand
TACTACTAGTTGGTTTTCTCCTACAAAGAGACCTACAATTTTTACTGCTTGATCTAATAAACCACCACCATTATCTCGTAAATCCAATATCACGCCTTTTAGGGTGGTTTTGGACATTATATCTTTTAAGGATTTTTCAATTTCAGCGGCGGCGGATTGATCGAATTCTTCTAATTTCACGTAAGCTATATCGTTTGCTAATAACTTATTGAATGATACACTGCTTGTTTTGATCACCATTCGAGTTATTGTCTTATTCAGTGTTTTGCCTTGACGTTGAATGGTAACTGTAAATGAAGAATTGGGTGCTCCTCGCATTAAAACCATTAACTCGTCGCTTGATTTTCCTTTTAAATCATTTCCATTGTAATGTGTGATTATATCACCCATTTGAATGCCTGCTTTACTAAAGGCATATCCTTCCATGATTTCTACTACCACAGGGTAGTTATTTCGGATAATCGTTCTGCAACCTACTCCTCCGTATTGGCCTTGCCTATCCATAAGTGCTTCTTCGGCTTGGTATTCGGAGAAATAAACTGTGTATGGATCCAAGGATTTCAACATGGCATCGATGCCCGTCTTCATTAATTTTCCGGGTTCAATTTCATCAACGTAGTTGGTTCCTAATTCTTTGTATAGCGCACTAAAAATTTCTAAGTTCTTGGCATATTCAAAGAGTGTTTCACTCATTCTGGAGCCTTGACTTAGGAAAAAGGCACAAATGGAAAGTATCAACCAACGAGGAATTCTAATGAGCATAATACAAATGTAATCTAGGATTTGAGAGGTTTTACGGCCGAAGGACTTTCGTGGATTTCTAAGCTGAAATAATCGACGGACGCAATGATATGTTCTGTGATTTCAGATAATAATTCATCGTGTCCAGGCCAATCTTTTTCTTTTGTAAAACAATAGATTTCGATAGGTACTCCTTTGTCTGTAGTTGGTAGGAGGTTCACCGAGCATGGTTTTTTTACACTTATTTTTGGGTGGTTTTTTAAGTATTGCAGAAGATAGGTGCGATAGACAGTAAGGTTGGTGATTGCAGGTTTTTCAATTAGATTGTTTACATCTATAAACGGTTGGGGTAACGTTTGGATTTTTTCTATGGTTTCTGCAGTTAGAAACGAAACGGAGGTGATTTTTATGTTGGTTGATCGCTTAATACGCTTGAACCCCGATTCCTCCATTCCACGCCAATTTCTAAAGGAATCGGTGATGGGAGCAGAGGTAGGAATTGTAGTTATTGTATTATCGCCATTTCTAACCTTAATTGTAGTTAAGGTAATTTCAACGACTTCTCCATCGGCACCGTATTTTGGTACTTCTATAGAATCGCCAATTCGGATGATGTCGTTGGATGAGATTTGAATCGATGCAACAAGGCCCGTAATAGTATCTTTAAAAACTAATAGTATGATGGCCGATAATGCTCCTGCTGCGGTTAGTAATGCCCACATGGATTGTCCGGTCAACTCTGATACAGTAAATAGAGCACCAAAGAAGTAGTTGATTATATTAAGTAGTTGGCTATAACTTCCTATTGGTTTGTCTCGGTAATCTGGGTTTTCCAATAAAATTGCCTTAGTACCAACTATTAATGCTTGAAAGAAAAAGACTACGGCAAAAATTATATAGATATCAGCAGCATGTTGAATGATTCGTATTCCAGGTTCATAGTGATTGAATAATACCGTTGTACCAAATTTAACCATGAGCGCCGGTGCGATGTGCGCGATATGTTTAAATACTCTTCGTTCTACGAAAATAGCGGCATAAGCATTTCCACGGCGTTCTGCCCAAACTCTTACAATATTGAGGATGATTTTTCTTGAAACCCAATCGACTAAATAAACAAGTATTGCTAATGCAGCCGCTAAAATTAACTTCTGCAATGAGATCACCCAGGTATGATGCAAACCGGTGATTTGCAGTTTTTTGGTTAGAAAATCGCAGATTAAATCTTGAATAGTCATTACCACGAAGATACAATATAATGATTTTATGAATTACTTCATTATATTCTATATTTGCTTTAATAACAATGATACTTATTTTAAAAGATTTTATTGGTTATTTATTTTTATTTCTATGGATTTGTAATGTCAAATTGTTAAACTGTCAAATTGATTCTGTAGGAAAATGGAATTTACTAATGAATTGTGATATTTATTTAAGTAAAAATTTGCTTACAACGCAGAATATCAATTTGGGTTTAGATGATTTGGTTAGTCATCATAAGTTGGGAGAGTTGTCCGTGAATACTGCAATAGTAACTGCGGAATATACGGAAGACCGTGTCCGATTTTCGGGTGGTTTAGGTGTGGGTAGTTATTTTTTAAAGAATTTATCCAATGAGCCAGTTGGCTTTCGAAATGTTTTTCAGTGTTATGGTGGTGTGCAGTTGTTTAATTCCAAATCACTGTGGTTGGATGCTGGGATTATGCCGTCTCATATCGGATATGAATCGGCTATTTCCATGGATCAACCAACGTTAACGCGTAGTTTAGTTTCTGATTTTTCACCTTATTACGAGGCAGGATTAAAATTGAGTGGTAAGTATAAACGCATTTCGGCGTCAGTTCTTCAACTTAATGGATGGCAGAGAATTTGGCGAAAGCAAAACGATGCAGGGCTGCATTTGGGTTCGCAATTAAATTATCAAGGAGATAAACTTTTTTTAAATTATTCAGGGTATTACGGCGGAATCAACCAAGAAGTAGAATTGGAGCGCAGAATATTTCATAATATTTATGGTGTCTATAGTGTTTCGGAACACATGAAAATTTGGCTTTTATTTGATTTTGGACACGATGATGTTGGCGTCAACGCGAAGGATTGGTGGGGTAGTGCAGCAGTGATACAGTATAAAATAAATGATTTATTTGGTGTTTCGGGAAGGTTTGAGCGGTTTAAAGATTTGGACAATAGAATTATAATTTCCTCGGGTAGTTCTGCAGATTTAACTGGGTTTTCATTGAATGTTGATTACAGCTTTTCAGAAAAAGTGTTGATTCGAGCGGAGGTGAAACAACTAAGTTCAACGAAGCCGATTTTCTACAATCAACAGTCATTGACTTTTACCAGTAGTAGTATATTGGCTATAGGAAGTATAGCCTGGAAAATAACTAATTAGGAAATGTCATTTTGGAGGTTGACTTTACCTGTCTGCGTATTATTTAGCCGGGAAAAGGGTATTTAATTTTTGAGTTCTATACGTGAATATTTCTTCAACACGTTTATGCACAAATAATTTTCCTGCTATCCAACCGAAGGGTCCTTTTCCGATATCGTAATGCAAAATATCGGTCATTAGTACACCTCCATTCACTTCTTGGAAATGGTGTTCGTGGTGCCAAATTGCATATGGTCCTTTTCTTTGTTCGTCTACAAAGAATTTTCTGTCTGTAACGTGAGTTATTTCAGTGCACCAATCGAACTCAATATTAAGTATGGGTTTGATTTTGTAGGTAATGAATAGCCCTGGATACATTTCCGCAGGTGGATTGGAGGTGATTTTAAACACCATATCCTCCGGTGTGATTTCGTTTAGATTTCTTGGATTAGAAAAAAACGACCACGCTTCTTCCAGTGTTATGGGTAAAAATTGTTCCTGTGATAACCTACGCATTCATATAGAACACGGGACAACGAAACAAGTTTTGTTTTAACGAATAATCTGTAAGTATTTGGTTACAGTGCCTGACGATAATGCCATTCTCAGCCAATAATTTCCAGCTGGGAGGCTTTCAGGTATACGGATTGAATTATCGTCTAACGGTATACCTTCCCACACTGTGTTTCCAATGGAATTAACCAATTGAAAGCGTTTAACTATTTCGGTTGAATTAATAAAAACTCTATCAGCGGCTGGGATAGGATGAATGCTTAGTACCTGGTTGCGGTTTTGTTTTTTATTAATATTTAATCCATACGGTAGAAAGGTGATTTTCGATATTCTTACGAAACTTGATGTTGTAGATTGTTTAGAGAAAGATGAATCGGTTAACCAAAGCTTGGCGCTAGCATATTCAGGCATCTCGTTGTAATTTGGCAGCCATTCTATGTTTTCAATGGTTGGAATTGCACCGGAGTGATTGTAATTGGATGCAGATTTTGAAAAGGTTCCACTTCCAATTATTGTATCTCCTCTGAAAAAATTAACTGTTGCAGTAAATCGATCGTCGTTACTTAAAAAGCCAGTCCAATTTATTTCCATGGCTCCAGGTTTGCCAGAGAATGAAAATGTGGGTTTATCGATGGATGGGTTTGGATTTTGAAGGCTATTTGTAAGTGCCCAGGCTGCTATGGTGTCTTTTTCATTGTTTACGCTTAGGGGCTGTGTTTTCAGTTCAAGTATGTTTTTACTACCGTCAAAGAACTTAGAACTTAATGTAATGACTTGGTTGTCTTTTTTATTGTTATAATAAGCTAAATGGGATGTTATCCAATTTTGTGGATGTTCAATTGTAGATGTATACCATTCATCTAATCTAAGATTGCTTTTATCCTGAATGAAACCTTGTACATTTGATAGCTCGATGTTGGAAATTGAAATATTACCACTTGAATTGGGTTTTTTATTTCTTAAACTACTGTATATGACAATAAATGCTGAATCTGCTACCAAAGCAGCAATAGGGTGTGAATAGGTTAATGAGAAGTTTGCTGTTGCCTGGGTTGAACTATTGCCTTGTCCTGGAAACAAGAAAAATTGTTGCAGTATTATAGGCATGGTATCTGCACCTCGGGTACAACCAAAAAGCACCAACGCAGTATCTGATAATAGTTTGTCTGTTCGATAGCTTATTTTAAGATTATTTGGAGTACCGGAGATTGGGAATCCTCCGTTATAATAATCTGGAAATCTTCTACCTATTTGGTATAAAGAAGTAAACCCGCTTGTATCATTAAATAAGGTAACTCCGAGGTTATTGGGATCAACACTGTCTTTGTCGATTTTGCCTTGGTAACTCCAATTGTTTAGATTTCGAGATGAGGTATTAACCCAAGTTGAAAAATCGAAATTGGGAATATTCTGGGCTTTAGTAGCAGTAGAAACAACTAGTAGAGCCCAAAATAATAAGAGAAGTTTTAAATTTTTAAAGTAATGCATTACTTGTTACGGTATTGCAATTTAACCTATGGGTGCTGAATAATTATACTTTGTTGATTAATCATGCCTGACTTCTCCTCTATTTGTAAAAAGTAAAGTCCGTTTGCCCAATTGTTGGATGTTATCCAAAGTTTAGGTTGGTTAATTTTACCAGATTGAATCACGCTACCGTTTACATTGATGATTCGGTATTGAATATCCATTGTGTTGGATTCAATCCAGAATCCATTATCGGAGGGGTTGGGGTATGCGGTAAAATCGTTATTTACTGGTGTAACTGAGGCCTGACTTCTTCCTTTAACTACTTTAACTGTGGTACAGTATACGGTAGAGCATTTGTTTAAGGAATCATAGGCAACCAAACAAACGTAGTAGGTTCCAGAATTTGAATAGGACTTACTAGGTGTTTTGTCTTTGCTAAAGGTGGAATCACCAAATGACCAATAATAGGATTTAGCTCCTGTACTCTTATTGGTTACATACATTTTGCCAGTTGTTGAAACGGAGTCAACCGTGAATGAAGATTGAGCCACGCAAGGCAGGCAATCAACTAAAACGGTTTTACAAACCCAAGTATCGCATTTGTTGCATGAGTCGTAAAATTTAGCACATACATTGTAGTAGCCTTTATTTTTAAATTCGAATGTAGCAATTCTACTCGGCGTTAAATAAGTCGCAGTTCCAGCGTTATTCACAATTTTAAATTGATATTTAATGCACGCTGATGAACTTATATTGTTGGCTTCAAATGTGTAGTTGTTACACTTGTTGGTAACGCTAAAGCCGGCTTTAGACCAATCGCATGGCTTTTTAGTCACGGGTGCTTTAACTTCGATTTTCTTGCAAACGTAAATAAAGCATTTGCTAGTAGTTGAGTAAATTTTAACGCATACTGTGTAAATACCAGGCTTTTTATAAACTTTCTGAGGGTCTTTTCCGGTTGAGGTTGTGCCATCTCCCCAATTCCAAAAATAAGTTGCTGCAGACGAAGAGGATGCTAAGAACTTAAATGTAGAATCGTTTAATTGTTTGAAGCTGAAGTTTCCAACCAATTTACAAGGATTTCCAACTTCAACTTTTTTACAAATGGTGATTTTACATTTTTCCAATTTATCTATGATAGTAACACAAACGGTATAAACGCCTGCTTTTGTATAGCGATGAAGAGGATCTTTTCCTTTTCCTTTTGTGCCATCGCCGAAATCCCACGAATAGTAATAGCCCGAATTGCTTGAAGCATTAAAACGTATTTCTCCATTTCTACCACTTCCAAATTTAAAGTCACCTTTTAATTCACAAGGTTTTCCGCATGACACTTTAATTTCTTTACATACTTCTGTGCTGCAAACTTTACCTGTTGAATCTTTTACGGTAACTACCATGCATACTTTGTATACACCTTCCTTTATATAAGTCTTTGTTGTTGTGGTTCCGGATCCATCCGTTTTATCACCAAAAAACCATTTAACTGTGGCACCGGCAGTATTAATTTTACTGGAAAATTTAACTTTTTTGCAATCGCCAATCGCCGTGAAGTCGGCTTCTAATTTACAATCGCATGCTACCACGGTTACTGTTTTACAAATTACAGTATCGAACTTTGTACACAGGTTGGTCAATTTGGCACACAGGTTATAGGTGCCAGCTTTTGTCCAATTGTAAACCAAACGACTTCCATATCCTATGTTTGTATAACTTGTAGTTCCAGGAATATTGCTGTACCACCAAATAGTAGCGCAAGTGTCTTTTGTTAATGTCCCAAAAGCTTCTGCGTTAGTTTTCAAACAGTTATTGTTTACAGACGTTGAAAAACGAGGTGTTGTTTGTGCAGTTGCATTTTGAAAAATTCCAAAAAGGGCTGCAAATAGAAATCCTAGGGTTAAGTTTTTCATGAATAGTTTACTTTATCGAAGTTGAAAAATTCAATTTTGTTGTGAAAATAGACACAAAATGTTGAATAAAAGTTGTCTAGGATTGTAAAAACAGATAAAAGGGTATAAACAATATGTACTTCTTGCATTATTATGACATATTTTGATTTATTCAAAATATGTGTTTAATTGACAATTTTATTTTTTACAAGATTATATAATTGTTTTTCTATTAACAGATATATGAAAATACTAATCAACCACAATAAAATAAAGTTTCTATCTGGACCCAAGTAGAACCATTTTAGCCTGATGTTAACATAACTTATATGTATCAGATAAAATGCGAATGAGGCGTTCCCCAATAAAATAAAAAGTTTGCTTTTTAGTATGGTTTGAAGTCTCGTCTGTTCATTGATAAGTCCAGATAACAGGAGTGTTATGAAAATGGGTAAAATAAAAGTGTGTAATCCCCAACCTACAATATGATCGGTGCCGTGATGGAAAATATCGGGTTGAAAAAGGCCGATGGTGTATGCTGTTACTAATATCCCAATACTTCCAATTAGGGTTTTATTCGTTTTGTGTGTCCAAGATTGGTTTTGTTGAATTGCCGACGCTAAAATCATTCCGGCTAAGAACTCGGTGAACCTACCAGGAAAGGTACTTCCTAATACAAACTTTAGAGGTGTCAAAAATTGCATAGGATTGCCATTGTATAATACCAAAAGTTGACCAACACCTAAAGCAATCACCAGTAAACATATGAGTGCTAATAATAACTGGAGAAATGATTTTCGTTGCAATAAACACAGAAATGGGGCCAGAAAGTAAAAGGTCATTTCAACATTTAACGACCAAGCTTGTGCTAGTCCGTTGAGGTTAAGTTTATTTGAAAAACCATGCAATAAACTTGCTGTTATAGCTGGTTGTTTTAATTGTGCAAATTTAGGATCTAAAGAAAGCGCAATGATTATTAACCAATAAAGAGGAAATATACGGGCACATCGGAGCGCTAAGTACTTTGCGTAACTTTTGGAGTTTTCGGTTGGTTTGGTGGAGTATGTGTAAGCAATAAGGAAGCCGCTTAATACAAAGAATAAAGAAACACCAATATGGAGTTCATTTACTAGCCGAAGGACTTCGGGGTGTAATTGCGCCCGCCAGTATTTTCGATTATGGTAAACAAACACCAGTGTGGCGGCAACAGCCCGAATTCCAGTAAGAGCATCAAAGCGCATGGTAGTATTGCGTACAAATATGCTCTTTTGGATTTACTGATTGTTCATTGATAATTACAAATCAATGAAAATTTAATTTATCCATTAATCTGGAATATTTCATAATAGATTGGAAGCGCCCATTTCATTATTAAAAATAGTCCCTGCAATAAGCAAGGACTATCAATTTTTATCTTCCAATTTAGTAAAAGAGGTAATTGGAAGTTAGCTTAGGGTTTAGGTTCTTTTTCTCGTAATCGAAGACTTTTCGAAATAAGAAAAAGAGTTGTCAATTGAAAATACCTTGATTTTGGTATTGTTTGAAAGTTATTCTACTGATGGGGTTCTACATGAATTAAAATATGTCCTAGTTGGGGAATTTGATTTTTTAGGATGTCTTTTAATTTATGAGCGATATCGTGTCCTTGTTTTACGGAAATATCGGCATTGACAATAGCATGGAGATCAACATGGTATTTCATGCCTGCTTTTCGAATAAAACACTTTTCGGTTTCAATAATACCTTCAACGGTTAAGGAGACGTTTTTTATATCGATGATTAAATCGTCAAATAAATGTTCGTCCATAATTTCTCCCAGCGCTGGACGGAAGATTTTGTAACTATTGAAAAGAATGAACCCAGAAGCGAAGAGAGCAGACCAATCATCGGCGGTTTCATAACCTTTGCCCATAAATAGCGCTATTGATATACCAATTAATGCAGCTACGGAGGTTATTGCGTCGCTTCGATGATGCCATGCATCTGCTTTTAATGATGAACTATTGGTTTCTTTTGCTTTTTTCATCACCAATAGAAAGGTAATTTCTTTCCAAAGAATGAGCGGAATTAATACCAACAGGGTCCATTTTTTGGTAAATTATGGGGTGTTTTAATGTTGTTATTGCTTTCGTGAGAGATAATTAGGGCAGAGGTAATTAGAAAGCCAACGACTATAAAAGTAATCAACGGTTCTGCTCTGCCATGACCATAAGGATGGTTCTTATCTGCGGGACGGTTAGCATATTTTAGTCCGAACAAAACCAGGAAAGATGCAAAAATATCGGTAGTTGATTCGATAGCATCGGCAATTAAAGCATATGAGTTTCCAAAAAAGCCTGCCCAACCTTTAACAATTGCTAAGATTGTGTTTCCCGCAATACTAAAATAGGTGGCTTTGATGGCTGTTTTTTCGTGCGGGGTTGACATGTAGGTTGTTACTTTGGCTTGTGTGCGTAGGTTTATATAATTCTAAAATTGAAATTATATATTGATGTAGTAATTTATACTCACTCGAAATTAGCGGAATTATTGTTTCTTTGGAGGTAAAGTCGAAATTATGGAGACTTAGGCGACCTAATGCAGTCATTGAATAAATACTTTGCCGACATTCGTTTTTGGTTGATTTTCTTCTTCTTAATACGATTGTATGGAATCACAAACCCACCACTGGATGCGGCGCACAATTGGCGTCAAACTACGGTAACCATGGTGGCAAGAAATTATCTTGAAATGGATGACCGTTTTTTATATCCCAGAATTGATGTAGGTGGAGAAAAAACTGGGATTACTGGGATGGAGTTTCCAATACTCAATTATTTGATTTTTTTAATTGCAAAGATTTTTGGTTACGAACATTGGTATGGTAGAATTATCAATCTAGTTATTTCTACCCTTGGAGTTTGGTATTTCTTTAAAATCATTAAAACGTATTTTTCGCAAAACCATGCATTTAGCAGTGCCGTGCTATTATTGGGGTCGATTTGGTTTGCCTATTCTAGGAAAATAATGCCCGATACGTTTGCGGTTTCTTTGGTTTTTATCGGCATTTATTATGGATTGTTGTATTTAACTAAAAAGCAGAATTGGGTTTACTTGTTCGTGTATTTTGTTTTCACCACGTTGGGTATTTTGTCTAAATTACCTATGGGTTACTTGTTAATGGTATTTGCCGTGCCCTTGTTTTCAAAAGAGGTATCTCTAAAAAGTAAAACAATCTTTATTTCCGTGAATGTAATTTCCATCACCATGGTGGGTTGGTATTATTTTATTTGGGTTCCTTTTTTAACCAATTTTTATGGACTAAAGCATTTTTTCATGGGAAAATCAATGCTCTTAGGGGCTCTAGAAATATGGGAAAATCTACCTCTCGTTTTAGAAAAATACTATTTGGATTCGATTCATATTACAGGATTCATTCTGTTTATTGGAGGTTGTGTTGTTGCTTTTAAAAATAGAAGAAAGCAACCAGCGATTTTATACATAGTGTTATTATGTTCTTCTGTATTTTTCTTGCTGATGTTAAAATCAGGCGAAACGTTTGCGATTCATAGTTACTATATTGTGCCTTTTGCACCGGTTATGTGCTTTGTTGCTGGCTATGCTGCAAGCGGCTTGAAACCTAAATGGATGTATGTAGTTTTGATTGTAGTGGTTTTGGAAAACGTATTAAATTGGCAGCATGATTTAAGAATTAAATCGCAATATGCAAAATTTGAAAATCTAGAAAAAGATTTAGATAAATATGCAAAACGAACGGATTTGATTTTTGTGAATTCAAATGAAGTTCCAACGCTGCTGTATTTTGCTCATAGAAAAGGTTGGTCGGATCGGAATGAAAAAATCCAACGGACGGAGTATACGGATTCTTTGCGGAAGTTGGGATTGAAATTTATAGTAATTTCTAAAGAGGCATTTGGATCTAAAATCGAACTCAACTATCCAAAGATAGATTCAACGGAGGTATATGATATTTACAGATTTAATTGATTTAAATTATTAGAATGAATAAAAATTCAAAAAAAGCGTTAGATGCCTTTTTTCAAAGTCTTAATTACTTAAGGTCAAATAATATTCTTAAGAATAATAGAGATTTTACTTCTCAATTAGGTGAATGGCTTGTGGAGCAACTTTTTAACGGGGTACGTTCTCAAATTGGAAATCAACCAGGGTGGGATGTTAAATCCGATGATGGATCGTTAATACAAGTAAAAACTCATGCAAAAGCTCTCAGTACATCTGCAAGATGGAGCATGATTCAGAATGTAGTGATTAGTAGTGTAGATTATTACATTATTTTAGTATTTACTCCTAGTTACGAATTAAGAGAGTTTTACCAAATTTCAAGAGAAGACTGCATGAATCTGATTTTAAAATCAAAAAATAAAAAGACTCTATACTGGAATAATTTGAGTCAATACAGACTTTATAGAAAGGATTTTTCCAACAGTTATCTTGAACTTCTTGATTATTTTAGCTTTAAATAATTCTTTGAGATTAATAAACTATTATTCTTCAAAACAGATGAAAGGACTTGTTTCCACCTTTGATTTTTAATAAAAGTTTAACCTTTTAATTTAATTAGGTTTTGTATTTACAAATCAGTTTATTTGAAGAGTAGAAATATGAAGCAAAATGAAAATTATTACGTTTTGAAGTTGATAGGATTCTTATTTTTTTTCTATTCTTGTAATCAAAGCT
>JACCDX010769692.1_pt1 | contig 11689 bp, 6 predicted proteins | sample 7449681 | NCBI WGS metagenome assembly JACCDX01 (sample SAMN15323450, study PRJNA562643) | freshwater metagenome | isolation source: river surface water | place: USA:Blue River Watershed | collected 2017-08-18 | reverse complement strand
GTTCATGTTTATCATATCTTGTTTTTCACCACCATTCATTTCATTTATTTCATAATGTTTTTTTTTCTCTTCAATATTTGAATTTATTTTAGCCAGTTCAATATCAAGCTTAGTTATCATTTTTGAAAATTCGTTGCGTATTAATTCCAATTTAGCCAGTTTTAAATCATTATTCGTATCATTTTTGTCTGTTAGTTCTGAAATTGTTGCACGAATATTTATATCTTCTTGTTTTATACGTGAACGCGTAACTAATATATTTATATTTTTTTCATTTAAATCCCTCAATTCATCTGAGAATTTTTGTTCTTCTGTCGTTAAATGAAAACTTTCTGAATTGGTTTCGAAATTTATTCCTAATAAAGGCATAATTGAATCATGCATATTTTTTCTCATAATAAATTCCATTTTGTCGCGAAAGTAATCTAGTTGTTTGGAATAAATATCAATGCATACCTGTGTTCCAAGCACATGTTCTGTTTCTATCTTTTTTTCAGGTGTTGGTTGTTGTCCCTGGCTTTTTTGTATAATATTATCTTGAATGCATTCGATGCCTTCGATGTTTTGTCTTACAACTTCCAACATTTCCTCCTTAGTAGCAGGTACAATACTATCTTCAATAACCTTTGCAGCTTTTAAACCATCATCTAATGAATCTAAAAATTGTACTAATGCTTGTTTCTCTGGTGAATCACAAAAACCTTTATTAGCAGTGCCAAATTCCGGTTTAAATCCATCCCTCAAAGTTTGAATTATCAAATGTTCGCTATCAACCTGTATTTTCGAATTAACCAAATAGAAAAGAGCGTGACATGTAGTCATATCGGTAGACCATAAATATGTTAGTCTAGTAGGCCAGTTTATATTTTTTTTATGTGTGTTATCTTTGTTTATAAGTTTGTCTATAAATTCTGCAAAAGCGTCGATAAGTAAAATTTTATTATTATTTATAAGATATTTTATCCGCTCATCAAAAGTTTGTCTAGTATTATTTTTATTTTTTAACGCCTTATCAATATAGTTTTCAATATTTTTCCGTAGTTTGCCAATATTTAATGTTAAATATGTTGATATTATCGCATAATTTTTATTCTCATCTGTATTTTCGATTCCATCCATAAAATAGTTATATTCCGTTTCACCTGTTGTTGGTAATACATACTGATATAATGAATAGTTATGTAATCCAGCTTCATTGTTGCAAATGGGTATTGGTTCTAATTGTTTAAAAGCTTTATATATAATGTTAATATTCAACCCGTTTGGTTGTTCAAATGGAATACCCAAACATCCATTACAATACAGAGCCCTTGGATGAGCTGTTCTTGAGGCTCTATCTAACATAGAAATAACTGAAACAATCTCTACAATTTTATCATTTAATTTTTTCATTTTTTTATCAAGCAATGATCCAGTTAAGTTTTCGATTATTTCTTCTCCTTTTTCAGACATTGGTGCAGAACCTTTATAATTTTCAAGATCAACCGCAACTTTAATATTTAAACTACCAATATTATTAATAAATAATTCATAAACTGTAACACCATCTGGTGTGTGTGCTTTACCAATTTTACCGTCAGCAATTAAATTTGTATTTAAAGAAAATAAAACACCCCTTTTTTTTGATGAAGGAAGTGGACTATATTGAAAAAATGCACAATGCATTGTTGCTGGAACAGTTTTTATTATTCTAGTATGAATTGATGTCCACGAAACTTTTTTGGTGTCGTCGTTCACATAAATAGATTTTTCTTTGTTTTTTGTTGTAGTCCAGTTTAACTGTTGATTAAAAACCTGTTGACCAAGTTTTAACAAATAGTATGAATTATTGTCATGTCCTAAAAATGCTTCATTTATAGCAGTAGCTTGTAATGCTTTAAACCATTCATCTTGAAATTTTTTTCGATTGTTTGTTAAATAATCCGAATATGTTCTTCTTTTAGAAATCAAATAATTTACAAAAGGTTGTTGAATGGGTTCAAAAGTAGGCAAATCAACTTTTTTAGATTGTATATATCTACATATTTGAAAACCAAACCATACATGTGTTTCTTTCAATATACTTATTCTACAATTATCATATTGTTCAGTTCCATCAGAATTATAATTATTGTTTTTTTTTAATTGTGATTTTAGCAACTCATAGTCTTTAGTTTTTTTAAACTGAATGAAATAATCAGAAATAATTTGTAACAATCTCATTAATTTATAACAGTTATTAAAGGTTTCTACATTTAAATCATCAATTTTGTCACAAATACCACCTGGATATTTTTTGTCAAAATTTTTAAATTGTTCTATAACATTATCAAAAATATCAGAATCAATGGTAATACCACTAAATTCTGTTTCAACTACAACTAACAATTTTCTTACTGCATTTCTTACACGTCCTAATTTATCTTGAACGTCGGGCTCGTCAAATGTCTCTGGAAATCTTGTCTTTGATTCATCATCTAATACAATTGTCAATATTAATGAAAATAAATATACATCTGCATCTGTGCCCAATTGCCCTCCTGCTGCCTTGGGAATTGAAACATAACTCATAAAAGGCAAATTATCTATAATAGCCCTTATTGAAAACGAAGAATTTATCGCGCCTAAAACATCAGAACTACAAAGCTCAAACACGTCACAATAAGACATATGTAATAAAAAATCCAAAAGTTTTTTCCCATTATCTCCAAATTTCGAATCCGAATATACATCAACTAAATTATTTAATTTATCATTGTCTAATATTTTCATCGACTCACATAATTTATTATCAATCGAAATACATACAATTTCACCCAGACATGCAGAATCCATAATTGCTTTAACAAATGGTATGCCAGCTAAAAAATTTTTTGTTTTTGAAGGATCGTTTGGATTAGAATAAATATGAATTCCTTTTTTTGTTTTTCCTGTATTTGTTTTTCCTGTATTTAATGCATTATCATATATGGTGGAAGCATCGCCTCTTACGATTTTATTTGTTTCTAATTCTTCAATATCACGATTCGTTAATTTATACACAATTTTCATAAACCCTTTAGAAACGTTGGATATTGCAGCATCATTGCTAAATTCAAAGCTATCTCCTAAGTTTGCCATTTGTGTTGTAGATAAATCTGAATTTCCGGGGGGCAAACCAATATAAATTTTTGTATATTCTGGAATATCTGACGTTGTTAGTATTTGTTGTATTTCATTTGAACTTTTAACACCCATAATGCTTGAGGTTACCGTTTGTATAGAAGGAATACGCACAGTGCCTGGGGTCACAGTTTTTGTTTGTTTAGAAGAAACAGTTGTTGTTTTTCTGGTTTTTGTGGTCGGATATGTTTGAGTTCGTTGTTTTTTTGTAATTGTGTTATCGTGTGATATTGTTTCCGGGGTTTGCCTCTTTGTTATATTTTTACTCATTATATATATATATATAATAACAAATTTTATATATATATTTGCTAAATTATGGATTTTTAATATTTACATTATTCGTGTTATAGTATCCAGCATCTGTTAATGCTTGTGTGTATTCAGGTCCACCCCAATTGGGATCCATTGCATTATCACTATAAAGCATATTATAATTCGAATTTTTAATCATATCTAGTGGTGTAAGTGAGCCAACATAGTAGCTTGATTGGTCAAAAGCAGGATATCCTCCTTGATTATATGGTGCATCAGCTTGCGTAGCATCAACCAAAGGGGTAAATTTTAAAGGTAATGGAACTGCTGTAGTTGGGGGTAATCCACCTTCTAATTCGGTGACACTTGGTCTAACTTTGTAAACACGTTTTCCCTGAGCATCATATGTATGTTGTACGTATAAAACAGGGCATCGAATTCCAGACCCGCGTTGCCATTCTAAAAATTCAGTATACTCTTCTAAATCGTTGAATTCAATTGGATTTACTCCGGGAACTTGGACAAGATTTGAATTGTATAAATAATATTTAGTGCCTTTTTGAATTAAAAGATTTGGACATCGCATTTCTCCATCAATGGTTGTTAATCCTTCAAGCATTTTGGGATTACTTGTAAAACGAATATAGAAATACAACCCACCTAAAAACACAATTAATATAAATAAAATCTTTGATGTTGAATATGACATTATATATTATATATAATATATACTTTAAAAAAAGTAATCTAAAAGTTATTTATTATTTTTAATAAATATATAATATATAATATAATGATTTTTTTACACATTAATTCAACAAAAGATGTTGGTAAGGTGGTTAAAATGATTAAACAAGGGAAAAACATATTTATTCTTATTTATATGGAAGGATGTGGTCCATGTAACGCAACTCGTCCCGAATGGGCAAAAATAGAATCAGCGTTAAAAGACCAATATGCAAAAAATGATAAATTGGTTGTTGTAGATATGAATAAAGATTTTATGGAAAACATTAAGCATATTGGTAAAATAGATGGTTTTCCAACAATGAAATATATTGGAAGTCATGGAAAATTGATTGAGTCCTATGAAAAAAGTTCAGTTAAAAAGAAAGACAGAAGTGTTAGTTCGTTTATTAATTGGATTGAATCAAAAATAAATAAAATGGAATCAACAACCCCTACTAGTTCTGCAAAACATGTTTATAATAGGATATTAAAAAGAACAAACCATAATAAATCTCCTGACAAAACATATTATAAACAGACACGTAAACAACATACACGTAAACAACAGACACGTAAACAACAGACACGTAAACAACAGACACGTAAACAACAAACACGTAAACGTAAAAAATAGAAAATGCAAATTTTACTAAAAAATTGATTCAAATTAATAAATAAATATTAATTTAAATCACAATATAAAGATGGATGTTGTTGAAGCGAAAAAAGAAATGGTTAGAATTAAAGATGAATTAAATAAAGTTGAGTCTGAATATAAAGATTATCGAACAAATTATAATGAAATTTCAAAAAAAATGAATTTATGTAAAAGCAGAAGAAATGATTTATCTAGAGAAATTAAAAAATTGGAAGATATTATAGAATCAGAAGATATTTATGCCAATGTTTTGTGGATTGAAGGATTTGAAACAATATCACAACTAGAGTTAATAGTAATTTCAACTGGGATGGACAACACGGATTATAGAAAAATGGATAAATATGACAAAAACCTACCTCGTTATATTGATTTGGAAAGACTTGTTAAGGAAGTAATTGAGTTTAAAAAGCAGTATCCAGGTTGGGTTTTAGAGAGAATTCAGAAAACAGGGCAATATGATACATTTCCGCCACAATCATTTTATAGTTTTACATATAAAACTCCACAAGGTCATTATATGTCACATGGTGGAATTGAAATAATAAATTCTTAAAAAACACATTATTTATTATCACATAGTTCAACAAATATTATTTTATTATTTTAACTTCTTTTGCAACATTGCTGATTATTTTGTTTATATTTCTTGTTCCCTCTTCTTCTGTTGTTCCATTCATGGAATTACTAACAATTTTTAACCATAAATTATTTTTCTTAGAATCGGCATACGTACAGTTAGGATGTTTTTCTTTCCAATTTTTTATTTGTTTTATATTTTCGTTTGCTATTGTTTTAATTGCATTTGTTAGTATTGGTTTGGTTTCAGTTTCTTTAGTCCATTTATTGTTATTTTTAATATATAATATTTCACGTTTAAGATCAGAGCAATGAAGGGGTCTCATATGTTGTTCTAAATTATTTAAATTTTTAAGAAATATGTTAGTTATGCCTTGAATATAACCTTGTCTTCCAGTATGTTCTAAATCTTCAATATTTACCTTAATAGAACTAACAAAGTCTGTAATATTATATGCATCTTTACACGTTTCATTTAAAAATACATTTAAATTAAAGGTTTTATTACCAACATTATTAAGATTATTATTAACAATATTACACGATGTATTTTGATTTGGACCACTATTCTCAATAATCTTGAATAGTTTTTCATTTTGTTGAAGTAAAGCAGATATGATTTCTTTATCAGTTAATCCGAGTTCGTTATTTTTATCATCACCATTAAACATTTCTGGGTCGTTTATAATACATTTTTGTTTATGTCTCCACAATGTTGAACGGCTATTAAATATAGTACCACAATCGTGACAAATTATTTTTTTTGCGATTTTTTGCGATTTTTCAGACAAATTTGTTTCATTTTGTCTCAAACTTGTTTCATTATCGTTTATTTTATGTTTACGGGTTGCCAAATGTTTGCGAAAGTCTGAATTGTTAGACGTATAATAGTCACATAAATTGCAATTGTATTTCTTTGCGATTTTTTGCGATTTTTTTGTTTCATTTTGTTTCATATTGTTTCATTAGAAAAAGTTTCTAAATAATTTTGGAAAAAATATAAAAATTTATCGTAACACTTTTTTTCACATAAAAACGATTTTAAGAGCATTAAGGTCACATACTCAAGTACGAAGGTTTTTTGGGAAACTTTATTTGATTTTTCAAAAATGGACAAAAATAAATGTCCAAAATCAAAAAACGTTGTGGACTTTTGGAAAAAAGTTGTCAGGACGAATTTTCACCAATATTTTAATTCAATTTTTGTTATCTATTATGCTAATAATACCAAATAAATAATTGTGACGTTGTTTTATATAAAGATTTGGCACAACTGTGTCATTGTAAATCGTTAATGGTGTAAAAATGGATAGTAATTATTACAAAAATAAACGCATATGTTTATTTATAATTTGAAAAAATTGAATTAAAAATAATTTAGTAAAATATGTATAAATAAAGATGGACTACGTATTTAAATTATTTGAGTTTAATGTATACAATGATAGAGGTATTGATCCAAATTCAGAATCAGATGAAGAAGTTGGATTTAAGAAAGATACTTCGAGATTTGTAATTCAAATGTTTGGTATAAACGAAGAAGGTAAAAATGCTTCTATTATTGTAGAGGATTATAATCCATTCTTCTATCTAAAAGTTGATAATAATTGGGGTCAAACAAAAAAGATAGCGTTATTTGAGCACTTAAAATTAAAAGTGGGTAAATATTATCAAGATGGAATTTTGGAATGTAAATTAATTGAGAGAAAGAAGTTATATGGATTTGATGCTGGAAAGAATCACCGATTTATTGAAATAAAATTTTCAAATACAAATGTGTATAACAAAGTAAAAAACTTATGGTATCAAGATGGAATTAATGAGGATGGAGAAAAAGAACGAAAATTATTAAAAAATGGATATAAATTTGTTTATAATGGCGAACCAACATTTATTGAATTATACGAAACAAGTATCCCTCCTCTATTGCGGTTCTTTCATATTCGTCAATTGAGTCCGTCAGGTTGGATAGCAATGCCTGTAAAAAAAACAACTATAATAGTTTCAAAGACAACTTCATGTGATTTTGAATTCTCAATTGGTTGTAAAGCAATAATTCCATTAAATCACAAGGAAGACCGTGTGCCTTATAAAATAATGAGTTTTGATATTGAAGCATCAAGTAGTCATGGTGATTTTCCGGTTCCAATTAAATCATATAAAAAGTTGGCAACAAATATTGTGGATTATTTTGGAAAATTGGATGATATTAATAAAGAAAATTGTAAAACAATTTTGCGTGAAATACTAAGTGCTGCGTTTGGTTTTTCAAAAATGGATAATATAGATTTGGTTTATCCAAAAGAACCTTTAAAGGACAAATTAGATTTAGAAAAACGTACAAATGTTTGGTTTAAAACAAAAGTAAGAGATATAAAAAATGAAACAAATGATGAGCATATAATAGAACAATTATTTGAAAATGCAAATAAATCAATGCAAGCGAAAGAAAAGGAAGAAAGTGAAGAGTTAAAAAATGAGTCAGATGATGATAAAAGTGTAGATAGTGATGAAATAATGGAAGAAGAAAAAATTTGGAAAGTAGGTTCGGGTTTAAATCATAAAAATTATAAAAACGAAGATTCAACAATATTGGACATAATGTGTGATAAAAAATTTGATAGAGAGGGAAAAATAATGGAATTAATAAGAACATTGCGAAATCATTTTCCATCATTAGAGGGAGATAAAGTTACATTTATTGGATCAACATTTATGAAATATGGTGATACAGAACCTTATTTAAATCACTGTATTGTGTTAAATTCATGTGACAATATACCGGTAAAAAAATCGCAAATAGAGTCATATAATACGGAACGTGAAGTTTTACAAGCATGGACAAGACTAGTTCAAAAAGAGAATCCGGATATAATCATAGGTTATAATATATTTAGTTTTGATTATGAGTTTATGTTTAGAAGATCTCAAGAGTTGTTTTGCGTTGAAGATTTTCTAAAATTGTCACGAAACAACGAAGAATTATGTACGACATTAGATTATAAAAATCCTGGAAAAATGGATATTGATAGGAGTTCAACAACATTGGCGTCTGGAACATATGAATTGGCAATTATTAAAATGAATGGTCGATTACAGATTGATATGTTAAATTGGTTTCGCAGAACCGAAAATTTAACGTCATACAAATTGGATTATGTAGGTAGTCATTTTATAGGAGACGATGTTAAAAGTCTCCTACATCATTGTAGGAGCGAAACAGATACAACAAATGTAACCCGAATTATGACAAACAATATGATTGGTTTGCAAGAAGAGAGTTTTATTCATTTTGAAGAAATAAATCATAGTAGTGATTATTATAAGGATGGACAAAAATTTAAGGTTATCAAGGTATGTAAAGAGGAGGGGTGGTTTGAAATTTTAGGCAATGAAAATCCTTATGCTAAAAAAGTAAAATGGGGATTAGCAAAGGATGATGTAACACCAAAAGATATTTTTAGAATGACAAATGAAGGTCCCTCTTCTAGAGCAGTTATTGCAAAATACTGTATTCAGGATTGTAATCTAGTTCATTATTTGTTTAATAAGGTAGATGTTATTACTGATCTTGTTGAAATGGCAAAATTATGCAGTGTTCCTATGAGTTTCCTGATTTTTAGAGGACAAGGAATAAAATTAACAAGTTATGTTGCAAAAAAATGTAGAGAAAAGGGTGTTTTAATGCCTGTTATAGATAAAGGTCCAAAATCCGATGGTTATGAAGGTGCAATTGTTCTAAATCCAAAATGTGGTTTATATTTAGAAGAACCAGTTTGTGTTGGAGATTTTGCTTCACTATATCCAAGTTCAATGTTATCAGAAAATTTATGTCCCAGCAGTAAAGTTTGGACTAAAATTTATGATTTATCTGGTAATTTAATATTGGAAACTGGAGAAAAAGATGAAAATAATAATTATATTTATGATAATTTGCCTGGTATCGAATATGTCGATATTAGATTTGATACATATCGTTATATTAGAAAAAATCCAAAAGCAGCAGCAGAAAAAGTTAAATCTGGATATAAAGAATGTAGATTTGCACAACCAACACATAAAGATGGTGTCGAAGAAAAAGCAATTATGCCTTCTATTCTTCAAGAACTATTAAAAGCCAGAAAAGATACCAGAAAACTTATACCTCAAACTTCGGATGAATTTATGAAAAATGTATTGGATAAAAGACAAAATGCATATAAAGTTACTGCGAATTCATTATATGGTCAATTAGGAGCCAAAACTAGTACATTTTATGAACCAGATATTGCTGCTTCAACGACTGCAACAGGTAGATTGTTATTAACATTTGCCAAACGTGTTGTAGAAGAATGTTATGCCGATACAAATATAGAAACTAATCAAGGGTTTGTAAATACAAAAGCAGAATATATATATGGAGATACAGATTCTGTATTCTTTAAATTTAACTTGACAAATAAGGAAACAGGAGAAAAAATTGTGGGAGATAAAGCGTTGGAATTGTCAATAGAAATAGCTCAAAAAGCGTGTCATCAAGTTTCAAAAGTTTTAAAACAACCTCATGATTTTGAATATGAAAAAACGTTTATGCCATTTTGTCTTTTATCAAAGAAACGTTATGTTTCAATTAAATACGATTTTGATCCAAAAAAAGGAAAAAGAAATGAAATGGGTATAGTGTTAAAAAGGCGTGATAATGCACCAATTGTAAAAGACATATATGGTGGTGTTATTGATATTTTAATGAAGGATAAAAATATTAAAAAGGCAATAGATTATGTTTATAAGTGTTTGCAAGATTTGATAGACGGAATTATTCCTATAGAAAAGTTAATTATAACAAAATCATTGCGTTCATTTTATAAAAATCCGCAAGGTGTAGCACATAAGGTTTTGGCGGATAGAATTGCCAAAAGAGAACCTGGAAATAAACCAACATCAGGTGATAGAATTCCGTTTGTTTATATTGTTACAAAGCCACAAGGGAATTGTAAAAAAATGTTACAAGGTGATAGAATTGAAACTCCCACATTTATAAAAGAAAATAATTTGCAAATAGATTATTCGTTTTACATTACAAATCAAATTATGAAACCGTTATTGCAATTATTTGGTTTAGTTTTGAAAGATATTTGGTTGTCACAAAAGCCTCCTAGAAGAGCAAAGGTTACAAAATTACAAGAAACAATAGATAATATTAAGTTGGATATAGAAGATGAAAAAAAGCGTGAGAAAAAAATCAGTAAAATAAAGGATAAAGAGGTGGAAGAACTAATATTTGCAAAATATTTAAGGGATACAAATAACGTGAAAAGTGGTAATCAAAGTTTATCAAAATTCTTTAATATTAAGAAATAAGATTTTGAATTATTGTTAAATAATTATGAATTTAACAATGATTTGTTAAGTTAGAAAAATATAATTAGAATTTATTTTTTATAGCTTGGTATTTGGTTCTACAAATATTGGTTTGATGTATTAACATTGACTTCTGGGTCAAAAGAATTATTACATAACGTATTATAATCTGCCAAACCCTCTACATGTAACTTGAACATAATAGAGTTTTGTGTGCGTTTATGTCTATTTGCAATTTCAGAAATAGACAATTTTAATAATTCAAATTCTCTTTGTAATTGTAAACATTCATTTATAGTCCAATTATATCCATGTCTACTTCTAGATAGTGTCATTGTATAATTAAATGTGTTGTCTTTATATAATTTATTTAATTATTATTATTATTATTATATTGGTTGTCATTTGGACGAATGAGTGTTTCGTATAATAAAATATTATTTGAAGGGTCATACATATATCTCTCGTTTGTATTTTGCGTTTGAGGGTTTAATAGAGATTGAAAAACATTTCTAGCCATTTGGTCAACAAAATTGTTTAAAAAATGTGGGTCAGTAATATCAAAAGTTAATTGTTCAATTTGATTTGAAATTGGGTCTCTAACATATGTGACATTGGATAGTGTTGGTGTATGTGTATCTTCTGTTGGTGTACGTGTATCTTCTGTTGGTATACGTGTATCTTCTGTTGGTGTACGTGTATCTTCTGTTGGTGTACGTGTATCTTCTGTTGGTGTACGTGTATCCTCTGCAGATTGACTTTCAACACGTTGTTCATTGTTTTGAACATTTCTTCTTGATGATGTATAATTTCGAATATCATATCTACAAACAGGACACCTAACATTATTTTGAAACCATTCTTGAAATTGAGTTTCATGAAATAAATGTCCGCAAGGCAGCAATTGTCTTACTTGGTCGTCATCATTAAATTCATCCAATGATATTGGACATGATTCTGACAATGGTCCATCTATATCACCATATC
>JACCDX010731008.1_pt1 | contig 11691 bp, 9 predicted proteins | sample 7449681 | NCBI WGS metagenome assembly JACCDX01 (sample SAMN15323450, study PRJNA562643) | freshwater metagenome | isolation source: river surface water | place: USA:Blue River Watershed | collected 2017-08-18 | reverse complement strand
ATTTAACTGGCTTCGTGCTAATAATATTGTAGATATCGCTGTAGTATAATTTAATATTGCCTCTTTAGCTCAGTGGTAGAGCATTCGCCTTGTAAGCGAAAGGTCGTCAGTTCGATCCTGACTGGAGGCTCTCATAACAAAAGGAGAAATTATGAATATTGAAGAGTTCAATGAACTAGTAAAAGAAGGAACAACCATTGTTGACTTCTGGGCAGAATGGTGTGGACCTTGTAAAATGGTTTCTCCAGTCCTAGATGAGATTGCAGAAGAAACTGGGTCAAAACTTGTTAAAATTGATGTAGATGCAGAACCAGATTTAGCAAAACATTTTGGTATTTCGGGAATTCCAGCAATTATGCTGTATAATAATGGTAGCAAGGTTAAGGATATTGTTGGTGCCAAACCAAAACCAGCCTTGAAAAAAATGTTATTTAGTTAGGAGACCATATGCCAGCCCCATATAATGTTCGCAGAAACTATCGTGGATGTAATGGATACTCTGTTGTAGGAAAAGACGGCAAGGCTCATGGTTGCATGAAAACCAGAAGAATGGCAGTCCGTCAGCAAAGAGCACTCTATGCAGCAACTACTGATAAGAAGTCAAATGAAATCTCTGCAATTGAAGATCAAATCGTCAAACAATATGTAGAAGAAATGCAAAAGGAATCTAAGATTTGGAACAATTCGGTACTTGGTAAGTAGTACCATACGCACAAATTAATGATAAAATAGACACATGGCATCAAAAAAATACCTTGTTCCAATTAACTTATTAAACTTATCATCAGATCCAGAGTTTGGTAATGAAGGCGATGTCTATTATAATACTACAAGTGATTTTGTCAAGGTATATACCAATGGATCATGGATTCCTATTGCTTCTGAAGCATTTAGCACTATAGCCGTATCTGGACAAAATAATGTATCTGCATCTGTTGTAAAAGATACCTTAACCCTTGTTGCTGGAACAAATACAACAATCTCAACAAATTCAGCAACTAATACCATAACAATTTCAGCAACTGGAAACTTAACATCTGTTGATTCTATTGGAACACCAGACTATATCACCTTTGATACTACTCCAGAAAATACTCCTACAGCAGCAGGAAGCGTTTATTGGAGTTCTGGAGACGGACTACCAAAAGCAATATTAAATGCAAATGTTGAAATTGGAATTGGACAAGAGTCTATAACTTTAGTTAAAAATGCTACTGGATCATCTATTGCAAAAGGCAAAGTTGTTTATGTAAATGGTGCACAGGGTCAAAAGCCAACAATTGCCTTAGCAGATGCAGATACAGAAGCAGCATCTAGTAAAACATTTGGTATTACAGCAGAGGCAATTGCGGATGGAGCAGAGGGATATGTTGTAACAGAGGGTGTTCTTCGTGGAGTAAATACAGAAGCATTTGCCGAAGGAACTGCAATATGGCTATCATCTACTGCTGGTGAATACACTGCAACAAAACCAACAGCACCAGTAAATCTTGTTTTTCTTGGATATGTAATAAAGTCAAATCCAGCAGCTGGTGAAATATTTGTAAAGATTCAAAATGGATATGAGCTTTCAGAGCTACATGATGTATTAATTGATGGTACTCCAGCAGATAATGAAGTCCTTGCATATGATTCTACATCTGGATTATGGAAAAATCAAACCGCATCTGAGGCTGGACTAGCAGCACTTTCTGGATCTTCATTTACTGGAAACATATCAACCACTGGTGATATTGCAGTAAATGGTGGAGACATTACAACTACTTCTACAACAGCATCATTATTTGATGCTAATGCAACAACTGTAAATATTGCTGGAGCAGCAACAACAGTAAGAATTGGTGATATTAATCACTCTGGAACAACAACTATTGAAAACAACCTTTATGTTTCTGGAAATATTACATTTGGTGGATCCTCAACAACACTTTCTGCTACAAACTTAGATGTAACAGACTCAATTATTACAGTAGCAACAGAAAATACTGCAGATATTTTAGACATTGGTCTTGTTGGAAAATACAATGACGGTACAGCAAGATATACTGGTTTAGTTAGAGATGCCTCAGACTCAAAGTGGAAACTATTTAAGGGAATTACAACTGGACCAACTGGAACTGTAGACTTTACAAGTGCAACATATGATACATTAAAAATTGGAACACTTGAGGCAACATCCGTTCCAACAGTTGGAACTATTACATCTGGTACATGGAACGGTTCTGTAATTAGTGCAACATATATTGATAGTGCAATTGCCAGACTTGTATCTCCGTCATTTACTACACCGTCTCTTGGTGTAGCAACTGCAACCAGTATTAATGGAACTACAATACCAACAAGCAAGACCCTACTAGTATCAACTGATGTTGGTGTATCTGTACAGCAATACTATGCTGATCTTGATGCAATTGCTTTGCTAACAGGATCAACTGGATTTTTAAAGAAGGATGGAACTGGAAACTGGTCTATAGATACAAATACATATGTATCTTCAGCAACATTATCATCTTATGCACCTATAGCAGATCCAGCATTTACTGGAATTCCAACTGCACCAACCGCTGCACCAAATAACGAATCAACACAAATTGCAACAACAGAGTATGTTGATTTGGCAATTGCTGCTTCTGGTGGAGGAGTTTCAATAGTTGGAACATTAAATGAAGTAGATGTAGTATTTGATTCTGGAACCTCAACATATACTGTATCTCTACCAGAAACAATTGTCTTGCCATCAACAACATCGATTGGCGATGTAAGCTCTATTGAAATTGGATACCTAAATGGTCTTACTGGACCACTGACAACACTACTTTCTGAAAAATTATCGGTAGCAGATGCCGTTGCAAATTATTTAACAATTACTGCTGCACAAAGTTCATACGCACTTATTACAGATGTAGCAAATAATTATCAGCCACTTGACGGAGACTTAACTGCAATAGGTGCATTAACTGGAACAACTGGTTTCTTAAAGAAATCTGGTGTAAATACATGGGTGCTAGACGATTCAACATGCCTAACAACAGCCGATGCATCAAGCACATATTTAACTCAGTCTTCAGCAGCAACTACATATGCCCTTGCTGACAGTCCACTGTTTACTGGAACTGTTACACTTCCTGCAACAACAATAATTGGAAGTGTTTCTGGAACAGAAATTGGGTACCTTGATGGCGTAACATCTTCTATTCAAACTCAGCTTAATTCAAAAGAACCAGCACATGATCACCCATATCAAACTGCTAATGCAAATCTGTCATCAATCGCATCACTTGCAGGAGTTGCTGGATTTGTTAAGTTTGACGGTGGATCAACATTTACAGTAGATAACAATACTTATCTTGTTAGAAGTCAACCTACAATTGACACAGCAGTTATTGCTGGAACAACAACATTTAACTTAGTAAATGCAATTGCAACTACAGTTAATTTTGCAGGTGCAGCAACCACACTTACAATTGGATCAACCCTTGCCAATGCTGCAACTATTATTAGAACTCCACAAATTTATTCAAATGCATCAACAATAAATCTATTTAACATTAACTCAACGGATGTGTCTTTTGCTGGTGCAGCAACCATGCTTAATGTTGGTGGTACAACTACAGATAATTCAACATTTAATATTGGAGCAAATGCAACTGCTAATGGAAATCAAAAAGTTGTAAATCTTGGAACTGGCGGAGACTCTGGATCTTCCACAATTATTAATGTTGGATCATCAAATGATGGAACCGTAAATATTTATGGAGACATTGTTGTAAATGGAACAATTGAAGTTCCAACCCCAACACTAAATGCACAGGCTGCTAACAAAGGATATGTTGATGCACTTGCTGCAGGTATTAATATTAAAGAGCAATCAAAGTATGCTACAACTGCTGCACTAGATGTTACATATGCAGCAGGAGCATCAGATTCTTCTGGAGGTCTAGGAATTGGTGCAACAATTACTGCAACTTCAAATGGTGCATTCAGTCCTGATGGAACAGAAGTAGTTGTTGGAGAAAGAATTCTTGTAAAAAATCAGGCGGATGCTAAGCAAAATGGTATCTATGTAGTAACTGATCCAGGTGATGGTGACAGTCCATTTATTCTTACAAGAGCATCAGATTTTAATGGTGAAACATCTACAAATGGTATTGTTAAAAACGGTGACTATGTATTTATTACTGCTGGATCTGTTAACAGCAATGCATCGTTTGTTGTTTCGCAGAGTGGAACTTCAACATCTCCAACTGGTGCAATTAAGTTTGGAACAGATAGCATTGTATTCTCACAATACTCTGGTGTTCCTGGCAACATTACAAGTCTTGGTGTTGTTACTCAAGGTGTTTGGCAGTCAACAAGAATTCAAAAAGAATATCTAGATACTGAATTAGCTACATTAGACAGCCCAACATTTACTGGAACTGTAACTGTTCCAACACCAGTTGAAAATACAGCAGCAGCCACCAAGCAGTATGTTGATAGTTCTATAGCAGCAAATGCTGCAGCACTGCCAGACATCATTCCTTTAGATGACATAAGGGGACAGTTTAATGGCATTGATTCTAGATTCCAACCAACATTCCAGGGTGAATTTTTGACAATATTAAACCCTCTCAGGCTTTTGTTAAGTGTAAATGGTATAATTCAAACAGTGGACTTTCCAGAATATGTCTGGATGTCAATGATTCCTAGAGAAGGTTTCATGGTAGACTCTGATGGGTACATCGCATTTTCGGAAGTTCCACCAGCAGGATCAACATTTGACGCAAGACTTATGCCTGGTCCAAACATCAATTCAGTAAAGAAGGGATATCCATTTAGACCAGTGGATATATTATTAGGAGCATAAAACATGGCTAGAAAAGTACTTCATGAGACGAGTTATACATTTACTCCGTCTACAAGAACAATTGTAATTAACAAATATATTGCAAGAGAAAGATTGGTATTAATTACTAATGTGACAACCAATCAGGTTATCTATAATTTCTCTGACCCAAGCCTTAAGTCAACTAGCCACACAGCAACAATTGATGCTAACAATGCTCCAACTACAACTGTAGTTCTTAATTACAACACTGCTGGTATGTCAGCAACTGACAAACTTCAAATTACAATTGATGAGTATGCAGAAAGCTTTGCACCAGATGAAACATACATGGATCCAGTTGGTAAATTCCGTGTATCTAACCCACAATCTTTGATTGACACCGACTTTGAATATGGTACACAGCCAACTAAGTGGGAAGTTCTAACAATTACAAATAACAAGCCAAGCGTTTACTACGACTTGTCTCAGCAAATTGCATCACCTTCTGGTGGATCAAATACCTTTACTGCAATTACGGGAACTGGATCATCAAGAGTTGTAACAGTAACAACTGCAAATGCTCATGGATTGTCTGCACAAGATAGATTCTTTATTCAAGATACCCTAGATGTTATGGCTGATGGATGGTACATGGTTTTGGCTACCCCATCTAGCACACAATTTACATATATTGCAAAGGGAAATGTAACTAACGGTTCTATTCTTGATACAACAAAGACATTTGCGTACAGAGCATATAGCTATTCAGGCTCGCAGATTCCAGTATCAACATCTGCAGGTGGAGCGTTTACAAACTCTGGAACAACTGTTACATGTACAACAACAAATGCTCACGGTCTTTCGGTCGGTGACTTGATTTATGTTACTGGAACAACATCTACTTCAAACCCACCTAATGGTGCATGGGAAGTTAAGACAACTCCAACAACAAGTACATTTACATTTGATGTAGTATCTGCACCAACTGGTACAATTACTGCTACAGCAACATCACTTACTGGTCGTCCAGGATCACAGTCTATTCACCGTCCATTCGATGGTGGTGTTAAGTTCTCAACTGGATCATCTGCTCCTGGAACTAAAATTATTCGTCAAACTCGTAGATACTTCCGTTACCAATCAGGTAAGGGTATCCAGTTCTCAACTGGCTCTATGCTAAAACCAGTATTCGCAGTTGACCTTATTTCTTCATCTGGTACAACAGTAACTGTTAAAACTAGATACGAACATTTCTTGGGAGTTGGTGCACAGGTATCTATTGCTGGATGTGATCAATCAGCCTACAATGGTATCTTCACAGTAACATCTATTACTGGTCCAAGAACATTTACATACACAGCAAATGAGGTTCCTTCAGCATCAATTGCCACAGGATTCCCAATTGATGTTGCACCATATTCATGGTATGGTGGTCAAAATAGACTTGGTATGTTTGACAATCAAAACGGATTCTTCTTTGAGTTCGATGGTCAGACACTATATGCAGTTAGAAGATCTTCTGTAGACCAGGTGTCTGGTATTGTTTCTACTACACAGGGATCTCCACTTGTAACTGGTACAGATACAAGATTTGCTGATCAGCTAAAACCAGGAGATACAATCGTAATCCGTGGTCAAAACTATATTGTTTCATCTATCACTAGCCAAACACAGCTATATATCTTCCCAGAATATCGTGGTGCATCAATTGGTTCTGGTGGTATCGTGTCTAAGATTGTTGACTTCAAGGTTCCACAAAGCCAATGGAACATTGACAGAATGGATGGAACTGGTCCATCAGGTGTAAACCTAAATCTATCTAAGATGCAGATGTTCTATGTTGACTACTCTTGGTACGGTGCAGGTGCAATCCGCTTTGGATTTAAGGATCATAACGGTGAGGTTATTTACTGTCACCGAATGACTCACGCAAATGTTAAGACAGAAGCATACATGCGTTCTGGTAACTTACCTGCTCGCTACGAATCAGCATCCGATGCTCCACAAGCATTACTTGCAGCAACACTATCTAACAGTGCTACTACAATGACTGTTGATAGTACAACAGGATTCCCAAGCTCAGGTATTCTTGTCATTACTGCTCCTGGTAATACAAACCAGCCAATTGAATATGTTTCATATTCAGGAAAGACTGCAACAACATTTACTGGCTTAACTAGAGCAAAAACAGATGTTGTTGTTAACCCAGTAACAGGTGGTGCAGGTGGTGGTGCATCTACAGGTCAGACATTTACATACTCTGCAACAGCACCAATTCCAGTTACCCTTTACACACGACAAGTTGCTACTGGTACTAGCCACTGGGGTTCTTCTGTAATTATGGACGGTAAGTATGATGATGATAAATCATTTATTTTCCAAGCAGGTATGAGAACTGCACTTTCAGTTCCTGCAGGAAGCCCATCAAACGACTACGCTCTTATGAGTCTAAGATTGGCTCCATCTGTAGACAATGGTGTTGTTGGATCTCTTGGTCAAAGAGAGCTTATTAACAGAATGCAGTTAACCCTTAGACAGCTAAATATTTTGACAGAATCTGGTGGAACATCTCCAGCAAAAGTTCTTGTTAAAATTATCTTAAATGGTCAGCCATCTGCAAACGCATCATGGACAAATGTCGGTGGTTCAAGTTTGTGTCAATATGCCTTCCACTCAACAAATAATACTGTAGGAAACGGAGAAACAATTTACTCGTTCTTTGTTAGTGCAGTCCGTGGTGAGGCAAACATTGCATCTGAGGACCTAAGTCTTGTTAGAGATCTTGGTAACAGTATTCTTGGTGGTGGAACTGATAATACATTCACTGCCAATAGCAGAACAAATGTTTACCCAGATGGTCCAGACCATGTAACAATTGCAGTTTCAAATATTGGTGCTGTTCCAGCCATTGTTAACGCAAGCTTAGGTTGGACAGAAGCACAGGCTTAAGGAGGAATAATGGGCTTAAATAAGCTTAATCACATCTACGCAGAGCCCTTTATTCTAAATACTCTGAGGGTAGACAATGATGTCGCTATCTCAGATCAGTTAGCGGTCTCTGCTACCATTGATAGTCTAAAAATCAAAGATCTTACTATTACTGGAGACTTAACTGCTGGTGTTACAAATATTAGTGGTGATGACCAAAATAATATTAAAGTTGGTGAAGATGCACTAGCCTATATTACAACTGGTATACAAAATATTGCATTTGGTCAAGACACACTTTTCTCAACAACTTCTGGTAGCAACAACATAGCAATTGGTAATGCTGCATTAAATGAAAATGCTACTGGATCAAATAGTATTGCTATTGGTGAAAATACCTTAAAGTCAAACAACGCTTCTGGTGGTGTAGCAATTGGATCCAAAGCACTTGAGCTAACATCTGGAGCAAGCAATACAGGTATTGGATTTAATGCTGGAAAGTTGCTCACTAATGGTGCATCAAATACATTTATTGGTGCTTTGGCAGGTAGCGAAGTTACTAGTGGATCATATAACATTGTTATTGGTGCAAATACTGGATCAAGTATTGCTACATCATCTAACAATGTAATTATTTCTGACGGTCAAGGCAATATAAAGATTAGTGCTAATGGTGCAGGAGATGTCTCTGTTCCTGGTTCACTAAATGTTACAGGAAATATAATTTTTCACTACACAACAAATGCTAGTCCAACACTTGATGGATCCAATAAATATCAAATAGTTTTAGCAGATGATGGCAAGATTGTAGAAATGAATTCTGCTACAACAAATTATGTTGTAGTTCCACTTGCCTCAACAACAAATTTCCCAGTTGGAACATCAATTAATATTTTACAAGTTAATGATGGACAAACAATTGTGGAGGGTGCAGTTGGTGTAACAATTAACTCTACTCCTGGATTAAAATTAAGGGCAAAATGGTCTTCAGCCACCCTTGTAAAAAGAGCAGCAAACACATGGGTACTTATGGGAGACCTGACGGTATAATACTATTATGGCTAGTTTTCTTGGAACAATCGCTTCAGGTATCAGAAATGTATTTCAAGATACCTTTAATAGGTCTAACCAAACAGGAATAGGAACAGCATCTGATGGTTCATTATGGAATGCCGTTAGAGGAAGCTTTAATATCACTGGAAATAAGGCAGATGGTCAAACCCCAGCAAATTATCCATTAATTTCTGTGGATATGCCAAAAGAAGAAGTAACTATTAGTTTAAAAGGTGTAACCCAAGGATCAACTGCAAGTTTGTGGATTACTAATAGTGGAAACTGGTACGGCATTGGTATTGATCAGGAACAAACAGATTGTAACTGCCAAACTTGTGAGACTCCAGGAAACTGTAATGCATTTTTTACTCAGTGTAATGCTTATGGAACAGTGTGTAATGTTTATTCAAGACCATGTAATTCAGCTTCTTACCCATGTAATGGTGGAAACTATTTCTGTGATGTTGTAGGAAATAGATTCTGTAGTGCTTGGAATACCAGAAACTGTGCAAACTTCCAGCCTGGATTCTGTTCTTCTTACAGCAGACCTTGTACTAGGTTCGTTGGCTCCATGTGTGTAGCCTGGGCAACAAACTGTAGCGGCTTTAATGCACCTATGTGTACTGGATGGAATACTGGAAACTGTTCAGCATACAATAGCGGTAACTGTAATGCAACTAACTCTATGTATACATGTACAACATACTCAACAGTTTGTAATGCATATAGCACAGTATGTAACTCTGCAAGCTATCCATGCAACTCTTCAACATTAGTGTGTCAGCCAGGTGCATTTAATGCTAGTACATTTTATCAGTGTAACTGTCAAACATGTTTCCCACAATACATTAGATTTATTCAGTCTGTTTCAAATAGCATTAGTCAGCTAACATCATGGGCAGTTGGTAGCGTTATTCAGTCCTTTAAGGTTATAGTTTCTGCTGTTAATCCAAATAAAACATCAGCAACTACAACAATTAAAGCTTACTCAGATACAAATCTAACTAACCAGATCGGTACTGACCTAACATATACTCCAACTGGAGTTGCAATTTCTGCCCAATATGGTATAATGGTTAAACCATCTACATACCAACAGGGTACAACAATCGATGAAGTAAGCATAGAAACATAGGAAAATTATGACAGATGAAATACCAGAGTTAATACATCAGGTTGCTATAAGGGATGACATTGAGATTCCAGAATTAGTTAGACCAAAAGTTGAGATAGCACCAAATCCATACGATATTGCCCTAATTATTGATGGAATAGTTTTTCAGGTCATGAATGTTGACGGTCAATCAGCAGCACAATTTATGGCTCAACCCACCTTTGTTAGAGTTGGTAAAGATGACAATGTAAAGGTTGGCTGGAGATACGCTGATGGCAAGTTTATGCCCCCACCACCAGAAGAACTAGCTGGATACTAAATAAAGGAAAAGCCTTGAAGTTATTACATTTTACATGTTCTGTTCCAATGGACATTGGTAAGCCAGAACCTATCAAAAAGTTTTTGCCAGACTGGTATAAAAATGCTGAATCTTACTATGTTTCAGAATCAGACATGATGACTATTGAGGATGGTTCTCAAGAAAAAAATCCTGGACTAAAAACCTGTGCTCCATATCTAGATGCAATGCTTTCTGGATATACATTTACCGTACCGTTTGATATTTATGTTGGTAGAACTGAAGAAGGAGAACTTGACATTAGGTGGAATGCCCCACAAGGTTGGGAAGATTTCTTAATGGAGAGACCTAAAGAGTCTGGATCAACAATGCCAAGACCAGCTGGTCATGCACCGAACCATTTAGTTTGGTCAAGTCGATGGGGAGTTAAGGCACCAAGGGGATACAGTGTTTTAGTGACACACCCATTGAACAGACAAGATTTGCCATTTACTACTGTTTCTGGTATTATAGATAGCGATAAATTTTTTGGCAACGGAAACATACCATTTTTTATTAAAGAAGATTTTGTTGGGGTTATTGAAAAGGGAACTCCTTTTGCACAACTAATTCCAATTAAAAGAAGTAAATGGAAGTCTATCCTAAATAAGGGAATGATTGACAAATATATAGAGCAGGGTCATGAAGTAAGAAGCCATGAAAAACAATACAAGAAAAAGTATTGGGTAAAAAAGGAGTACAACTAATGGGTAAGCATGAGGGTGGCTTAAGGTATATGAGCACCATGGATATTATAAAGAAGTTCTTTGCTGATAGAAAACAGTATAAAATTAAAATGCCAGTAACATCAAATGCTGTTCCACCACCACCACCAAGATCAAAGATTAACTTCTTGGCTATAGTTATGGATGGAGAGGTTCAAGAAATTATGAGGGCAGAAAATAGACTTGCTGCACTACTACTCAGTGAGCCAAAATTCGTAGAGTTTGACCCAGATGACATGGCGGTTGACATAGGTTGGACCTATGTTGATGGAAAATTTTATGCTGGTGAGTAATGAAAAATAAAGTAATTACATTTACATCGTGGAGACCAGACCTAGACATACCTAAGCCAGTCCCATCCAGTAAGTTGGTCCCAAACTGGTATAGAAAGCTTCCAGGATCTGCTGAAAGAGTTGAAACAGTTAAGAAGTGTGTTCCAATTTTGGATGCACTGACATCTGGATATATGATTACATTGCCAACAGATATTCATTTTAATGAAGAAACAAAAAGATTTTGGCACGACTCCCCACTAGATATCAACTCCGATCACTTTGCTGTCCAGACCCAAGGAGTTGAAATTGGTGATGAGTTTGACACACAGCCACATAAATGGATTAATAACTGGCTTATTCAAACCCCAAAGGGATATAGTTGTCTTTTTATGCACCCATTAAATAGAATGGATTTACCATTCAGATCGTTTACTGGAGTTGTTGATACTGAT
>JACCDX010120625.1_pt1 | contig 11693 bp, 9 predicted proteins | sample 7449681 | NCBI WGS metagenome assembly JACCDX01 (sample SAMN15323450, study PRJNA562643) | freshwater metagenome | isolation source: river surface water | place: USA:Blue River Watershed | collected 2017-08-18 | reverse complement strand
CGAGAGGTAGCGGTAGCCGGCATCCTCGATAATCTTCTGCGCGCCGGTGTCGCGATCAACTACGGTTGCAACGGCCACAATGATTGCGCCTGCGGCCTCGAGTGCTTTCGCTGCGGTCAGCGGAGAGCCGCCGGTAGTCGATGTATCTTCGACCACGACGACCTTGCGACCCTTTACGTCTGGCCCCTCGACTTGACGACCCATGCCGTGCTCTTTAGCCTGCTTGCGAACAACGAAAGCGTCGATCTGGCGACCGCGAGCTGCAGCCTGATGCATGATGGCAGTGCCAACCGGGTCGGCACCCATTGTGAGACCGCCCGCGGCTTCGAAATCGGTTACGCCGGCATCGTCGAGCATGTCGAGCATTACCTGGCCGATGAGCGGCGCGGCCTCGTGGTGCAGAGTGGCTCGGCGCAGGTCAACGTAGTAGTCGGCCTCGATGCCACTAGAGAGAGTGACCCTGCCGTGAACTACCGCAAGTTCTTTGATGAGTTCTACGAGACGCGAGTGCTGGGCTGAGGTCATGCCATAAGTTTAACTAATGCGCATCGCTACCTGGAACGTGAACTCGATTCGAACCCGAGTTGGTCGAGTGACCGACTGGCTGCAGCGTTCAAACACCGATGTCTTGGCCATGCAAGAAATCAAGTGCAAGCCAGATCAGTTTCCTTACGCACCCTTCGAAGAAGCCGGTTACAAAATCACCATGCACGGCTTGAACCAGTGGAACGGCGTTGCCTTTGCCAGCCGAATCGAAGCCGAAGACGTTGAGATTGGCTTCAGCGGAATGCCCGGATTCGGCAAAGACCTGGCCGAAGAGGCGCGAGCCATCGGTGCAACCTTCGAGGGTGTGCGGCTCTGGAGCCTGTACGTGCCCAACGGTCGAGCAATTGACGACCCACACTACTCATACAAGCTCGAGTGGCTCGACCGCCTAGCCGGCAACGTTGCCGAATGGGTCGAACACCAGCCAGATCAGCCACTGGCTCTAATGGGTGACTTCAACATCGCGCCCTTAGACACGGATGTCTGGGACATCGACTTTTTCGCAGGGCAGACCCACGTAACCCCCGCCGAACGACAGGCCTTTGAAGCCTTCGAGCAGATCGGGTTGCGCGATGTGGTTCGCGAGCGCATTCCAGAGGGTTACACCTACTGGGATTACCAGCAGCTAAGGTTTCCGAAGAACGAGGGAATGCGCATCGACTTCATTCTGGGCTCAGAGCCATTCGCCGAGCGGGTTACCGAAGCGGTGATTGATCGCAACGAGCGAAAGGGCGAAGGCCCGAGTGACCATGTTCCGGTGGTCGTAGACATCAGCTAGTTGCTGGGTCAGCGGCTAGCCTTGGCAGCCATCCAGCGTTTTCTTTCGCTCTCGCTCATCTTCTCAATGGCGTAACGCAGCATGGTTCGAGGCATCGTCGCCGCGTGCACATGCAAAAACGCCCGAAGCATCTCGATGTCGCGTTTGCCAACCTCACGAATCACCCAACCAACAGCCTTGTGAATTAGGTCGTGCTCATCATCGACAAGCAACTCGGCTATCTCGAGCGACTCATCTAGGCTGCCCGCGCGAATGAAGGCAAAGGTAAAGATGATGGCAGACCGGCGCTCCCACAGCTTTTTCGACTTTGCTAGTTTCGTCATGAAATCTAGCGCGTCACTTCGACCGACTAACCAGCCACCCATGCGGTGCGCTGAAGCGTCAACGAGATCCCAGTTGTTTATGAAACCTCCGCGCAGCAGTTTCATCCAGGCGTCGAAAAGTTTTTTGCGTTGTTGCTGATCTTTCGATTTATCGAATTGGTTTACGAGAATAACCAGAGCGCAGAGTCTGTGCTCGTGAATCGGCGACTGCCCGAGCACAACAATTTCTTCAAGGGGAAGTGCCGCAAATTGCGCGGCAACCTTGCGCGTGTTTGGAACAGTTGCACCTATGAACTGATCGCCCTCGCCATACTCGCCCGGGCCGGTTCGAAAAAACCAAAGTTGATCGTGCGCACGCGCTGGCAAAGCGAAAGCCGCCAGTGCGTTTTTAACACTGACGGCTTTCACTGCTTGTTTACCAAGAGAGATTATTCAACGTTTCCAATTACCACCAAGGTGTCACCAGCGGCTGGCTTGAAAACGGTGGTCTTCGCAGGGTTCATGCGAACTCCGGTCGAACCATCGTCGGTCTTATCAGAGGCAACGCGGTAACCAATTGCCGAATCTCCGTGTGCACGAGCAATTGCAACTAGTTCTGCAAAGTCAATTTCTTTGCCGAGTGGCGCGTAGTGCTCGATTGGCTTCACGTTGATGGCTGCACCGTCTGCGTCGAATAGGTCTTCAAACACCGGAGCGAGTCCTGGGTTCTCTGAAACCTGAGCGATAAGCAGTGCGGCTAGGTTGTCGCTAACAACAAGGTCGTCGGCTGCTGCGACTCGAGCGAGTTCAACCTTGCGAGAGTCGAGAATCTCGGCCACGAGCCTGGTTGGCTCAACGTTGTTGCCCTGAGCTTCGAACAGCATGTTCATCTGAAGCATGGTCAGCATGGTCTGCGCGTCGGCTTCGGCCTCGCTAATCGCGTTGCGGTATCCAAGGATGATGACCTCGTTGTACCTCTTTGCAGAAGCTGCAGCGATTAGCTCATCGATGTCTCCGTTTACCGAGGCGTAGCTAACCTTTACTGCACCGAACTTCAGCGAGGCTAGTTCAGCAGGGTCAACGAACTTGTTCTGCGCAACGATGTGCACAGACGAGCCCTTTGGCAAGTAGGCGGCTAGCTCGTTGATTACCGAGCGGCCCATTGACGACCAGCCGATAACCAAGATGTGCTCTGGCTTGCGAACGATTGGCTTGCCGGCGGTGAACTTCTTCTTTGCCAGATCGTCACGAACGCCGGTGTAGATGACTTTGTCGTCATCTTCTGCAATCGCAATCAACTTGGTGGTTGCGGTGAGCTTCGTCTTCATGTCTGGGTTGATCATGGTGACGCCCTTGTCATTCACGATTCCGATTACCGAAGCCTCGTTGAATGCGAGAAGTGCGTCGCCATAAGTTTTTCCAGCGAGCGCAGGAACCGTGTGGAAGTAAATCTCGTCGCCATCGAAGTCGAGTAGGTCGAGAACCACAGCCGTCAAACCTGGCTGACGTGAAGCCTGCGCGGTAACGCGAGCGATAATGTCGTGCGAACGCACCGAAATGACTCGACCGTTGGTCGCAGACTCAAGAGCTTCTGCTGTGTGTGGATCGTCTACCTCGGCAATGATTCTGGTCTTCGGGTTCGCATTAAGCGACTTCACCGAAAGAACTGTAGAAACGATTACCGCATCGCCGCTCTCGTCTGAATCAAGAATGATGATTGACTTCGCACCTGCAACGTTTGCGCGAGAAAGATCTGCGGGGTTGCTTACGTCACCTGTTCTTGTGATCACCTTTAGCTTGCCTAGGTTTTCTGCGCGAGTTGCAATCTCAGAATCCATCTTCTCGCGTGCAACTTCTGAGAAGATGACAACCTTTGGCTTGCGCTGGTTTTCACCGGCGATTGCGAGTTCTTTAAGAATTGGAAAAACGCGGTTTGACCATCCGAGAATTAGGGTGTGGTCTGATTCGATAACTGCGCTCTTGCCGGCCTTGAGGCGCGCAACTGCACGCGTGATGGCTGCCGAGATAAAACCGATTACAGCACCGCTGATTGCGACACCGATGCCCCAGTAAATGAAGTTGAGAATCTGAGTGCCCCAGGCGTCAACGCTTCCGGTGCCGAGAATCTTTGTGAACGCAGCCCAGTACTGAGTGAAGTAGCTGTCTGCAGGCAGCGGATCGGTTAGCACCTTGATGCCCGCAATTACGGCGGTCAAGGTGGTCATGACAAACGCTAGAACCACGATTGCTAGGAACACGTAGCCAACGAATGCACCCGCCCTAGAGAGCGAGTTGTCGAAGTTGTAACGCAGTCGCTTTCGCAGACTTACTTTTACAACGATTGGTGCATCGGGCTCGCCCTGAGCACCCTGGCCATATGTGCGGGGTTCTTTGTTTTCAGACATGCGAAAAGTTTAGCCAAATGGCCAAACTTTTCTAGCGGGTCAGGTTTTAGAGAGCGGTTAGGGTGTCTTCGCCAGGCTCGACAATCAGGGTCACGCCGTCGCTAGCCACATCGACCCGAACCAGCGAACCATCATGGATAGCCCCGGCCAGCAAGAGATTGGCTAGCTGGTCGTCTATCTGCTGTTGCATCAGGCGACGCAGCGGTCTGGCACCGTAGACCGGATCGAATCCGTGGTCTGCAAGCCAGGCGCGAGCCGCCGGTGTAACGGCAAGTTGCAGCCTGCGCTCCGCTAAACGTTCGCTTAGACGATCAATATTTAGTTCAACGATTTGACCCAGCTCGCTGCGGTCTAGGGCGCTGAAGATGACGATATCGTCGAGTCGGTTTAAGAACTCGGGCTTGAAGTGGCTGCGCACCACGTGCATCACACCCTCGCGGCGCTCTTCGTCGCTGAACTGCGGGTCGATAAGCAACTGCGAACCTAGGTTTGAGGTCATGATGAGAATCGAGTTTCTGAAATCGACAGTTCGGCCCTGGCCGTCGGTTAGGCGGCCCTCGTCGAGAACCTGAAGCAAGACGTCAAAAACCTCTGGATGAGCCTTCTCAACCTCGTCGAGCAAAATCACCGAGTATGGTCGGCGTCGAACCGCTTCGGTTAGCTGACCGCCCTCTTCGTAGCCGATGTATCCCGGTGGTGCGCCAAGCAATCGACTTACGCTGTGCTTCTCACCGTATTCGCTCATGTCGATGCGAACCATCGCCTTGTCGTCGTTGAACAAGAAGTCGGCAAGGCTCTTGGCCAGCTCTGTCTTGCCAACACCGGTTGGGCCCAAGAACAAGAACGATCCGGTCGGACGATTCGGGTCACTAATGCCAGCTTTCGTGCGACGCACGGCATCGCTAACCGCCTTGACGGCGCGCTTCTGCCCGATCAATCGCTTGCCAAGTTCTGCTTCGAGGTTCAAAAGTTTCTGCGATTCGCCAGCAAGCAGGCGTCCGGTTGGAATGCCAGTCCAGGCGCTGACCACCGCTGCGATGTCGTCTTCGCCGACCTGATCATTCACCATGCGATCGGTGTCATTTGCCTCGCTCTGTTCGGCATCTGCGAGCTGCTTTTCGAGAGCAGGAATCTCTGCATACAAAAGCTTCGATGCCTTTTCAAGATTTGCCTCGCGTTGCGCTTTTTCTGCTTCGATGCGCAAAGAATCGAGTTTGGTTTTTAGGTCACCGATTTTGTTTAGCTCTGCTCGCTCGGTTTCCCAGCGAGCAGAGAGGTCTTTTAGGTTTTCGCTCTTGCTAGCAAGTTCTTCGCGAAGTTTTTCTAGGCGGTCTTTTGAGGCCGCATCTTTTTCTTTTGCCAGCGCGAGTTCTTCTAGTTTGAGTCGGTCTACCGAACGACGCAGTTCGTCAATCTCAACCGGAGCGCTGTCGATCTCCATGCGCAGTCGCGATGCCGCTTCGTCAATTAGGTCGATTGCCTTGTCTGGCAATTGTCTTCCGCTGATGTAGCGATTCGAAAGCGTTGCGGCAGCAACCAAAGCATTGTCTGCGATTGCAACTTTGTGATGAGCTTCGTAACGCTCTTTCAGGCCGCGAAGAATCGCGATTGTGTCGACTACCGAAGGCTCGCCAACGAAGACCTGCTGAAAGCGTCGCTCAAGCGCTGGGTCGCGTTCGATGCGCTCACGATATTCATCGAGGGTTGTTGCGCCGATTAGTCGCAATTCACCGCGCGCGAGCATGGGCTTGAGCATGTTAGACGCGTCCATCGAGCCATCGGCGGCGCCGGCACCCACCAGGGTGTGAAGCTCATCGATGAAGGTAATCACTTCGCCCTCTCGAGCGTTGATCTCGGCGAGCACGGCCTTTAGCCGCTCTTCAAACTCTCCACGAAACTTTGCGCCGGCAACCATTGCGGCTAGGTCAAGACTGATTAGCTGCTTGCCCTTTAGGCTCTCTGGCACGTCACCGGCAACGATTCTCTGGGCCAAGCCCTCAACCACTGCGGTCTTGCCTACACCCGGTTCACCAATAAGCACCGGGTTGTTTTTGGTGCGGCGACTTAGCACCTGCGACACTCGGCGAATCTCGGCATCGCGACCAATCACCGGGTCGAGTTTTCCGGCCTTGGCGACGTCTGTGAGATTAACTCCGAACTGCTCGAGGGCAGATTTTTGTTCTTGCTGCTGATTCATTTGCTACTCCTTTCGCGAAGGTTTACTTCGCACGCCACAAAACAACCGAGGTTGATTTGCTTGGGCGTTTGCCGCGAGTCAAACTCACGACACCTTGATCACCGGCAGCAAACACGCGTGCTCCTGGTCGGTTCATCAATTCGTTTGCCAGTGCCTGTTCTAGATCGCGCACGCGCTTGGCTAGTTCGGCATTGGTGTTTTCTAGTTCGAGAATTCTGCGAATTCCTTCTAGGGTGATTCCCTCTGCGCTCAGTCGTGCAATCTCACGCAGCTGCGCAATGTTGCGCATTGTGTAGCGGCGAGACTTTCCGCCGGTTCGACCTGGCACCACGAGACCCATGCGGTCATACTGTCGAAGCGTTTGCGGGTGCATAAACGCCAACTCGGCCGCAACAGTAATTGCGAACATCGGGGTGTTTTCGTCTAGTTGCTCCACAATCACTCCTTAGAGAAGTCCGGCTCGAAGCAGAATGTCTGCGCGTGGATCTTCGTCGGGCAGTTCGGCTTCGAACTGTTCCAACGCTTTCTTGGCTTTGTCGTTAACGTGACTTGGCACGGCAATCTCAACTGTCGCCAAAAGATCACCGGTGTGCTTTGCGGTGGCAACGCCTCGACCCTTCACTCGCAAGACTCGACCGTTTGGAGTGCCTGCAGCCACCTTGAGCTTCACCGGTTCGCCACCGAGGGTTGGCACCAAGATGGTTGCACCCAAGACCGCCTCAGAGAAAGTCACCGGCACAATTACACGGATGTTGTCTCCGTCGCGAGTAAAGACCGGATGTGGCTTGACGGTGCAGTTGATGATTAGGTCACCAGTTGGGCCGCCGTTTGGGCTCGCTTGGCCTTTGCCGCGCAGGCGAATCTTCTGACCGTCGCTGACTCCGGCGGGAATGTTCACCGAGACATCCTTGCCGCCGATGTTCACCTTTATAGAGGTGCCCTTGACGCCATCGATGAAGTTCAGGGTGGTGTTCATGGTCAGGTCGGCACCCGGCTGCGGCCCAAACGAGCCGCCAAACGGGTTGCCGCCGCGGCCGCCACCGCCAAACAGGTTAGAGAAGACATCTTCGAAGCCGCCGCCAGCGCCACCCGGAAATCCGCCCGGAAAGCCAGCGCCCGGGCCGGCACCGCCGGTAAAGCGAGCTCCGCCGCCCATGGCTCGAACTGCGTCGTATTCCTTGCGCTGCTCGGCATCAGACAAGACGCTGTAGGCCTCGCTGATTTCTTTGAAGCGAGCCTCTGCCTTTGAGTCACCAGGGTTTGAGTCTGGGTGAAATTCACGCGCTAGCTTGCGGTAAACCTTCTTGAGCTCAGCGTCAGACACACCCTTCGATACACCGAGGATCTTGTAGAAGTCCTTGTCGAACCAATCCTGATTTGCCATCTTAACTCTCGGTAGGAATGAACACCGCAACCATCGCTGGTCGCAGCAAACGCTCGCCGAGCATGAAGCCCGGCTCAACAACATCTGCGATAACCGTCTCGGTCACATCGGCGCTTGGAGTTTGAACCAGAGCGTTGTGAATCTCTGGATCAAACTTGTCGCCCTTGGCTCCAAAAGACTTGAGGCCAAACTTGTCGCCGGCATTGCGCAGCTTTGTAACCACGGCAAGAAACGGTGAGTCAACTAAATCGCCGTGCTTCTCTGCGCGCGACAAATCGTCTAACGCAGGCAACAGTGCACGGATGACTTCTGCGATTGCATTGTTGCGAGCAACATCGCGATCGCGTTCGACTCGGTTCTTGTAGTTGACAAACTCGGCCTGCAGTCTTTGCAAGTCGGCAAGTAGCTCTGCCTCTTTGCTCGGCGGCTCGGCAGCATTAAGAATGTCATCAACCGTTAGCGGCGAGGCATCGTCGGTGCCAGAGGTGTCCTCTGAAACAAATTGCGAAGCATCATCAATTTCAGAGGATTCCTCGGCACCAGGGTTGTTTGTGTCTTCAGACATTCTTATTTCTTGTCTTCGTTCTCGTCATCGACTACTTCTGCATCAACAACATCTTCGGCCGCAGCCTCTGGTGCTGCTTCGCCTTCTGGCTGCTGCTTGTAGATCTCTTCGCCGAGTTTCTGCTGAGACTGAACGAGTGCTTCGAATGCGGTCTTCACTGCATCGAAGTCATCGCCAGCAAGTGCGCTCTTCAGTGCGTCGACATCGGCCTGCACAGAAGTCTTCACGTCTTCTGGCAGCTTCTCGTCGTTGTCTTTGATTAGCTTCTCGGTTTGGTAAACAAGCTGCTCTGCGCTGTTGCGAGTCTCTTGCTCTTCACGACGCTTCTTGTCTTCTGCCGCGTGCTCTTCGGCCTCGCGAACCATGCGCTCGATATCTTCTTTCGGAAGCGACGAGCCGCCGGTGATAGTCATCGACTGCTCCTTGCCGGTGCCCTTATCCTTGGCGCTCACGTGCACGATGCCGTTGGCGTCGATGTCAAAGGTGACCTCAACCTGCGGCACACCGCGAGGGGCAGGTGCGATTCCGGTTAGCTCGAAGTTCCCGAGTGACTTGTTGTCTTTGGTGAACTCGCGCTCACCCTGGAACACCTGGATAGAAACCGATGGCTGGTTGTCAGCTGCGGTGGTGAAAGTTTCTGAACGCTTGGTTGGAATCGCTGTGTTGCGTTCGATCAACTTAGTCATGATTCCACCCATGGTCTCTATGCCGAGAGATAGCGGAGTCACGTCGATAAGCAGAACGTCTTTGCGCTCACCCTTCAACACACCAGCCTGCAACGAAGCACCAACCGCGACAACCTCGTCAGGGTTTACACCCTTGTTTGGTTCGCGTCCGCCGGTTAGCTGCTTTACCAATTCGGTAACCGCAGGCATACGAGTTGATCCACCAACGAGAACAACGTGTGCAATGTCAGAAACCTTTACGCCGGCTTCTTTGATTACGTCGTTGAATGGCTTGCGAGTGCGCTCGAGTAGATCTGAAGTCATCTGCTCAAACTGTGCGCGAGTTAGAGTCTCATCCAAGTTAGCTGGGCCGTTCTCGGTTAGAGAAAGGTAAGGCAACTGAATGTTTGCGCTCATCGATTGAGACAATTCTTTCTTCGCCTGCTCGGCAGCTTCTTTCAAACGCTGCAATGCGATCTTGTCTTTCGAAACGTCAACACCGGTGGTCTCTTTGAACTTCTTAACCAGGTGCTCAACTACGCGAGCATCCCAGTCGTCTCCACCGAGGCGGTTGTCACCAGAGGTTGCACGAACCTGAATGGTTGAGAAGCCTTCGTCTTTTCCAACTTCGAGAAGTGAAACGTCGAAGGTTCCACCACCGAGGTCGAACACGAGAATTAGTTCGTCTTCTTTACCCTTGTCGAGTCCGTATGCAAGTGCTGCAGCGGTTGGCTCGTTGATGATGCGAAGAACGTTTAGTCCGGCGATCTCGCCGGCATCCTTGGTTGCCTGACGCTCTGCGTCGTTGAAGTAAGCAGGTACGGTGATTACCGCGTCGGTTACTGGCTCACCCAGGTAGGTCTCTGCGTCGCGCTTTAGCTTTGCCAAGATGCGAGCCGAGATCTCTTGCGGGGTGTACTTCTTGTCGTCGACCGAGAAGGTCCAGTTGGTGCCCATGTGGCGCTTGACCGACGCGATGGTGCGGTCAACGTTGGTTACGGCCTGGCGCTTTGCGGTCTCGCCAACCAAGATTTCGCCATCCTTTGTGAATGCGACCACGGATGGGGTGGTGCGGAAACCCTCAGCGTTAGCGATAACGGTGGGTTCTCCACCTTCGAGCACGCTAACCGCGCTGTTGGTGGTGCCAAGGTCGATGCCTACTGCACGTGCCATGTGTATTTCCTCTTTCTTTCGGGCCTGGGGCCCAGTTGTTTGCTATAGCGCCCAGAAACCTGAGCGTTGTTGACTCAAGTTTGCGACGCGATTTCGGGTTTGTCAAGCATTTCTGGCAAAACTTGAGCCACTCTCACTCAACTCTCAGAAACAGGTCAACTTGTTAGCAGAATCGGCGATTTAGCCCCTCGGTCTGCCCTAAGTTGGCGTTATGACTTCCAACGGCGCAAGCACAAAGAAACGTGGCACATTCGCATGGGCACTCTGGGACTGGGCCGAGCAGCCCTACCCGACCATCATGCAGACCTTCATCTTTCCGGTCTACCTCGCAACCGCAGTTGCTGGCGCAGGGGTTCAAGCTGACGCCCAACTCGGCTTAGCAATGACAATCGCAGGCCTGGTGCTTGCACTAATCGCTCCGGTGCTCGGTCGTCGCTCTGACGACAATGGTCGTCGCAAGTATTGGCTGATGTTCAACACCTATCTTTTGGTTGGCATCATGATCGGTAGCTTCTTCATCAAGCCATCGCCCGAATACTTTCTTATCGGCCTGGTTCTCTACGGTGCCGGAAGCGTGATTCAAGAAGCCGCACTTATTAACTACTACGCGATGTTGAAGTCGGTAACCACCGAAAAGAACATCGGTCGAGTTTCGGGTTATGCCTGGGCACTCGGTTATGCCGGTGGAATCGTTTTGCTCGCAATCTCGCTAGTCGGATTCATCATGGCCGAAGTTCCTTGGTTCGGAATCGGAACTGACGAAGCCGTAAACATCCGTGCAGTATTTCTCTTCAGCGCTGTGTGGACACTTATCTTTACTATTCCGCTGATGCTTCGTGTTCCTGAGATTGCAAAGAAACCAAACGCGCGCAAAGAAACAATTTTGCAGTCTTACGCTTCGATTTGGGCGCAGCTCAAGTCGCTGCGTGCGCAGGCTCCAGAGACACTCAAGTTTTTGATCTCTTCGGCTATCTATCGAGATGGTCTAGCTGGTGTGTTCACCTTCGGTGCCGTGCTCGGTTCGCTCGCATTCGGCTTCACGCAAACTGAAATCATCATCTTTGGCATCGCCGCCAACATCGTTTCGGGTCTCGGTGCTGTTATCGGTGGCAGACTCGATGACGTTTTCGGCAGCCGCACGATCATCATCGCTTCGCTTGTCGGTTTGATTGTCGCCGGCAGCTGCGTTTTCTTCTTCTACGATTACGGCGTAATCACCTACTGGATCGGTGGTCTTGCGCTATGCCTATTTGTTGGCCCAGCTCAGGCGTCGAGCAGAACCTTCGTTTCTCGGTTCACTCCAAACGGTCGCGAAGGTGAAGTATTTGGTCTCTACCAATTCACCGGTCGTGCCGTGAGCTTTATGTCTGGCGCAATGTGGACTCTCTCAATCACTATCGCCGCGGTGTTTGTGGGTGGCGAGAACAACACCATCTGGGGCATCTGGGGTCTGATGATCATTCTGATTGTCGGTTTGTTCTTGCTAACCAGGGTGCACCCGCGCCCTCAGGTGCTAGAAGACAAGTAGCTCAAAGTAAAATGCCCACCCTAAGCGGTGGGCATTTTTCTTTATGGCTTTACTGCTCGAGCGGCTGATTGCCTACGTCGGTGCGGTGAAAGTTCATGTATGAGCGTGAAGCGGTAGGACCGCGTTGGCCTTGGTAGCGGTTGAGGTATT
>JACCDX011096033.1_pt1 | contig 11694 bp, 4 predicted proteins | sample 7449681 | NCBI WGS metagenome assembly JACCDX01 (sample SAMN15323450, study PRJNA562643) | freshwater metagenome | isolation source: river surface water | place: USA:Blue River Watershed | collected 2017-08-18 | reverse complement strand
GACTTGTTTCCAGATTTTTGGAAGTGGTGCAATACCTTTATGGGGCCCAGAGAAATAGATTGCTGTCTTTGATTTCGGTGTTTTGAGATTAAAAATATTCGCAACACCATTCGGAATGACTACAATCTTATCTGCTGGTGCTCGGTTGTATTTGATATATTGTTCTGCTTCCCAGTTTGATACACAGACAATTTTATCAATCTGTGATACAAGTTCTGGAAGTCTTAGGAGTTGTGGTTGGTCACAATTGTCATGTGCCCAAAGAATTTTATATTGCTTATCTGATTTTGCTAAGACTTCTATACTTCTTGAAACTTCAACATTATTTGGAAATTGATAATACTGATTAAGATAATAAAAAGAACTTTCAGTTGCTCCAGACTTCATATCAAAATGATGTAGTTGTTTTATTTAGTTTGAGTTTGAGACCGCTGCTAATAAAGTTCTTGCTGATGATAAATTATTTCCAGGATTACTTATAATTTCATTAGAAAAATCAAGTCTTGTAATTGTACTAATCACTGCTGGGGTTGGATTAGTACCACCACCAAAATATCCATAAAAATTACTTGAGGTTCCAGCAGAACCTTGCCTTGCAGCAGGTAAATTTTTTCCAGGATTACTTACAGTTTCAGTAGAAAAATCAAGTCTTGTTACTGTACTAATAAATGCTGGTCCTGTAATGATACCACCACCAAAGTATCCATAAGAACTATTTGAAACTGTTGTAGTTAGTCTTCTTTCTGAAGGTAGATTTTTTCCAGGATCACTTACAGTTTCATTAGAGAAATCAAGTCTTGTGATTGTACTAAAAAAACTAGTTGGAGGGTCAGAACCACCACCAAAATAACCATAAGAACTACTTGAAACTGCCGAAGGATTAGATAATGCTGATGGTAAGTTTTTTCCCGGATCAGTTACAGTTTCATTGGAAAAATCAAATCTTGTTATTACAGAGGTAGATGGACCATTAAAATATCCATAAGAATTGCTTGAAGTTGCTGTCAAACCATTTCTTGCTGATGATAAATTATTTCCAGGATTACTTATAATTTCATTAGAAAAATCAAGTCTTGTAATTGTACTAATCAACGCTGGACTTCCTGGATTTTGTCCACCAATAGAATAACCATAAAAATTATTTGATATTGCCCCTAAAGAAGATCTTGCAACTGGTAAATTTTTTCCGGGATCACTTACAGTTTCTGTTGAAAATTCAAGTCTTGATATTGTACTGAAATTATTGACTCCTGTGGCACCACCTATGAAATAACCATAAGTCTTAGCACCACGATAGACTGATGCTCCTCCTGAGGTTGCTGCCACCGATCTTATGGTTACTGGTAAATTTTTTCCGGGATTACTTACTGATTCACTTGAAAAATCAAGTCTTGAAATAGTATTCATATTTCCAAATTGATCCGCACCTCCACCAAAATATCCATAAGAATTGCTTGAGGTTGCTCTCAACCCGTATCTTGCTGTAGGTAAATTTCTTCCTGGATTACTTAATGTTTCATTAGAGAAATCAAATCTTGTAATGGTATTAATCTCAAACGGAAATGTGTATCCACCACCAAAATAACCATAAGAACTATTTGAGACTGCCGCAGAATTATTTCTTTCTGTAGGCAAATTTTTTCCAGGATTACTTATAGTTTCATTGGAGAAATCAAGTCTTGTGATTGTATTAATTGACGGTGGACTTCCTGGAGGTGTGCCACCACCAAAGTAACCATAAGAACTGGTTAAAATTGTTGATGTATAAGCTCTTTCTGATGGTAAATTTTTTCCAGGGTCACTTAATGTTTCATTAGAGAAATCAAGTCTGTTGATAGTACTGAAATTAGAAGGAGTTGGAGTATTTCCACCACCAAAATATCCATATAAACTACTTGAGATTGCTCCCAATGCAAGTCTTGCTGTAGGTAAATTTTTTCCAGGTCCACTTACTGTTTCATTAGAGAAATCAAGTCTTGAAATAGTATTAATAGCCCCCAATGGAGTACTGCCACCACCATAGTACCCATATAAATTGTTTGAGACTGTTGCAGAAGTATGTATTGTATCAAGTATTTTTTTTCCAGGATCACTTATAATTTCACTAAAAAAATCAAGTCTTAGGATGTTAGATGAAGTTGCACCTGGTAGTAATCCGCCACCAAAGTATCCATAAGTGCTATATTCTGGCCAACTTGCAAAGTTATTGTTTGCAATATTTTTTACTTGTTCCGACTTAACTTCTTTAAGTGAAAATATTGACATCTACAATCCGAAGATAGAATAACTTTGAGTTCTCTTTTTCCAGAACTCCATATGATTATATTTATTGATTACATACTCACTTAAGAACTTTGTGTTATCCCGATGTATCTTCTCAACCTTATTTCTTACAGTGTGCATATTATCTAAACAATAAACCTCATCATTCTCATCACACTTTGGTTTTACATTTTCAAAAGTATGAGTAAATCTTGGTAGTTCTAAGAAGTCATAAATGCGATTAAGTTCTTGTTGAGGGTTGTTTACCAAATCGTCATACTCAACTAACAGTAAATACTTATCATTACCTTTACGAAATGCTTCTGAAAGAGCATGATATGATTGACCGATAATACCTTGAGAGGACATTAGGTAGTCTGCACGATTATCATTATTGATTTCTATATTGTTTTTAATAAGTGCTTCGTCAATAAAAGAAGTTGTTTTTGAATGATATACAAGATTTAAAAATGAGGAGATGATATCTTGAATATCTCTTACGGGACATATAATCTTTGGTTCTTTTGTAATATAATCTTGAATGTGTTGGATTTGATTAACCCAACCTCTGGATTTATCAATGATAATATTCTGAGAGGTATTAAAGTAATAGTTCTCAGGAATAGAAGATAAGACCTTATGTGCTCCTTCTGGATTTGGAGTTGCTTTGTATTGTTCTGACTGATATAAAAGATACTCTTCTGTGTAATGAATAGTATCTAAAAGTGGAGAATTTGTGGATGCATGTATCTCTGGATTCTGATTGAGTAATGCTGTCAGTAATGTAGAACCTGAACGTGGAAGTCCAGACATAAAATAAAAAGTTTTCATAATATTAGTTTGAGTTTGAGAACCCTGTATGAAAAGTATTTGCTGCAGGTAAATTTTTTCCAGGATCACTCAAAGATTCTGATGAAAAATCAAGTCTTGTGATAGTACTTAGATATGTTGCTGAGAAAAATGGTCCTGTAAGACCACCACTAAAATATCCATAAAAACTACCAGAAGTTGCTGCAGTAAGGCTTCTTATCGCTGGAAAATTTTTCCCGGGATTACTTATAGTTTCATTAGAAAAATCAAGTCTAGAAATTGTACTTGCATATGCTAAACCAGGAAGAGAACCACCACCAAAATAACCATAAGAAGAATTTACTGATGCTGACAGCTGATATCTTATTCCTGGTGGATTTTTTCCAGGATTACTTACAGTTTCATTAGAAAAATCAAGTCTTGAAATTACGGAACTACTTTGACCATTTGAAAAATATCCATACGAATTACTTGATGTTCCTACGATATAATTATCTGGTATTGGTATATTTCCCGTAATATTACCTACAGTTTCATTAGAAAAATCAAGTCTCATAATTTGACTATAAAACTGAGTTGGTGGAAAAGTCATACCACCACCAAGATATCCATAAGAATTACTTGAAACTCCTCCAGTAACACCTCTTGCTCCTGGTAAATTTTTTCCGGGGAGACTTATACTTTCATTCGAAAAATCCATTCTTACAACAGTACTTGTAGTGGGAGAACCGCTAAGTTGTGCACCCATAAAATAAGCATAATAATTATTTGTACTTATTGGAACACTAGTAACTGCTTGTGGATAATTCTTTCCAGGAAGACTTATATTCTCTGTTGATAAATCAAGTCTTGAGATTGTACTTACCGTTCCTGGAGCATTTCCTCCTATGAAATATCCATAAGTCTTAGAGTTTCTTCTAAATGATGATCCGGCATTAGCAACTGCTGCACCTTGCCTGACTTGCTGACCCAACACCGCAGATAAAGTATCTATGTTTTCAGTTCCAAAATCAATTCTTTGTATTATATCAGTTAAACCACTACCAGTGGGAACCCCACCACCACCAAAATAACCATAAGAACCATTTAACGAACCAGTTGCTGTAGAACTTGAAAATACAAGTGGTCCTCTCCTTATCGACGGTAAATTTTTTCCTGGGGCACTTACAGTTTCATTCGAAAAATCAAGTCTGTTGATGTTACAAAAACCAGTGCCACCAGCAAAATATCCATAAGAAATATTTGATAGTGCTGAATGGTCTCCTATTCCTGTAGGTAAATTTTTCCCAGGGTCAACCAAAGTCTCATTAGTAAAATCAAGTCTTGTGATTGTAGATCTAAGAGTTGGTGTATATCCGCCACCAAAATACCCATAAGTACTACTTGAAGCTGCTGCAAATCTTGCTCGACTTGGGACGAAATTTTTTCCAGGATTACTTATAGTTTCACTTGAAAACTCAAGTCTCGATATAATAGATGAAAAACTGGGGGAATATCCACCACCAAAATATCCATAAAGAGAATTTGATACTGTTGCCTGGTTTGCTCTATTTGCTTGCGGAAAATCCTTTCCAGGAAGACTTGTGGTTTCATTTGAAAAATCAAGTCTTATCGTAGTATTTGTAACTCCTCCACTAAAATAACCATAAAAATTATTTGAAACTGATACCAAATCACTTCTTGCTGCCGGAATGTTATTTCCTGGTAAAGAACCTACATTAGTTGCAAGATCTAATCTTGTAATTGTACTTGATTGTGCTGGGGCATTAAGTGAAGTTCCTCCAACAAAATAACCATAAGTGGGATATTCTGGCCAACTTGCAAAGTTATTACTTTTTACATTTTGATATTGCTTTTTATAAACTTGGCGGAGACCAAAAACCCCAGTTGCCATTTAACTACCCTTCTTGATAGACGTGAGACCCAACATGTGCAAGTCTAATATTAGTATTTAACCAAGCAGTATACCCAACACTCTTTGCTCTTTCGAAAAATGAAAAATCTTCCGGAAGATATGTCATATTCTTTTTAAGTTCTAGAAAATAATGATAGGAGTTGTGATATTCCTTTTCTGTTGGTGGATGAGTACTATTATCAGTTGGTGGATAATATTTTAGTTCTTCCCCATATACTTTGGAAATACTTTCAAAAACTTTTCTTTTAATCATAGAAAAACCAAATCCAATATTCTCAATCTTTACCAATTCCCCTTCTACTACTTCTGGTTGTGCAATATTGTAATTATATCTGAGTGGAATACCCTTCATGGGATATGCTCCACATACGATATCTTTATCATGCTTTAGAAGATTAAATACATCTTCTGGAGTAAACCCAATATCGGCATCAATGAACAAAATTCTTTCATATTCTGTGTTATTCATAAAGAAATTAACCATTTTAGATCTTGCTTGGGTGACAAGACTTTCATTTGCCATCGTAAGCAAACCATGATCTACTCCAGCGGTTCTCAATTCTTTTCCAAGATTAAACAATCCTTTTGCGGTTTTATCACTTACCATTCCACCATAACAAGGCATAGCAATTAACAAAGACATAAAATAATTCAAAAAACTTATACTATATATTTGCCAGAAACAGTGACCCCTAGACTATTAGTTGTTGAACCAACCGCAACAAGTGTGTCATTCACGGCAAGATATTTTGGCTTTTCAAGTATTTCAATCACACTATTCTTTGGAATTGTCATATTGTAAACCAAGTATCCTTGTCTTACCCCAGTTGTTACAATACCTCCGACAGTTCCTCCTCGATATATTGATATAGAAGCATCCACATCAATATTTAAATTATAATTACAAATGCGAATTGATTGTATTACAGAAGGATATGTCGTTGAAGTAAACACTTCAGTTCCAGTTGAGGATGTTACGGTTTTTCCAGTTCCGACATAATTTGTATCAGTTTTTGTGGAATAGACTACGAAAGCATCTAAACCACCATCAATTCCGACAGCAGTGTTTCCGACACCTGAGAGTGCTTGGAATCTTAAAATATCTGATGGATTTGCAATGATTGGTTGAGAAAGGAGTTCTGCAGAACCTTGATAAGGTATAACAACTCTTTGTGCGGTTGGAACTGCAGATCCACCACTAAAATCATGTCTGGCGACAAGATATAATTCATTTGAAAAAGTGTTAGTAACATGAATGGATTCAATTACATACTCTCTTCCTGCGGTTGATGGGAAAGAATAACCAATGCCTATGGTTGTTCCTGCAATTCCTGGTCCAACAAAAATGTCATTTGTTTGAGTTGTATTAGTACCGACACCAGAAGTTACAGAAACATAAATTGATGTTGAAATGCCAGTATCAAAGGTGCCGGATCCTCCTCCACCACCTCCACCAGCAGCATTAATCGTAACATTACCTGTAGAACCAGAAATTGTAATGTTAGTTCCTGCTGTGATTGAAGTTACAATACCAGTTAAGTTAGTTCCAGAACCAGTTGTAGTTAGATAAGTGCTACTATCAACACTACCATCAGCCTTTAAGAATTGACTTGATGTTCCACCAGACTTCACGAATGAAGTAGCAGTAACAACACCAACAGTAATATTAGGTGTTCCAGTTAATCCTTGTGCGACTGTTGCAATACCAGCAGTTGAAGCATAACTTACATTGATATTATAAGTTCCTGATAATCTTGCAGAGTTAATAGTTCCAGTAGTGATGTTTGCGGCATCAGCAAGGTTTGTTGCAGTAGTAGCAGTGCCTGTAAGATTTGCAGTAATTGTACCAGCACTAAAATTACCAGATGCATCACGAGCAACAATGGTTGATGATGTGTTTGCATCAGTTGCATTAGAAGTTACTGTAAATGTAGAAGAACCAGATTGATTTGCGGTAAATGTAGCAGAACCAGAAAGTCCAGTTCCAGAAACAGCAAGAGAAAGTTGTCCATTATTTGGAGCAACAGTTGTTACACCAGTTACAAGTCCCTTTGCATTAACAGTAATTGATGGAATTGCTCCTGCATCACCATAAGTTCCAACATTACTATTAACAGTTGCTAGTGTTGTTACTGTGTTATTAGAAGAAACATCACCAGAAAGATTGGGAATATTAGTTGTTGATGTTGCAGTTCCTGAAAGAGCACCTACGAATGTAGTTGCAGTAACAACACCAGTAAAGTTTGCATCACCAACGACTGATAGTTTTGATGTTGGATTTGTGGTTCCAATACCAGCATTACCACTAGAAGGATTATAAACAAGTAATGATGTAGCACCTAATCCGGTAGTAGATCCAAATGAAGTTGCATAAGGAATTAATAGATTGGAGTTTGTAGTATTTGTTGAAATTGAAACACTACCAGAAGCACTAATTCCTGTTAATTGAGATCCATCACCTCTAAATGAAGTTGCAGTAACTACACCAGTAAAGTTTCCATCACCAACGACTGATAGTTTTGATGTTGGATTTGTGGTTCCTATACCAACAGAACCAGAAACATAAGCACCACCAGTAACTTGAAGTGGTTGTGAAGCAGTACCTGTGGTTGTTGCAGTACCAATAAGAAGATTAGTTGGTGATGGAATAGTAACTGTACTTGCAGCACCAGCAACAGCAGAACCAACAGTGATTAAAGTTCTTGAACCAGCAAGACCACCAGTTCCAAGGTTGATTGTCTTTTGAGTTCCAGAGGCATTAGCACCTGCTTGAATGTTAGTGGTTTGTGAAGCTGTTGATAAACCAACAGTCATTGTGCCCGTTTGAGCAGCAGCACCAATCGCAAGTGTTCCTGTGGTTTGACCACTCGCCATTGTAATGTTAGTGGTTGTATTACCACCAAGAAGTGTTGTTGCATTATTACCAGCGGAAATGCTTCCACCAGAAACTGTTATATTTCCAGTTATTGTTGTAGAACCGTCAACTTGGATATTTCCTTGAGTTACAATATTAGTATCAAAATGAGCAAGTCCTTTTACATATAACTTATCCTTTACTCTTGTCTCATTATTCAGAACAATCGAAGAAACACTTGAAATACCACTGGAAGCAATCTCAATTGCTGGTGTATTTGTTGAATATTGAAATACCCTATCACCACTACTATCAGAACCAACAATATAAGCAACATTTTGTTCTGGTATTACATGAAGTCCTAGTGGTGCAGTTTCATTAAATCCAATATAAACATCATCATAAAATACAGCAGTAGAAATATCCCAAGCAGTTCCTAAACGGAATTCATAAATCCTATCATTTGTACTTCCAACAATCCATAAAACAGTTCCAGTAGAGTTAAAAGTAAGATCTTGAGGTCCAGTTTCTACTAATGGTGCTGCGGATAAAACTAATGACTTATTTGCATAAGTTACATTACCAGCAGCAAGACTATATGGTGTTGTAAGTGTATATTGGTAAAGAGTATCATTAGCACCACCAACCATATACATTGCAGTTCCTGCTGCACCAATAGCAACTCCAACTGGTGACCCATCCTCCGTTACATTATAACTTGTTGTGTATCCAACACTAGAAACATTCCAAGGAGTTGATAATGAATATTCATGAACATAATCACCTGCTGGAGTTAAATTAGCACTAGTTTGTCCAACAAGAAACATTTTTGTTCCATCTGGATGAAAATCAATTCCAGTTGGTACTGATTCTTGCGATGTAGTTAGGAAAGATGCAGTTGCAGCACCAGCAGTGCTTACATCGTAAGGTGTTGAAAGTGTATATTGGAAAATTGTATTAGCAGTATTACCAGCCACATATAATGCAGTTCCTGATGCACCAACATAAATTGCTTGAGGTGAAGTATCACCAGACGCAAATGATTTATTAGTATAATACCAAGATTGAATATCAGTTGTTGAGGATATTGAATTAATTCCAACCGCCCCTTCACCAATAGTAATTGTACCACGGACATCAAGTGCTGATTGGGGATTTGTGGTATTAATACCGACTAAACCACCAGTAGTTGTAGTGATTATAGTTCCACCAGTTCCAACATTAAGTGTTCCTGTTGTTGTAATACCAGAAACACTTAATTGTGTTATAGAACCAATGCCCCCTATGACTGATGTTGATACTCCAGCATTAGTAGCAAAGGTTGCAATACCCGCATTATCAGCATAAGTAGCACTTGAAGCATTACCACTGAAACTTGATGCAGTAACAACTCCAGTAAAACTTGCTTGAGTTCCAAAGAGTGGTTCTGTATGAGTTGTTATACCTGAGAAGGTAGAAACACCAGTTACATTCAGTTGCTGTGATTGTAAAGTTCCAAAGACAGTTGCACCATATCCAGTGGTTTCAAATTTCTTGGCGTTGTCGTAATAGAGTTCTACTGCACCATCCGTAATGAATTTTGCTAGATTTTCAAATGGTGCTTTGATGATATCAACACCAGCGCCATTTGAAGCAAGAACTAATTTCCCAGTCCCATAGTCTGCAACATAACTATTACTTCCATCATGATAAATCTGTAAATCATTACCATCACCAAAATAAGCAATATCATTATCACCAAAGTAAGCAGAAGTTCCAAAACTTACATTTCCAGTGAATGTAGAAACACCAGAAATATTCAGTTGTGGAACACTTAAAGTACTATCAGTGACTTGCATTCCACCAGCAGCAAGTCTTACTCCATTAGGTACTTGAGTGCTTCCAATACCAATCGCATAATTACTCAACCAAGCATCAGTACCAAGTCCAGAGAAAGTTCCAGACTTAAACCACATAAACTTCTTATATGTTGCTGGGTTAGTTTCTCCTACTCCAACATCATAAAGACTAATAAGTGGTGTTCCTTCTGTTGATGCAATCGCAATACCACCGTGATTTGCAGTATTATCGTTAGAAACATCATTGCCAAGTGCATCAGTTCTAAATCCAAGAACAATATCAGGGTCAAATACTTTTAGTTCTTGTGAAAATAGTGTTGCTGATGTACCACCAATTGTAATGTTTCCAGTAACATTTAAATCACGATTAACTTGAAGGTCTCTTGTGACTGTTACGTCTTGTGGTGCAGTGAATTGACTTGGAATACTTAATGTTGGAGAAGAACCTTCTCCTGTTCCACTGGTAACTGTGATTTGATTTGCAGTTCCTGTGATGTCTTTTACATAATCACCATAAGTATGAGTTCCAAGTCCAACAGAATTTACAGTAACACTTGATGCTGTTGTTGCAGTTCCTGTGAGATTTCCAATAAATGTGGTTGCTGTTACGACACCAGTTACAAGAGCATCACCAACCACTGATAGTTTTGATGTTGGATTTGTGGTTCCTATACCAAGATTACCAGAAACATAAGCACCACCTTCAACTCTCAGCAATTGGTTTGTAGTTCCTGTTGAAGTTCCAGAACCAACAAGAAGTGGAGTACCAGAAGGAATAGTCCAGAAATTAGAAGCATGTGAATATGTAAGTCTATTTGTTCCTAATGTTTGGAATGTAATTTGACTATTATCATTATGATTTAAAACAAATCCATTAGTGCTTGATGTAAATAACGTTCTTGTTCCAGCACCACCAACTTCACTAATACCTAATGTTCCTGCGATTGCGACTTGTGTATTTGATGCTGGGTTGGTAACACCAACTCCAAGTCTTGTAGAAACATAAGCACCACCAGTAACTTGAAGTAGTTGTGATGCTGTTCCTGTTAGAGTTGAAGAACCTAATAAGAACTCACCAGTTCCTTTGAGGTCTGCGAGTTGTGTGGTTGCTGCATACCAACGGTGTTGATTGGTAGTTCTACCAACAGAATACCATAGAGTGTTACTTTCAATACCAAGTGCATAATCAGTTCTTGAAGCAGATAACTCTGGATATAAAACTAACTTTGTTCCTGCACTTCTTGTTGTAAACGCAGGAGCAGCAACACCATTTATATTAAAATCAATTCGGTTTCCAGTAGCACCATTCAGGTAGATTTGACCTCCACCTGTTGTTGTATCGTTTGCTCCGTTGAGAGTAATTCTTGAAGAAGTTGTGATACCAGCATTCCAAATGTTGGTTGCCGTTATGAAACCAACAGTAGAGATACCAGAAATACTTAAAGCAGTACCTACAAGATTATCAGCAATTGTAACTGTTGCAATTCCAGCAGTTGAAGCAACAGATATATTACTTCCAACAAAGTTTAGTTGAGATACACTATTAGTACCACCAACAATAGTTCCCTCATCACGAACTGTAAGACCTGTAATAGCACCAGCAGGAGCAGCAGCAACCCAAGAAGGTGCATTTCCAACTCCATTTGACTGAAGTATTGTTCCAGAAGAACCGTTTGCTAAAAATACTGTAGTATCAGCAGCAGATTGATAAGGAATATTGCCAACTAGACCACCTTTAAGATTAGTTGCAATTCCTGCAGAAGTTGCATAAGTTGCTACTCCAGAGTTTGCTATGTAATCACTAAAAGTAATTGTTGCAATTCCAGCAGTAGATGCTGCAGATACAATATTACCGACAAAATTCAATTCTGTTACACTATTTGCCCCACCAACAATAGTTCCTTCTTCTCTAATTGTAATTCCACTAATAGCAGAAGCAGGAGCGCCATTTGCCCAATCTATTCCACTGCCTGTTGAAACTAGAATTTGACCTGCTGTTCCGGGTTGATTATCTT
>JACCDX011237149.1_pt1 | contig 11696 bp, 8 predicted proteins | sample 7449681 | NCBI WGS metagenome assembly JACCDX01 (sample SAMN15323450, study PRJNA562643) | freshwater metagenome | isolation source: river surface water | place: USA:Blue River Watershed | collected 2017-08-18 | reverse complement strand
GAGCGTCGGGATAAATCGAATTCGAATTCACCGAAAGAATAAACTTCATTGTGCTCCGAGGGTGCCCCGGGCAGTTCGTCGGGTGCGACGCGCCTGAGCACCGCTGCGATACGAGCCAGCAATTCGCCCGGGTTGAAGGGTTTGGGCAGATAGTCATCGGCACCTGTTTCCAGTCCTGCAATCCGGTCGGCGTCTTCGCCTTTGGCGGTAAGCATGATGATCGGGGTGTTATCGCCGCCACCACGCAGGCGCTGGCAAATCGACATGCCGTCCTCGCCCGGCAGCATAAGGTCCAGCACCAGCAAGGCGTAGCGCTCGCGTATCCATAGCCGGTTCATTTCAACAGCGCTGGCGGCCGCCGCGACCGCAAACCCGTTTTCGGTCAGGAAGCGCTTGAGCAGGTCGCGCAGCCGGGCGTCATCATCGACGACCAGTATCTTCGCCTGTGTCCCCGGGTTGCGCCGGGAGGTCACCATGGGTCCGCCGTTTGTCGTGTTCATGTTGCTATGGTAACGTCGTTCCTGATTTTCAATACCCCAGTCGGACCGGGAATTACAAAGCTTTACAAACTTTCGAGCGATCGTCCGTCGTTCCTGCCCCGGAACCCACGTACACTGTCGGCTGTATCAAAAATCCCGGCTTCTCTGTTATGAAATCTGTCTGCAATTTTGCCCTCCTGTCCGCCATTGTGCTGTTGCACGGGCCGGCCGCTGCTGAAGCGCAGGGCAAGGCAGAGAACCGGCCCCGGCACGAGATGGCGCCGGCCTCCGCCAGTGAGCCGCGTCCGCGCAATGACGACCCGCGGCAGCGCGGTGAAGACACCGATCGGCGATCTTCTTCACGTTTGTCCCCGGAGGAACGCAAGGCACTGCGTCAGCAAATCAATGAGGCAGGGCAGGATTTGTATCAGCAAAAGCGGCCGTAACCGGCGCTTCCAAATTCGGGTTGCCCCAAGTACGCACTGAATAAACAAAACCTACTATTTTTGTGGCGAGAGAAATCATGCTAAGCCCTTGATTTTCCTGCGCCCCGCGTCGCACAGCTACGCTGGCTCGCCACAAAATGTCGATTTATTCAGCGATTCCCTAAAGCGCAGTTCTGGTGGTACAATCTCGGCCTTCGCGGCTGTAGCTCAGCTGGATAGAGTACTTGGCTACGAACCAAGGGGTCGTGGGTTCGATTCCTGCCAGCCGCACCATTATCAGGTATCAAGGACAACGGGTTACACTCACAAGGTGTAACCCGTTTTTCTTGGGGACGAGGGATTGTCTTCGCCCCCCGGCAGCGACTTGTCCCGGTGGACCAGTCAGGCCAGTTTCACGATAACTATAAATTTCGGAGGTCTGCAGTGAGGCATTTCAGTGGCTCTATCGTTGTCGCAATCATTTGTCTGGCACTCGCCGCCTGGTGGGGATTTGATAATGGCGGCGTAAACGGCGCTCTCACCGCTTTTGGCATCGCACTGATACTCGGCATCATGGAAGTTTCTCTGTCCTTTGACAACGCCGTCGTGAATGCCTCGGTGCTCAAAACCTGGGATGCGTTCTGGCAGCGTCTGTTTCTGACGGTAGGTGTGCTGGTCGCTGTCTTTGGTATGCGCTTGGTTTTCCCGCTGGTGATCGTTGCGCAGACGGCTGGCCTGGGTGCTGCAGAAGTCTGGGACCTCGCCATGAAAAATCCCCATCAATTTTCAGCGCACCTGACCGAGCATCATGATGAGGTTGCTGCTTTCGGTGGTGTGTTCCTGCTGCTGGTATTTTTGCATTTCATCTTCGACGAAGACAAAGAGCTGCACTGGTTTGGGCGTATGGAAGAAAAGCTAGCCTCGTACGGCAAGATTCACGCTGTTCCGAATTGCATCGCGCTGCTTATGGTATTGGGCAGTCTGGCACTGGCAGACGAAGTCGATCATCTGGCCGTTCTGAAGGCCGGTGTCTGGGGCATCATCGTCTATGTGGGTGTGGATATTCTGAGCAATATTCTCGAGAAAACAGACGACACCGGCGGAGACCTCGCCAAGACCGTCAAGACCGGCAGCATCGGCGGCTTCCTGTATCTGGAGATACTGGATGCCTCCTTCTCCTTTGATGGCGTGATTGGCGCCTTTGCAATTACCAGCGATGTGGTAATCATCATGCTGGGTCTGGCGATTGGTGCGATGTTTGTGCGTTCAATCACGATCTATCTGGTCCGGCAGGGCACGCTCGATCAATACGTGTACCTCGAGCATGGTGCGCACTATGCGATCGGTATCCTCGCACTCATCATGTTCGTCTCCATTAAATTCCATGTGCCGGAAATCGTCACGGGTCTGATTGGCATCGCCTTCATCGCTGCATCCGTGTGGTCTTCACTGCAATTCCGCAAAACGCAACTCGCGGCAGAGGTCGAACACTGACATCAGGCTTTGTATTTGAATCCGTGATGCCGCAGTGGCAATGAGCGTATGCGTTTGCCGGTTGCCTTGAACAACGCATTGACCATTGCGGGAATTACGCCACCGATCGGCGGTTCGCCGACGCCGCCCCAGAAGCCGCCGGTCGGTACCAGCACCGGAATCACTTCCGGTGCGTGCGCCATGCGCGCCAGAGGATAGTCACCGAAATTACCTTGTACGACGCGGCCTTGTTCGATCGTGATGTCTTCGAACATCAGTGCCGATAATCCCCAGATGACGCCGCCTTCGATCTGCGCCTTGACGGCATCCGGATGAACGATATGGCCGCTGTCAATCGCGACTGCTACGCGTTTGACATCAATCACCGAGCCCTTGCTGACCGAGAGTTCCACTGCAGCGGCGGTAAAGCTGCCGTAAGAATCCACCACGGCGATACCGCGATGCACACCTTTTTTGACCGGCTTGTCCCAGCCGATCGCTTTGGCGACCGCATCCAGCACCGCCTGATCTTTTTTACCTTCCAGCAGAGGACGACGGAACTGATAGGGGTCTTTGCCTGCAGCATGCGCGAGTTCATCGATAAAACACTCGCGATAGAACGGATTATTGGTATGCGCAACAGCGCGCCAGAAACCCGGCGGCACATGCAGGTCACGCATTACATATTCATTCGTGAAATTTGGTACTGCATAAGGATTGTCGCGGAATACGCGGGTGTTGATCTGATCAATGCCATCCTTCACAAATTGCGGATAGACAGTAATCGCAATCGACTGGTCCGACTGACGCACTTCCCAGCCCACCCAGTTACCTTTGTCATCCAGGCCGCCGCGTAGTTTGACCAACGTGACCGGGCGATAGCGACCCTGACGCATGTCTTCCTCGCGTGACCATTGCAGGCGCACCGGCGTGCCCGGCATCGCTTTGGCGATTTTGACGGCCTGCTTCACATAATCCTGATGCGGGCCGCGACGACCGAAGCCACCGCCCGCATGCATTTTGTGGATGTACACTTTCTCGAGCGGCATAGCGCCGGATTCCGATGCCGCTGCAGCCGAGGCTTCGCCGTTTTGCGTGCCGACCCAGACATCGAGCTGATCGGCTGTATACAGCGCTGTTGCTGTCTGCGGCTCCATCGTGCAGTGATTCACAAAGCCGGTGGTGTATTCCGCTTCGAGTACCTTGTGCGCACCCGCCAGCGCACTGCGGGCGTCACCATCCTTGCGTGCGATGGGCGCGTTGCCAACTTCCAGGCCCTCGCGCATATACGCCATGATCGAGGCGCTGGAGATTTTGCCTTTTTCGCCGTTTTCCCATTCGACCTTCAGCGCCTTGAGCGCCTTGTTCGCCTGCCACCAGTTATCGGCAACGACGGCGATCCACTCCTCAGTCGACACGACTTGCCGAAAACCCGGCATCGTCTTGGCTGCGCTATCGTCATAACGTTTCAGAAAACCACCGAACACCGGGCTTTGCAGTATCGACGCGTGCAACATGCCGGGCAGGCGGACGTCGGCGGCATATACCTGGGAGCCATTGACCTTGGCCGGAATATCGAAGCGCGCCGGCGACGTGCCGATGATTTTCCAATCCTTCTTGTCTTTCAGGCGGGGCGCTGTCGGCACCGGCAGCGTGGCAGCAATCGCCGCCAGTTCGCCGTAGCGCGCGCTCTTGCCCGACGGATGGGTGACTATGCCTTTGCTCACGCTGCATTCCGAAGCGGGTACCTGCCATTGCTGCGCGGCGGCAGCCACCAGCATTTCGCGCGCTGCAGCGCCGCCTTGGCGAACATATTCATGCGAATCACGGATACCGCGACTGCCGCCGGTCGACATATCCTTGAAAATCCGGTTGCGACGCATGTGCATATTCACATCCGCATACTCCGGCTTCACCTTGCTCCAGTCGCATTCGAGTTCTTCAGCCACCAGCTGCGCGAGACCCGTGAACGAGCCCTGGCCCAGTTCAGAGCGCGCGATACGAATGATGACCGTGTCATCAGGCTGAATCACGATCCAGTGCGTGACCTCCGGCGCGCCACCTGACTCGGCGGCCATCGCGCTACCCGAGGTACCGGTCTGTAGTCCCAGCACAAAGGCACCACTGAGTGCGGCGGATTGCTTGAGAAAGGTACGGCGTGTGGAAAGCTGGGGTGCTGCGGCCATGGTCTCGGCTCCTGAAAGATTAGTCTTTAGTATGTGCATTCTAACGCCTCAGGGAGGCGCTGAGCAGTCATTCGCCATCAGAGATAAGCCTCCGGCAGCAGGCGAGCGGTGCGCTCGGACATCACCAGAATCAGCTTCATGCGTGCACGCGTCATGCCGACAAAGAGTTTACGAAAACTTTTTTCGTCCAGCGTCTCGACATCGATTTCCGTAAAAATGACGGCGGGTGCGGACTGGCCTTTGAAGCGATAAACCGATTCGGTCAGCAGATCGCCATCGCGAAACACCGGATTGCCGAACAAGTCATAACGGCCATTGAAGGATTTTAGTAAATGATTTCCGAGTGCATCCAGATTCAGCAGCAGCGAATTTTCTCGCCCGCGAAAACTCACTATCGCCATATCGCTGCGTGCATAGCCGGCGGCAAGGCAGCGCGTGATCGCCTGCCGCGTTTGCGCGAGCAGGGTGTCCTTGTCTTCGTGTGCATAAGTGAGCAGATCCACACTCGCACCCGCAAACGGGCTTGCAGCCTCGATGGGCATCGGTGCTGGCGCAAAGGCAGATAACAGGTCGACGATGTGCCTCGGGCTGCGGAAATTTGACCAGGCGTTCAAGCGGACCCAGCCGGGGAGTGGTATCGCCTCACGCCCATACAGGTTTTGCATCGGGTCTTCGAGCCATAGTGCGCGGCCTGAGGCTTTCAGCAGACGCAGCAGCGTATCGCGCCAGCGCTCGGAAAAATCCTGACCTTCGTCGACGATCAGTACATCGAATTGCCAGTCAGCGGGCAAGGGATTTTCGGCCAGTGCCTGTTCGAGGGTTTGCCAGATCGCAGGATCCTGGTAATCCGGTGTCATCCCGGATTCGCGCGCGAAGCGGTCGCACAGCTGATGAAAACTCGCGACCATCCCACCGTCAGGTAAAAGTTTGCGCACGTGATCGGCGAGCGGACGGTTGTATGACACGTACAAGGGCCGCAATCCGCGCCGTAAAGCCTCGGTGAACTCGGCCAATGCCAGTTGTGTTTTGCCGCTGCCCGCGGTACCCGTGACGCGCAACCGAAACGGCGTGAATTCCAGCTGCCGTGCCCAGGTCGCCAGACCACCGGACAAGCGAGTGACCAGCGCATTCGCCTGTCCGATCATGGCGCTGGGATCGGGCACGAGCTGCAGCACATTGCTGAAAAAGCGCAGCACGCGATCGCGCTGCGTGGTTCTGGCGTTCGGCGGCAGTATCTGCCGGATCAGGGTGGTCAGCTCGTCACGGCGGCTAGCATCCACAATGCGCTCGGGTGCGATGCCTGCGGCTTGCGGACGTCTGACCTGGTAATCCGGGCAGTACAGCAAATAATCCATCACCAGCGGCTCACCTTGCTGGCCGAAACGCTGGCGCAGCACTGACAGCGGCCGCAGTATCTGCTGCTGAATCAGCCGGGGCTTGTCAGCGCCCGGCATTTTTTTGGCAAGTCCTTCCTCGGTCTCCGTCAGGAATCCCGATTGCTGCTCGATCAGCAAGACCCTGCCGTCGGGACCGACGATAATGAAATCAATGTCACCATAGGCAGAGTATCCCTGTTCCACATGCGTCCAGTGCACGCCGTGAAAGACGGTGTAGTCGTCAGAAAGCGCTGCGGCCAGTCGTTGCAGCGTTTCGATTTCGCGTTGCGCTGCGCCGGTGACGGCCATCGCTTGCCAGCCTTCGGGGTGAATATGCGCCATAGGTCGGAGTCGTCGGAGTATTCAGGACAGAAGCGCTATTGTAGCCAGCGCAGCTGGTAAACTTCTGCGCAACTGTCTCCGGAGAACAGCATGGATTTCCTGTTTGTCAGTATTGCGCTCATTGTTGGTCTTGCCGCAGGCGGCATTGTCGCCACGCTGCTGGTGCGGAGCCAGCAAAGCGCGCAACAGGCGACACAGCAAGCGACCCAGCAGGAAAGACTGCGCTCGCTGGAAGCTCAACATGCGCAGCTGGTGAATCAGAATCAGCAATTGCGCGAGCAGCTCTCGGTGCTCGATCGTGAACTGGCCAGTGTCGGCACGCGTCTGGAAGAAGAACGCAAACAAGCCGAAGAAAAAATCACGCTGCTGCGTGAAATGACCGAATCCGGCAAGAAGGCGCTGACGGAAGAGTTTCAGAATCTTGCCAACAGCATTCTGGAAGATAAAACCAAGCGCTTCAGCGAACAAAATCTGGAAAGCCTGGGTCAGGTACTCACACCATTTCGCGAACGGCTGAATGAATTCAAATCCCGCGTCGAAGAAATTCATTATCAGGATGCACAGCAGCAGGCAGCGCTGAAAGCCGAACTCGCTCAGCTCAAAGAGCTGAACCGGCAGATGAGTGAAGAGGCGCATGATCTTGCCACCGCGCTCAAAGGCCATGCAAAAAAGCAGGGCAACTGGGGCGAACTGGTGCTGGAAAACGTCCTCACCCGATCAGGCTTGCAGCTGGGGCGAGATTACCGCCGCGAGGTCAGTTTCAATACCGAAGACGGCAAGCAGCGCCCCGATGTGATTGTCTATCTGCCGCAGCAAAAGCACCTGATCGTCGATGCCAAGGTCTCGCTCAACGCCTACACACGCTACGTGAACGCGGAAGATGAACTGGAGCGTAAGCAGGCACTCAAAGAACACGTACAAGCCATCGCTGATCGTATCGCCGAATTATCCGACCGTCGCTACTTCGAGCTGGATGACCTCAATTCACCCGAGATGGTGTTCATGTTCATTCCGGTCGAGTCAGCATTTGTTGAAGCCTTGCGTGCCGATGAAACCCTGTTTCAGCAAGCCTTGCAGCAAAACGTGCTCGTTGCCACACCGACCACGCTGCTGACCAGTCTGAACATCGTGCGCCAGCTCTGGCGTCATGAGAACCAGAATATTCACAGTGCCAAACTCGCCGACAGCGCCGCGCAGCTATATAAAAAACTCGCCGGCTTCATCAAGAGCATGGAAGAGTTGGGACGCAAGCTTGACTCTGCCAAAGCCGCTTATCAGAGCGCCTTTGGCCAGTTCTACAGCGGCCCGGGCAATGTGATCAAACGCGCGCGTGATTTCGAGCAGTTAGGCGTTGCGGTACAAAAGGCGCTACCGCAGAGTCTGGTCGACAAGGCCGATCTGGAGCTGGACTATCTGCCGGCGATGGCCTCAGATGACAGCACGGGCGAGACCGCAGCTGAGCGGGACGAATCGGCGTGAGCTGACTGGGCCTGTAACCCAATTCCGTTGTGAGCAGGGTATGAAGGGCAAGAAGTAATTGAATCTCCGTCTGACAACCAAAGACACTGGCTCCCGGCCTGCGCCGGGATGACGCTTGAAACGCTGTTGGCTCCAAAACGGTCATCCCGGCGCAGGCCGGGATCCAGTGTCTTTCGTTGCGCGTTCACTGACTTCGGCAATCAAGCATACGAAGCTAACTAGCCAAGCGTCGCCGGCAAACGCAGAAATCCTCTGAAACGCACGCGCGGGCTGCGTTCCGCCTCCCGTATCGCATAGTTCGGAAACCGTGTAATCAAACGCCCCAGCGCCACCTGACCTTCCAGCCGCGCCAGACTCATCCCGGCACAGGCATGCGTGCCGCTGCCAAACGCCAGATGACGATTGGGATTGCGGGAGATATCGAAACGTTCAGGGTCCTCAAACTGCGCCGGATCGCGATTCGCCGCACCTATGCACAGCGTCACGCGGGTGTGCGCCGGCAGGGTGACATCGCCCACTTGTACGGTCCCGGTCGTGATCCGGTTGCCTAGCTGATTCGAGCTTTCATAACGCAGTACTTCTTCGACGCAGGGTTTGATAAGCGTAGGCTCCTGCAGCAAACGCGCGCGCTCGGCCGGATAGTCGTGCAGTGCCATCAGTCCATTGCCAATCAGGTTGGTGGTGGTTTCATGTCCTGCGTTGAGCAGGAAAATGCAGTTGTGCAGCAGCTCTTGCATTGACAGTTGTTCGCCATCGGCTTCGCCCTGAATCAGACGCGTCAGCACATCAGTCTCGGGATTGCCGGGGTGGCTGCGCCGGTGCGCGATCAGATCTTCAAGATAGGCGATGAATTCCGCGACCGCGCGGTTACCTTTTTCAAACGCTTCGGGACTCACCACCGGCTCCAGCGCACCCAGAATTGCCAGCGACCAGTCGCGCAAAGGGGCACGGTCCTCCAGCGGCACATCGAGCAAATTGCCGATCACCTCGATCGGAATCGCTGAGGCGAAATCCTCGATCAGATCGGGGTTGTGCTTGTCTTCCATCGCATCCAGCAAATCATCCACCAATCGGATCAGACTGGTTTCCATGCCTGCAATCGCGCGCGGTGTGAGCGCACCCGAGATCAGTTTTCTGACGCGGGTATGCAGCGGCGGATCAGAGAACACCAGACTGGTGGTGTGGTGCTCATAGAGCAGGGAATCACCGAATTTGGGTTTGAACTCGCGCTGCTTGTCCGAGCTGAAGGCTTTCGGGTTTTTGTAGATGGCGATCAGATCGTCATAGCGGGTCAGGAAGACACTGCCATCCGGCATCGCCTTGACCGGGGCATGTTCGCGTAAGGCCCGGTAGATGGGGAAGGGGTCATCGTGAAATCCTGCGGGCAGGTTCAGGAGGTCGAAGCTGTCGGCAATGGTTCGGGCGCTGGTGGTATCCATGTTGGCTGGCGGGTAATCAATTTTCGGCAGTATAGGGGATGGTGCGCCAGCAACCGGGCGTAAAAAAAGCCCGCGGGCTTAGCGCGGGCTTGAAGGGGTTTACGTTTGTCAGAACACGTAGTTGGCTTTGACGCCGACGATCCAGTTGCGGCCGGGAGCAGGTTCGTAGAAGCGGCTGTTCGTGTCATTCACACGGACCGAACCGACATATTTCTCGTCGAAAAGATTATCGATGCGGGCGTATTCGGTCAGCGTCCAGTCTCTGTATTTCTGGCGGAATTGTCCGCGCAGACTGAAAATCGTGTAGCTGTCGACACTTGCGGTGTTGTCGTCTTTTGCGAAAACCTTGCTGTTGTAGCGGACTTCCAGCGAAGTCTGGAAACCGAGGGGCTGATGCTTCCATGCCGCCTCAGCGTATAGCTGCGAACGGTAGGTGCCGGGAATGTAGCTGCCCGGATTGAAGTTCGAGTCCGAACCGAATTTGGCATCCAGGTAGGTATAGGCAGCGAAGAGCGAGATATCGTGTTTCAGAAAAGTTTCGGCGGAGATTTCCGCGCCCTGTCGAGTGGTTTTACCAGCGTTTTGGTAGGTCGTGTAAGTACCGCCGCTCTGCGTGACGATCTCATTCTCGGTATTGATTTTGAACAGCGCAACATTGGCGCGCGTGTCATCCGAGATTAGCCACTTGCTGCCGACCTCGACATTCGTACTGGTGGCCGGCTTCAGGTTCAGGTTGGGCCCATTTCCGCTCGTGTCGCTGAAAGAAATTTCGATCATGGTCGGCGTCTCAAAGCCTTTGCCGACGTTGGCGTAGAAGTTCAGCACAGGTGTTGCCTTGAATACTGTACCGATCACCGGGATGGTCCTGTCGAAGCTCACCGACCCTGTGCCATTGCCGTTAGCTAGAGGCAGATTGTCAACGACACGCTGTTTCAGGCGAGTATGACGTACGCCAGCATGCAAATCCCAGCGGTCTGCCACCGCCCACATACCCTGAACATATTGATCGATGTTGTCGGCCTTCTGAATTTCATCGCGCGTTGGCGAACCATTAATTACCCCAGCCGATGCGGGGCTGTCTGTGCGTAAGTCATCCATGAAACCCGCGGTGATGCCCGCTGTTGCGGTATAGGGACGATCAAGTATGGTTCCGCGATGAGTTATGCGCAGTTCAGCACCATAAAAATCGCGGGCAATGCTGCTGGCACGGCCCGTGGCGCCACCAGTGGAAAGGTACTGGGTGTTGTCGCGCTGTCCTGCATAGGCGATTGCGTTGAGCGTATTACGTGAATCAAGGACTTTCTCGAAATTGAAGCCGACCTGTGTATTGCTGCGTATGACACGCGCGTTGGCCAGTACATTGTTCGGCGATGCCATTCTGTAGTTCGTGTTCAGATTGGCGCTGGTCAGCCCACCCGGATCTTGTGCAAACTGATCGAACCAGTTAAACAGTGTGGTCAGCTTACTGTCCTCAGAGAGCTTGACGCCCAGCTTGATGGTCGCCATACGTTTGTCATTGGCGCTCTGTTCGCGATAGCCATCTGATTCATAGTTGGAAAAATTCAGCAGGTAGTCGATACCCTGTCGCGTGCCTGTTGCTTGTACCGATTCACGACGGGTGCCAAAACTACCGAACAGGACGTCGCCGCTGGCTTCCGGCTTGGTTGGAATCTTATCGGTGAACATCTGAATAACACCACCGGAGGAGTTACCGTACATTGCCGAAAAGGGACCACGCATTACTTCGATACTGCTGATCGTATCCAGGTCAATGCTGCCTGGGTTACCGATACCGTCCGGCATGGACAGGGGAATACCGTCTACATACACTCGAATGCCGCGCACACCGAACGCTGATCGCGCACCAAACCCGCGCGATGAGATTTGTGGGTCCTGAGCCATTTGATTACGGTTTTGCGCGGTGATGCCCGGAATACGAGAAAGGCTCTCGGAAAGGGTCATCCGCAGTTGACCATCCTGAATGTCCTTCTTCTCTACCTTGTCGATCGACATCGGCAAATCAAAGCTATCCTGCTCCACCCGAGTTGCTGTAACAACAACTGGTGACAAGGTTTTGGTCTCTTCTTCCGCCAGCGCAGTCGCCGAGTTGAAACAAGCGCCGATCATCACGGCGAGGGTGGTTTTTCTTATCTTCATGGGAATTATTTTTATGCCCCAGTTTGGGGCTCAGTCAAAAAGTGGGTGAGGGTATACCAGCTCACCGCTTGTTCCCATAAGGAAATTCATGAAATTTATTGATCAAACGAAACTTTTAGAGAAAATCACCCGATATTCACCTGCAGAACGAAAAAATTATTTATTTGATACTTTCTTGCATGAAAAAAAACGACCCGGAGGTCGTTTTCAGAATTCTGTTGCGTTGGCAGCCAGTCGTTAGACCAGGCTGCCAGGTAACCGAAATTAACGGTTAGCGATGTACATCGTGATTTCGAAACCGAAACGCAGATCAGTCGCTGCAGGTGTAGTCCATGCCATG
>JACCDX010584649.1_pt1 | contig 11697 bp, 11 predicted proteins | sample 7449681 | NCBI WGS metagenome assembly JACCDX01 (sample SAMN15323450, study PRJNA562643) | freshwater metagenome | isolation source: river surface water | place: USA:Blue River Watershed | collected 2017-08-18 | reverse complement strand
GAGATCACGGAGTTCGCGGATAAATCCTTGGGTCAATAACGGTTCGCCACCGATAGCGCTCTGCTCAGAGCCTTCTTTTGCACGAAGATCTGCCGGCCACCAATCAACGCCATCTTCGATATTGCCCTCAAGTAGCGTGCGAATAAATGTCTCTTGCTCAGCGCCCGAGATGAGAACTGTTTCGCGAAATGTATCGCCTGCGGACATTGAGAGGATTGAGAATGCGAGTGCGTGGAAGGTGCGAGCGACTGGTTCTTGTGCTGTGCCATTGGTAGCGATGACAATTGCATCGCGGAGTTCAGATGCGCGTTCGCGGCCAAAGGTGAGAATTAAAATTGACTCTGGAGTTGCACCCTTACGAATGCGATCGATCGCGCATTCGATCAGGGTGCTGGTCTTGCCGGTACCTGTGGCACCACGAAGAATCAGTGGTGAGCCGCGGTGGGCAATAGCAGTTTGTTGGATTGAATCTAGCTGTAACTCTCGGCGATCTAGCGGCGCAGCAACGAGGCGAAGCTCGCTACCTATCGACGCCTTACTCATAGAGCGAATTCAACCCTACTCGGGCGACAAATCAGCGGTAGCTCACTTCTTCCGTGCGCGTAGGGCGAAAAAACCACCGAGCGCTACGACAATAGCGATAGCGCCAACAATCGGCAGTGGGATAACGCCGTTACCGTTAGTGGCTTCGTTAGCTTCATCGCTCGCCTCAGTGGGAAGCGCCATCAAGGTAGGCGCATTGAGGGTGAAGGTATAGCTCTCGCTCAACTTATGGCCATCGGCTGAAACGATCTTGTACTCAACTCGATAGCTACCCGATGGGTAGTTTGCTTCAGGGATCGTCGCCGAAAGTGTCGCACCAGTGACTGCAATATCGCTGAGTGCGAGTGGCGCACCGGTTGGGTCAATGAGCGAAATCGTATTGACTACGTTGTCGCCAATCACCATCAACTCTTCGGTGAAAGCTAGCTCGATTACTTGCGGCAAGAGAGTGATCTCAACGTTAGCCGCAGGGTTGGCAGAGACCAACCCAGAGTGAGCCGATGCGATGGCAGGAAGTACTGCTAGTAGAGCCAGAGCCAGTAGTAACTTCTTCATAAGAATAGTGAGTTAGGACTGATTGCTCTTCTTCGCACGCGATGTTGCGCGAGCGCGTTCTGCGCCATCCAAAGTCACCTTACGGATACGCACAACTGCTGGCGTTACTTCAACGCACTCATCTTCACGACAGAATTCGAGCGCACCTTCCATATTGAGCTTCTTAGGTGGAATCAACTTCTCAGAATCATCGGTACCTGAAGCGCGCATATTGGTGAGCTTCTTCTCGCGAACACAGTTAACATCCATATCGTCAGAACGTGAGTTCTCGCCGATAACCATGCCTTCATAAACCTCATCGCCTGGTTCGACGAAGATAGTTCCACGCTCTTGAATTCCAGCGAGTGCATATGAAGTAACTGCGCCCATACGGTCAGAGACAAGTGATCCGGTGGCACGGGTGCGGAGCTCGCCGAACCATGGCTCGTATGAATCAAAGACATGGTGAAGAAGTCCGGTTCCGCGAGTTTCAGTCAGGAACTCAGTTCGGAATCCGATCAAACCACGTGACGGAACCTTGTACTCAAGGCGAATCCATCCGGTGCCATGGTTAACCATCTGCTCCATACGGCCCTTGCGTAGCGCCATCAACTGAGTAAGTACGCCGAGATACTCTTCTGGCGCATCGATAGTCAGAGATTCCATTGGCTCGTGCAGCTTGCCATCAATCATCTTGGTAACTACCTGTGGCTTACCGACAGTGAGCTCGAAACCTTCACGCTTCATGATCTCAACGAGAACTGCGAGCTGAAGTTCGCCGCGTCCCTGAACTTCCCAAGCATCTGGGCGTTCGGTATTGAGAATACGAAGTGACACGTTACCGATCAGCTCTTTATCGAGGCGATCTTTCACCTGACGTGCGGTAAGCAACTTTCCTGACTTTCCGGCGAGAGGTGAGGTGTTAATACCAATGGTCATAGAGATCGATGGCTCATCAACCTTAATTAGCGGCAAGGCATATGGCGCCTCTAGATCTGCGAGGGTCTCGCCCAAGGTAATGGTCTCGATACCTGCGATAGCGACGATGTCGCCCGGGCCTGCCTCAAGCGCTGGAACGCGCTCGAGCGCTTCGGTAATAAGAAGTTCTGAAATCTTTACGCGCTCTTGAGTTCCATCAGTCTTCATCCACATGACTGACTGGCCCTTCTTGATCGTACCTTCGTGGATACGGCAGAGAGCTAGACGACCAAGGAATGGTGAAGAGTCGAGGTTGGTGACGTGAGCTTGCAGTGGCGCACCTTCGTGATACTTAGGTGCGGGGACAGTCTCATTGATAACTTGGAAGAGAACATCGAGATTCTCTTCTGCAGGCAATCCACCATCGGCAGGACGAGTCAGCGAAGCGCGACCGTTCTTTGCAGATGCATAGACAACTGGGAAATCAATCTGATCTTCATTGGCATCGAGATCAAGGAATAGCTCGTACGCCTCATCGACAACCTCAGCGATACGTGAGTCTGGGCGGTCGACCTTATTAATGAGCAAGATAACTGGGAGATTCTTCTGCAACGCTTTGCGCAATACGAAGCGAGTCTGAGGAAGCGGACCTTCAGATGCATCGACCAGCAAGATAACGCCATCAACCATTTCGAGTCCGCGCTCGACCTCGCCACCGAAGTCGGCGTGGCCTGGGGTATCGATAATGTTGATGATTGAGTTGCCGCGACGAACTGCGGTGTTCTTAGCGAGAATGGTGATTCCCTTTTCGCGCTCAAGATCCATCGAGTCCATCATGCGGTCTTGACCTTCGTCCTGCTTCTTATGAGCTGCGAAGGCGCCGGACTGCCACAACATCGCATCAACCAAAGTGGTCTTTCCATGGTCAACGTGGGCGATGATCGCGACGTTACGGATATCGTCGCGGGTCTTTACTGGCAGGTCTTTGAGGTGTGCTTGGGTCTTTGGCATTGAAGAGAAACTCCAGATATAAGGGCACTTACGTCTGAAGTGCAGGTGCGCAGTCTATCAGTTAGCGATAGATGAAAATTGACTCTCGATAAGCGCGCGGTCGTCAGTATCTGCGATATTTGCGATTAATTCACGTGCTTTCGCTATCGCATCGCTCGACCTTGGGTCTTGTGCTGCGGTGAGGGCGCGCGCCCAGCCTTCATGCATTGAGGCGACAAGCCAATCCGCTGGTTGATCGATGAGAGCCAGATGCGAGAGAGATTTCTCAGCTGCATCTAATGCAAGGTGAAACGTTCTTGCATCAATGAGTGCGCGTGAATAGAGCCAGTATCCAATTGCAAGATTCTGATCATTTCCGACTTTGCGCCAGAGGTGAAGTGAGGCCGCTGCAAGTTCTAGAGCAGTGAGCGGATCGTTGCCAGCTTCTACTGCTTCAAAGGCTGCGTTGTAGGCAGATGCTGCTAGCGCGCGGATCTCTTTTTCAATCATTTTTCACAAATTAAACGTTGAAGCGGAATTCGACTACATCACCATCGTGCATGACGTAATCCTTACCTTCCATACGTACCTTGCCAGCAGATTTTGCTTCAGCCATTGAACCTGCTGCCATCAAATCATCGAAGGATACGATTTCCGCTTTGATAAATCCCTTTTGGAAATCTGTGTGAATAACACCTGCTGCCATTGGTGCGGTGTCACCCTTATGAATAGTCCATGCGCGCGCCTCTTTAGGGCCAGCAGTTAAATATGTCTGCAGCCCGAGAGTATCGAAACCAACGCGAGCTAGTGTTGCAAGCCCTGGTTCGGTAAGACCTACCGCCTCAAGTAGTTCGAGCGCATCTTCATCAGAGAGTTCTGCGAGTTCGGCCTCAGTCTTTGCATCTAAGAAGATCGCTTCAGCAGGTGCTACGAGCGCAGCTAGCTTTGCACGCAGTTCTTGATCGCCGAGTTCGGCGGCATCGACATTGAAGACATATAAGAATGGCTTTGCAGTTAAGAGATGAAGTTCGTGAACGAGGGAGAGATCAATCTTCGATGTTGAAAGTGGCTTACCTAATTGCAGATGCGCCTCTGCCGCTTTAACCGCCTCCAGAACTGCGCTCTTTGACTTATCGGTGCGCGCCTCTTTCTCTAACCGAGGAATCGCCTTCTCAATCGTCTGTAGATCTGCAAGGGCAAGCTCGGTATTGATGGTTTCGATATCGCTCGAAGGATCAACGCGACCATCGACGTGAACAACATCGCCATCGGTGAAGACGCGGATGACCTGACAGATGGCATCGGTCTCGCGAATATTTGCCAAGAACTTATTGCCAAGGCCAGCGCCCTCAGAGGCGCCCTTGACGATGCCGGCGATATCGACAAATTCGACCGCTGCTGGCAGGAGCTTCTCGGAGCCGAAAATCGCAGCTAACTTCGCCAACCGCTCATCAGGTACGCCGACGACGCCAACATTGGGCTCGATGGTGGCGAAGGGGTAGTTGGCAGCTAATACATTGTTCTTGGTTAGCGCGTTGAAGAGGGTCGACTTTCCGACATTGGGAAGGCCAACGATTCCGATGGAGAGGCTCATAGTGAGTTAAGGGTAAGGCGTGGCATACCTATCCGTGAAATCAGCCCAGGGATGAGCAATTTTGTCACCGGCCACTGCGACTATATCCCCATGTCTAACGCACTTGTTATCACCGCCGTCCTCCTTATCGGTTTAGCCATCGGACTTGCCATCGGTCTCTGGTTTGGAAAATCACAAGGATCAACATCGGCGAGCGATGTCGCCACCTTAAAAGCGCTCCTCGAAAAGAGTGAAGAGCGATTGAAGGATGCTGAGAGCAAAAATGAGAGCCAGACAAAGATCGCAACTCAGATGGAAGAGATGAAAGCAACGGTCGAGCGGATGCGCGTTCAAGCTCAAGATGCCGCCGAGAAGCGCGTTGCATCAGAGGTCGAACTTAAATCAACTATCAACGAGATGCGTAGCGCATCAACCAGCCTCTTCGATGAGACCCGCAAAATCGCCGGCGCGCTATCGAGTTCGCAGTCGCGTGGAAAGTTCGGCGAGGCGCAGCTCGAACTACTTCTCGAACAGGCAGGTCTCCGTGAAGGCATCGAGTACGACGCACAACGATCTACAACCGATGCTGATTCATCAGGCATTCCCGATATCACGGTAAAGATGCCGGGTAACTCTCGAATCTTTATCGACTCTAAATTTCCCTTCGAACGTTTCCTCGATGCCTTCGCTACCGAAGATCAAGATCTTCGTGACGAACACCTGATTTTGCATACTAAAGATTTACTGAAGCATGTCGATGCTCTCGCAAAGCGCGGGTATCACAAATCAGCTGGTAGCCCGGATGTCGTAGTCCTCTTCCTCCCCTTTGAGACTCTCTTGGCCGAGGCGCTCCGCCTCGATCCGCAGCTATTAGAGAAGGCATTTAAAGTCGGTGTCACTATCGCTACGCCAACATCGATGATGGCTTTGCTACGTACTGTCGGACATATCTTTACCCGTAATAAGTTGGCCGAGAACGCCGATGACATCACCAAGGTTGCATCGACCTTCCTCAAGAACATCACCCTTCTACATGGCAAGATCGTCGCCGTCGGAAAGGCGATCAACAACACCTCAAAGGCTTATGAGGATTTGATTCCTACCGCCGAGAAGACCGTGCTCTCACCGGCGAAGAAAATCAGCGCACTCGGTGTTGCCGGTGATAAAGAGAAGCTGGCCATCCCATATCCTGAGGCCCCCGCAGATGTTCGCGAGCTCAATAACCCTGATCTCGTAGAATCAGATGACTTTATAGATGTAGAGATTGTCGAGGAGCAGTAGATGTCAAAGAAGGTTGCGCTCAAGAAGCCAGCGATCTCAGGTCCTGGTTTGAAGAAAGAGGGCATAGTTGTCCTGCAAACCTTCTTTATTGCGATCTTCACCTTGGCTGAGCTCACAATCCGTAGCGGCGCCGGCTTCCTCTCTGGCTTTGTCCTCATCGTCGTCACCTACGGTGGCGTTGCCTATGGTCGCGCCGGTACCCGTTATGTCACAGCGGTCACGCCACCGCTTGCATATGCTGCAGTTGTTTTGATCTACACAATTGCAACCGATGGTCTTCGCATCTCGCGCGTGGGCGTTGATTTCATCGCATCTCTTGCCAGCGTAGCGCCATATCTATTGATTGCCGCGCTCTATGGTTGGTATCAATTCCTCAACGAAAAGGCGAAGAACCGCCCATCTAAGCGCAATGCAACTGCTTAAGAGTTGCGGCTCCAGAACTCTGCGACAACATCTGCAGTAACTTCGGGTTGATCTTCATTGGGGCAGTGCCCGGCCTCTTTAATTACCGTCACCGGTGCTGATAAATCTCGCGCCATCTGATCCTGCAGATCAAGTGGCCACGCATCATCGCTCTCACCATAAACAACATGGACCGGAATCTTGGTCGCTGCTACCTGCGCAACAATTGACTGCCGGCTCTTGAGATGTTCCGCCATCGTCTTAGTTGACAGTGGATCACTCGCTTTCCATCGCTTCTTATAGGTTTCGTAGCGAGGACGTAACCGATCGACCTCTTCTTTATATTTATTCCACGACTCTTCCATCGACATCGTCGCTAAGATCTTTATCGTCTCATCAAGGTCAGGTCGATTGGGCAGAAAGTGCGGACCGCTGCAGAAGAGCGTGAGCGTTAGCCAATAATCAGGGGCCGCGATAGTTGCCTGCTGTGCAACTAGTCCGCCAAATGAGTGGCCAAATAAATGAGGTCGAGTTAAACCGAAGTGTTGAGCAAGCTCTACCGCATCTCGCGCCAGCGACTCCATCGAGTAACCATCCTCGCGCTTACTGTGCGCAGATTCATGTTGCCCGCGATTATCGAAAGTTAAGGTGCGATAACCCTTTGCCGCGAGTAGTGGCCCTAAATCTTCAAAATCTTCCTTGCTGCCGGTAAAACCGTGGATTAATACGGCGTCGCCGATATGTGTTGCAGGTTGGTAAATCTCAACGGCGAGATCTTCGCCTTGGATATTTACCAACTCGACCAATTACTTACCCGCAGCTTTAAGTTCGGTACGAAGATTCTGTGGCAGGGCGAAGGTGAGCGACTCTTGCTTTGCCATGACTTCTTGCTGATCGTGGAAGCCATGCATCTCAAGCCACTTCAAGAGATCTTGCACCAAGATCTCGGGCACAGAAGCGCCACTAGTCACACCGACTGTCTCAACGCCTTCAAGCCACTCATCTTTCGCCTCAGATGCGTAGTCGACTAGATAGGCAGCTTTTGCACCGTATTCGAGCGCGACCTCTACCAGGCGAACTGAGTTAGATGAATTGGTTGAACCAACAACGAGAACGAGATCAGATTGTGCGGCAATTCCACGAATCGCCTCTTGGCGATTTTGGGTTGCGTAGCAGATGTCATCTGATGGTGGTGATGCGATCTCAGGGAAACGCTCTTTGAGAATCGCTACAGATTCGAGGGTCTCATCAACGCTTAAGGTGGTCTGGCTCAACCAGATCAAATTCTTACCTGGAGTTGGTTGTACGTTTCGAGCGCCATCGAGGCCATCTACCACGCGCACTTGGCCAGGTGCTTCGCCAGCTGTGCCTTCTACTTCTTCATGTCCTTCGTGGCCAATTAAGAGAATCTCGGTATCAGCATCGGCGAAGCGACGAACTTCATGGTGCACCTTTGTCACCAATGGACAGGTAGCATCGATAGTTTTGAGATTACGACGTGCTGCCTCTTCATGAACTGCTGGAGATACTCCGTGGGCGGAGAAGACCACGGTCTTGCCCTCTGGCACCTCATCGGTCTCATTGACGAAGATGACGCCACGTTGTTCAAGCGTTGCCACTACATGCTTATTATGGACAATCTCTTTACGGACATATAGCGGTGCCCCGTAGAGCTCGAGCGCCTTCTCAACGGTGACGATGGCGCGATCAACACCAGCGCAATATCCACGTGGCGCGGCGATCAAAACTCTCTTGGTCATGAGGTGAGTCTATTAGCCTTGCCCCATGTTCGAAACTTCAAGTGACTCCCCCGCGCCGGTGCGCGTAGTCACAGAAGCGATTAAGGAGTACATCGACCGCCTCGGCCCTATCTGGATTGAGGGCGAGATTGCAGAGCTCAACGAACGTAGCGGAATGATGGCCTTTATGCGGCTACGCGATACCAGCGCGGATATGAGCATCTCGGTGATGTGCCATAAATCGGTTATCGCCTCGGTAAAGCCGCTACCTGCGAATGCTCGAGTTGTTATCTATGCAAAGCCTTCGTGGTACACCAAATCGGGAACGCTCTCGATGGCGGCGAAGGAGATTCGCCAAGTAGGTGTCGGCGAACTTTTGGCACGACTCGAGGCGTTGAAATCTCTGCTCGCTGAAGAGGGTCTCTTCGCGCTAGATCGCAAAGTTGCGTTGCCAGTTCTACCGCGAAAAGTTGGGCTGATCTGCGGACGCAATACTGATGCTGAGAAAGATGTAGTTGAGAATGCTCGTCGTCGATGGCCGGCAGTTGAATTTGAGATCCGTGAAGTTACCGTGCAAGGCGCAGCGGCAGTAATCGAAGTTTCGGCAGCTCTTCGCGAACTTGAGGCCGACAGCGAAGTCGATGTCATCATCGTTACTCGTGGCGGTGGATCCTTTGAAGATTTACTCCCCTTCAGCGATGAATCGCTCGTCCGATTAGCAGCTTCATGTCAGACCCCGATTGTCAGCGCCATTGGCCACGAGAAAGATTCACCGCTCCTTGATTTAGTCGCTGATTACCGAGCATCAACTCCGACCGATGCAGCAAAGCGAGTCGTTCCCGATATCGCCGAAGAGAGCTCCAATATTCAGAAACTTCGCGACCGGGCCTATCGAGCACTTTCAGCGCGAGTCGAATACGAAAGTAACTTCATCGCGCAATTGCGTTCGCGTCCAGTGATGAAAGATCCCGGTGCATTTCTCACTATTTTGAGTGAAGAGCTCCACGATCTCCGCCAGCGAGCAACCCGGAGCTTTACCGCCACTATCGAGGCCGAGCGCAAGGAGTTGAAGGCGATTACCGCGCATCTTCGATCTCTATCGCCGCAATCAACGCTCGATCGCGGCTACTCGGTGATTCGCGATGCCAGCGGCGCCGTCGTCCGCGATGCCAAGCAGCTTAAATCTGGCGACCAGTTGGCGATCAAGGTCGCTAAGGGCGAGACCAGCGCCACAGTTAATTAAGCCTCGGGCAAGAGTAGATTTGGCTCATGGCCGATAAAAAGCTCTCCTATGAAGCAGCCCGAGATGAACTCGCTGAGATCGTTGAATCCCTTGAAGATGGCAGCGCCACGTTAGAGGAGTCGCTCAAGCTCTGGGAGCGCGGTGAAGAGTTGGCGAAGATCTGCCAAGAGTGGCTCGATGGCGCTAAGGCGAAGCTAGCTTCGGCAAAGAAGGAGGCGCAGTAAGTGAGCCCTACATTCACATACTCAGATCTACTACCTCTCGGTGATGACACTACCCAGTACCGATCACTCGGAAGCGAGGGCGTATCCGTTGTAAAGCTCGGTGATAAAGAGTTTCTCCAAGTCGAACCTTCGGCGATTGCAAAGCTGACGGAGACTGCTATTCACGATATCAATCACTACCTTCGCCCAGATCACCTCCAGCAGCTGGCAAATATCTTGAAGGATCCGGAGAGCTCGGCAAACGATCGCTTCGTTGCTCTCGACCTCTTGAAGAATGCCAATATTGCAGCAGGTGGAGTTCTACCGATGTGCCAAGACACAGGCACAGCGTTGGTGATGGGCAAGAAAGGTCAATATGTTTTAACGACTTCGAAAGATGAGGTCGCAGTTGCCCAAGGTGTTTATGACGCCTATACAAAACTTAACTTGCGTTATTCGCAGATGGCGCCAGTTACAACCTGGGAAGAGAAGAACACCGGTAACAATTTGCCGGCGCAGATCGAGATCTACGCCGATAGCGAGCATCAAGATGAGTACAACTTCCTCTTTATCGCCAAAGGTGGCGGTAGCGCTAATAAATCTTTTCTCTATCAGGAGACCAAAGCGGTCCTCAATCCAGCATCATTTATCAATTGGCTCGACGATAAGTTGCGTTCGCTCGGCACTGCAGCGTGTCCGCCTTATCACTTGGCGATTGTCATCGGCGGAACTAGCGCCGAGCACACGGTAAAGACAGCGAAACTTGCCTCGACTCACTACCTTGATAACTTGCCAACCTCTGGCGACGCCGCGACCGGCCACGGCTTCCGCGATCTCGAACTTGAGCAGCAGGTCCTTGAACTGACTCGCACCCTAGGTATCGGCGCACAGTTCGGTGGCAAGTACTTCTGCCACGATGTCCGAGTAGTGCGACTTCCTCGCCACGGTGCATCGCTACCGATCGCAATTGCAGTCTCATGTTCTGCCGATCGCCAAGCAAAGGCGAAGATCACCAAGGATGGCATCTTCCTCGAGCAGCTCGAGACCGATCCAGTGCACTTCATGCCAGAGACCACCGATTCTCATCTCGACGACAATGTAGTCAAGATCGATCTCAATCAGCCGATGGCTGCGATTCGCGCTGAGCTATCAAAATATCCAGTAAAGACTCGAGTCTCTTTGACCGGAACTATCGTGGTTGCGCGAGATATCGCCCATGCCCGAATTAAGGCGATGCTCGATGAGGGTAAGCCAATGCCGGATTACCTGAAGAACCATGCCGTCTATTACGCAGGTCCTGCTAAAACTCCGACTGGATATGCCTCGGGTTCATTTGGTCCAACAACTGCCGGACGTATGGATTCGTATGTTGATTACTTCCAATCCCACGGTGGCTCGCATGTGATGTTGGCTAAGGGCAATCGCTCGAAGGCGGTGACCGATGCCTGTGCAAAGCATGGCGGTTTCTACCTCGGCTCGATCGGCGGACCAGCTGCTCGATTGGCGCAAGATTGCATTAAGAAGGTTGAGGTCCTCGACTTTGAAGATCTTGGAATGGAAGCGGTCTGGAAGATCGATGTCGTCGATTTCCCTGCATTTATTGTCGTAGACGATAAGGGAAATGATTTCTTCGCCGAGACTATGCGCCCACTGACGATCGGCAAGAAGCCTTAATTACTTTATTGGCGCTCTAATTGCCAGTAGCGGATTAGTAATAGCGGGCGCGCTTAAACTTCGACCAGGCCTTGCATGGGGTCTCATAGCGACCTTCGATATAGCGAAGTCCCCAACGAATCTGGGTCACCGGATTGGTTCGCCAATCCTTGGCGATGACCTCCATCTTCGTTGCCGGTAGAGCCTGTGCAATTCCATGTGCGCCGGAGCGATAGTTATGTGCCTGATAGTTCCAATGGCTCTCGCGAGTCCAGAGGCGATTGAGGCAGCTGTACTGATCTGAGCCCCAGCCATATTCATCTGCCATCAACCGGCGGGTGACGTACTTAGCGCCAGAGGGCTTTCGGGCGATCTCAACCTGGCGGGCGAGGTCGGCGATACTGGCCATCTCTGAGATTGGAGCGACAACCGCCTGATTGATCAACTCTTCGGAGAAGGCGGCCTCTTCAGTAATCATCAAGTTGGCGGTGGCAGCTTGCGGAAAGTTGAGTTGGGTCGAGGTGGGAAAGTCGAGGCCTTGGGCCGTTGGCTGGGCGACGGTGAGAACGATAAAGGCAGCTACCAGCGGCCAGATTGCGCGATTGCGAGCCATGCCTT
>JACCDX010732509.1_pt1 | contig 11698 bp, 9 predicted proteins | sample 7449681 | NCBI WGS metagenome assembly JACCDX01 (sample SAMN15323450, study PRJNA562643) | freshwater metagenome | isolation source: river surface water | place: USA:Blue River Watershed | collected 2017-08-18 | reverse complement strand
CGACATCGTTTTTAGCCATGGCGGTGCGCAAAAGCTGCACTTGAATTTTGAGAAATGCCAGAGACTGAGCAATCGAGTCATGTAACTCGCGGGCCAATAAAGCACGCTCACCCGATATGGCCGCCTCTCGGTCCAGCACCACTGTGCGCAAGCCCTCTACCGCTGTAGCCAGATGACTGGCCAGTGTGTCCATCAGCTCCAACTCCTCGGCAGGCAGGCTGACCTGGCTTTTATAGAACAGATTGATCTCTCCCAGCACCTTGTGATGCAGACGCACAGGCACAGAGATCATGCCAACATAGCCCATTCGCGAGCAATGCTGCAATGGCGCTACATCACTGCTCATGATCGGGATCACGCGTGTGCGGGCATCGGACTGGGGTTGGCCACAGGCGCAAGCCCCCGCCATCAGGCATTTCTCTTCTTCCTGCATGAACTCTGGAAACTCGTCAGATGCGAGCAACATTGATTTGCTGGGATCTTCGCCCGACCAGCGCAGAGCCATCGCATCGGCTTGCATCATCCGTCGCACCCTTTGTACAAAACCCTGGGTCAACGCGGTTAAGTCAGTGGTCTGCGCTAGAAAGACGCTCACGCCGTACAGCGCTTCAAGCCGCTCCTTTTGCGCTGCAATGCGCTGCGTCTTGGCAGCCACTTGTCCTTCCAAGTTGCCGTACAAAGACTGCAAAGTCGCTGCCATGCGGTTGAAACTGGAGGCAACCTGGCCAAATTCGTCGTTCGAGGACACATCGACCCGTGCCGAAAACTTGGCCGACTCAATCTTGTGTAAACCATCGCGCAAAAGGCTCAGCGGGTTGATCACATACATATAACCCGTGTACAGCATGATGACCGCGCCGCCAATGGCCAGCGCCATCATCACGAACTGGAAGAGGTTGAGTATTGCTGTCAATCCTGTCATCTGGTCTTCGATGGACAAGACGAAACTGTCTATCGCTACCAAAAAAGTGTTGGCGCGCTGCACCAGACTGGCATGGTCAAGCGAAGGTTGAGACATGAAGAGACTTTTCTGGTCGTGCCACAAGCCCTCCACCTTGCTGTATCGCTCGTGAACGGCATCATTCCAAGGCACAAAAAGAGGCCGCGTTGCATCACCGTTTTTGAGAACCTGCATGCTGCGGTCGAATTCACGCGTCAATTTTTCAATTTCAGAGGCAGGCAACTGTGCCTGCACCTCGCTGGTCAGACGCCATGTTTGCATTCGCATGCGCCCGGCCTCGTTCAAAGCAGCAGCTCCGCCGCTGAGCTTCCAAGTCACCCATAAGGTTAGGCCAATCGAGATCAGCACGACAAGCAACAAGCCCGATCCTATGCGCACCAGCTTGGCCGACAAGGAGGCTGTGTGTTTCATGCTTTGACGCTTGACGGTTTGGGCTGAAACGTAAGTGCTTTAAATCTCGGCAATCGCTCTTGAGTGGTGCTCATCAAATCAGCCAAAGTGACCCCATCAAGTTTGGCCAAAAATGCACCCAGAGCTTCGGCCAAAATTTGCTTCAAATAACAGGCCGGCATCAATGCGCAACTGCTGGGCACATCACCAAAGCACTCGACCATCTGAAAATCGGTCTCGGTCTTGCGCACCACCTCACCCAGCACGATCTGCGACGCAGGTCGACCTAGCCGAATGCCACCGCCTCGACCTCGACTTGTCAGCAAATAACCACCGGCTGCCAGCGTCATCACAATCTTAGTAAGGTGGCTTTTGGAGATGCCGTGCTGATCAGCAATCGCTTGGATGGTCGCCACTGTCTGCTGCGACTCGCATTGGGCGCAATACATCAGTACTCGCAAACTGTAATCGGTCCAATGGGTCAGTCTCATGATTGTGAAGTCTTGGTTTTGAAGGCGGCAGCCTTAATATGCATGGCGAATGCATTTTATAAGCAGCGAGGTGATTCATTTGATTTCGCCTATAAAAAAGACTCTGTATCGATGCATCAAGCCGACAAGTGAGGCTGTGCGCGCATTTGTTCAGGTGTGGTGAAATAGGCAGCGGTATGACCCATGCGCTCACGTGCTTTGTGAAGCTCGTGCCGGGCCAATGTGCGCAAATGTACTTCATCGGGGCCATCCATCAGATGCATGGCGCGGCCCCAGGTCCAGAAATACGCCAGAGGCGTGTCGGGCGACAGGCCCATCGCCCCAAAGACCTGCATGGCGCGGTCGACAACGCGGGTTTGCAGCCGTGCCGCTACGACCTTGATGCCTGAAATTTGAGCTCGCAGGTCGGCTGCAGGTACCTGACCGATATCCAGCATCCAGGCGGTCTTGAGCACCAATAGTCGCGCCTGATCGATCTCCAGCCTGGAGTCGGCCAACCAGTCCTGCACATTGGATTGATCAGACAAATGCTTGCCAAAGGCGCTTCGCTCCAACGCCCGTTCACTGGACATCTCCAGCGCTAACTCGCACTGACCGATGGTGCGCATGCAGTGGTGCACCCGGCCGGGACCCAGCCGCGCTTGTGCCATGGCAAAGCCTTCCCCCCATGCACCCAGCAGATGATCTTTGGGCACACGAACTTGGCGGAACACGATTTCGCAATGACCTTCAGGCGCTCGGTGGTGAACCACCGGGATGTTGCGCAGCACCTCGACACCCGGGGTGTTCAGTGGCACCAGCACCATGCTGTGCTGCTGGTGCGCAGCTTGGTCGTTTGCATTGTCATTTCGGCACATCACGATCAGCACTTTGCAGCGAGGATGCGCTGCACCGGTAATGAACCATTTGCGGCCATTTAAAACCCAGTCCTTGCCATCAGAACGCAGCGTGGTTTGCAGGTTGGTAGGGTCAGACGAAGCCACATCGGGTTCGGACATGGCAAAGGCTGAGCGAATCTCGCCGCGCAGTAAGGGCGCGAGCCATGTCTGCTTTTGGACATCGTTGGCAAAGCGGTGCAACAGTTCCATATTGCCACTGTCGGGTGCGTTGCAATTGAAGATCTCAGCCGCCCATGGCAAACGGCCCATTGTTTCCGCCAGCGGCGCGTAGTCCAGGTGGCTCAGGCCCGTGCCTGGTTCGTTGGCCTTCAAGTCCGGCAGAAACATATTCCACAAGCCTTCTTCCTTCGCCAGTGCTTTCAGGTCGTCAATGAAGGGAGGTGGATACACACCTTCGTTCACGCACTGGTGCCAGGCCGCGTTGTACGGCAAAAGATAGCGGTCCATGAAGGCCTCTAGGCGTGCATGCCACTGGCGTGCTTGGGGCGATTGCGAAAAATCCATATCAAATCTCCAGACAGATCCCGCAGGATTTGGCTTCATATGGCGCCCAGATGCCAGCGCATGGCATGACAAAGTCCTGAAGAGCATCATGTTAAATATTCATTTTGAATGAATCTTAACGCATAATAGATTCACATCAAATGAATCTTTAAAGGAAATATCATGAGCACAACAATCCAGTCCCAACAAAGTATCGGCGCCATTGCCGTCCAAGTGCCCGGTGCGACCGCCATCTTTCGAAAGCTCAAGCTCGACTTTTGCTGCGGCGGACAAGAGCCCCTTGCAAAAGCTTGTGCCGACAAAGGGATTGACATCGAGCAGGTGCTGCACGCCATCCAAGCGCTGGAACATAAGGCTGAACTTCCTAAGACACCTACGCCCGGAGAGCTAATCGACCATATTCTTCAGCGCTACCACGATACGCATCGCCAACAACTACCCGAGCTAATCCGAATGGCACGCCGCGTCGAGGCCGTGCACCGCGACAACCCCCAAGTGCCAAACGGCCTAGCCGATCACCTAGAAACCATGGCGCAAGAATTACTGGACCACATGGCGAAGGAGGAGCAGATCCTGTTTCCGATGCTCAAACAAGGGGGTAACTCGATGGTGGTGCACCCGATCGGAATGATGAGGCACGAACATGTGAGTCACGGAGCGCAGCTTGAAAAATTGGTCAATTTAACGTCTAACCATCAACCCCCAGAAGGTGCATGCAATACATGGCAAGCACTTTATGCTGGAACTGCTCGCTTGACTGAAGATCTCATCGAGCACATTCATACAGAAAACAATCTCCTGTTTCCGCAGTTTGAACCACTTGCATCTCAGAGTAATTAAGAAGTCCCAACATTTCAAGGAACCTTCTTATGACCACCGACGCAACTTATTGGTTAAACCAGACAGAAGCTGCAGGTTTGAAGCCACTCATCATTAAGGGCAAAGCGTTGTTGCCAATAGTTCAAGGAGGCATGGGCGTTGGTGTTTCAGCCTCCGGCCTCTCAGCTGCCGTTGCCAAATTAGGTGGCATGGGTACTATTTCTTCAGTCGATTTACGGCGCCGCCATGCCGATTTGATGAAGAAAACAGGTCATTTGGATAAAGAGCCCGATGCGCGGGCGCAGATTGATGCCGCAAACCTTGAAGCACTTGACCGTGAAATTAAAACTGCCAAGTTAAATTCGAACGGCCAAGGATGGATAGCCGTCAACATCATGAAAGCGCTAAGTGCCTATGAGGGCTACATCAAGCAAGCAATCAAAAGTGGGGCTAATGCCTTGGTTGTTGGTGCGGGTCTGCCCCTAGATCTCCCTGATTTAACAAAAGATCATCCAGAGCTTGCATTAATCCCCATTCTTTCAGATGCGCGTGGTGTTCAACTTCTTGTTCGGAAGTGGGAAAAAAAAGGACGGTTACCTGATGCCATCATCATTGAAAACCCCAGATTAGCTGGCGGTCATTTAGGGGCGGCAAAGGTAGCTGATCTTCGCGATTCACGTTTTGAATTCGACGTCGCGATACCGCAAATTCTTGAGTTTTTTAAAGCTTCAGGCATTGAACATCAGATACCACTTATCGCTGCTGGCGGCATTAATAGCCACGCTGAGATTTTGCGTCTGCAGAAGCTCGGTGCAAGCGGCGTTCAACTAGGGACGGCATTCGCAGTCACTGAAGAGTGCGATGCTTCACAGGTTTTTAAGGAAATTTTGGCTCAAGCTAAACCGCAGGATATTGTTGAATTCGTAAGTGTTGCAGGACTACCCGCTCGAGCGGTTCGAACGCCGTGGCTAGATAAGTATTTGCGCATATTGCCAATTCTTCAAGAAAGAGCCCATCAAAAAAACAAGTGCAACATGTCGTTTGACTGTTTACAGCATTGCGGCTTACGTGATGGCGATTCAAACATCGGTCAGTTTTGCATTGATCAGCAATTAAGTCACGCATTGGAAGGCGATATGAAAAAGGGGCTTTTCTTCAGAGGTGCAGGCGCACTCCCATTTGGTGAAAAAATTAACAGAGTTTCAGATCTAATAACTTTTTTGCTCACGCCTGCTATGACAAACAATTCGAGTGAATCTTCATAACTGAGATATTGACCTGAGTCTATATTCAGGGACTAACTCACAGCATTAAATGCTTGAATTTAATCTTTAATAGCTTGTATCGTTGTTTTACCAATGAAAAAAGCCGCTAAGTGTTGATCCTTAGCGGCCTTTAAACTTGCATCTGGTGGTGGATGGTTAACCACTCAGGAACTTTCTATTCGCATTCAATCATGCTAACGAGTGCTAGAGTGTGAATGCGAGGAAGATATTTTGACCACTTCGAACGGATCAAATCCAGAATTCTAGAGGTCCGCTTCGCAGCGATTGCTGTCATTCAGCTTTGGGCTTTCAATCCCACATTTTTAGCCAGTTACAGACACTGAGCAATGTCCGCTTTTCAAATGCAATAAAGATGACATACCATCGTCAGGCCGGATAAAAAATTCAATACTGGCTCAACACCGCTGACAAAGGAGGTAGCCGGTGACGATCCTTCAAGAGATTCATGCCTGGTCTAAGGGCCAGCCCGCCTGGCAGCAAGACGCCATCGCGCGCATCTACGCCAACCGCGCGCTTGCATCCGCCGATGTCGAAGACCTTTACGCCCTGGCCAAGGCGGAGGCAGGCATCGAAGACCCGCAGAAGCGAGCGCCCAAGGGGCTCGACGATGCCCAGGTTGCCACGCCTGCCGACCCGACCCGGCTTGTGCAGCTCCTGGCGATCAAAGAGCTCTCCAGCGTTAACGCTCTGGCTGCAGGAGGCAGTCTTCCTATCGCCGAGACTGGTCTGACCGTCATCTATGGCGAGAACGGCGCGGGAAAGTCGGGCTACTCGCGAATCCTCAAACACGCGTGCAGAGCCCGCGATCAGCGGGAAGCCATCCTGCCCGACGCGAAGATCGATCCGGCCAAAGCCGGCACGCCATCGGCCACGTTCGAAGTGGCCGTCGATGGCGCGAAGGCCGATCTGTCATGGACGTTCGGGAGCCCGCCTCCGGAGCCCCTATCGGAGATCGCCATCTTTGACACCCACTGCGCCCGCGCCTACATCGACAACCACGGCGACTTCGCCTATCGGCCTTATGGTTTGGACATCCTGGAAAACTTGGTGAGCCTTTGCGGCAAGCTCAGAGGGATGGCCACTCAGGAGAAGGCCGCTAACGCCCCTAGCAATGCTGCATATGCCGCCATCGCGACGGAGCAAACCACCACAGGCAGGGCTTTGCTCACCATCCCTGGCGCAACCAAGGCCAGCGACATCGAATCACTTTCTACGCTCACGGAGGAGGATCACGAGCGACTTGTGCTGTTGACCCAGACCTTGGCCGAAGCAGACCCCAAGCAGAAGGCCCAAGCTCTCCGGCAGCGGGCGGGTCGACTGCAGGAGCTCAATGGCCGCATCGATATGGCGGCCCCTTTAATCAACGATGCCAAGCTCGCAGCCCTGCGCAATCTAATCGACAAGTCACAGGCGGCCGAGACGGCGGCAGAGCTAGCTGCCTCCGATTTCAAGGCTGTTCCGGGCCAGTTGACGGGAACAGGCGGCGAGGAGTGGAAGGTACTCTTCGAGGCCGCCCGAACCTTCGCGAAGACCTCGCATCCCGAACATGCATTGGGGTCACTCCCGAGCGATGCTTCATGTCCGTTGTGCCAGAACCTGTTGGGTGATGAAGGAGCAGCGCGACTCGTGCGCTTTGACTCATTCATCCAGCAGACCTCAGAAGCGCAGGCGAAAGAGGCACGGACTAAAGCTGAAGATGCACATAAAGCAGTTCGAGCTGCTAACCTGAACCTTTTGATCGGGACAGCTCTTGTTGAGGAGTTGAAGGAGATTGACGCACACCTCGCCGAGCAATGCTCCGATCTACAGGCCAGCTTCACAGCAAGACAAAAGCAAGCCCTTGAAGCCTCCGCCGGGAGGATGGCTTGGGATCAGATTGATGCGCAGCCCGATGACCCGCGACCGAAGCTTGTTGGCCAAGCAACAGCTTTCATCGAACAAGCGAAGACCCTTGAGGCCACAGCCGACGAAAAGGCTAAGGCCGCGATGACGCAAGAGAAGCTAGAGCTTGAAGCCCGCACACGCCTTGGCGAAGTCAAGGTGGCCGTCCTAGATGCCATCTCCAAGCATGAGATGAGCCGTAAGTTGCAGGCCTGCATAGACGCCATGGACACTCGAGGAATATCCCGGAAGTCCACTGAGCTGTCCCGCACGATGGCGAGTCAAGATCTTGCCGACGCCCTCAACACGGAGCTCCGCAGTCTAAAGGTTCATGAGCTCTACGTCGGCATGAAGCCCGAGTCGCCAGGTGGAAAAACTCAGTTCAAGCTGGCGCTTCAACTTCCTGGCGGAGGAACGCCCTCCTCAGTGCTCAGCGAGGGCGAGCAGCGCGCAATTGCCATCGCTTCTTTTCTGGCTGAAATCAGGCTTGGCAAAGGTCGCGGCGGTATCGTCTTCGACGACCCCGTTTCCTCGTTGGACCATCGCCGTCGATGGGAGGTAGCCGAACGGCTTGCAGTGGAGTCCAAGCAGCGACAGGTGATCGTCTTCACCCACGACATCTACTTCCTAGCTATTCTGGAACAAAAGGCCGAGGCTATCGGCGCGCCTCTCGTCATGAACTACATTCGCCGCTCCTCGCAGGGCTTTGGCGTCCACTCGCAAGACCTTCCCTTCGATGTCGCTGGCACGAAAGCTCGGGTTGGCCAGCTCCGGCAAATGCTGGTGGAAGCGCAGAAGGCGAAGAAGGATGGCGATGACGACCGACATCGAATGGTCACGACCTCAGCCTACGGAAAACTGCGCTTAGCTTGGGAGCGCTGCATTGAAGAGGTTTTGCTAAATGGCGTTGTACAGCGCTTCGGCGAAGGCGTCTCCACACAAAGACTCAAAGCGGTCTTGGTGACTGACGAGGACTACAAAAAAATCGAAGCTGGCATGTCCAAGAGCTCGAAGTTCGAGCACGACGCAGCATCGCCTGTGGGCCGCCTGCCGATCCCTGATCCCAATGAGCTCTTGGCGGACATCGATAGCCTTGAAGCGTTCCGAGCAGCTGTGGACACGCGGAATAAGCAAGGAATCGCCGCGCGGGCGTGAGTCTGCAGGGGGGAAATATGCATCTTGGCATTTGCAACAAAACAGGCCTTGTTTACGAAGGAATAGGCGCAGCCGACATCCCATCGATTCCAACGCCTAGCGTGACCCAAGCCAAACTGATCGCGGTTGAAGGAGACTGGCAAGACCTGCCGCGGGGGCTGATAGCCGATCCCTTGCGATGGATATTCCGCGAAGACGCATTCGATCCCGTGACACGGACTCGGCGTGGACGTCTCTACGAGCCCCAGCCAGGCCAAAGCCAACCGAACAATCAGCGAGTGGGTCCGCACCCATACGAAGATCCAATGATGCGGCAAGTGGGAGCAGGCGGGAGAGTTGCCAAGACTCTCTACACCTTCACGGCCTGCCATCCACTGCTGAGCATGCCTACCCGTGGGGAAGGAATGACACTGGCCCTGGGGGACGTCAGAGCTGCATCCCCATGGCGAATCATCCAGACGGAGACTCTGGCCAATGGCTCCGTGATGGTCACACTCAAGTCGCTCTCCGCCTTCGCTATCGTTCCTGCTGTGGACTACGCGCACGTCGCGCCTGAGCATCGATCAGCAGTAGCCGAAGCGATGGACCGTGTGTTGAATTCAGCCTTTCGCGAGACTCCGACATCGGTGGTGGACCACTGCCGATCCGCGCTCACAGTTCTGCTATCGCGTTGGCTTGTTCAATCCGGCCGCGAGAAGATTGATGCTCTTGCCCTCGATTTAGGGCCATTGGCGAAGCGCATGGAAGCAAACGAAATGACCTGCGTGGCCAACGCCGCCCAAATTGTGGCACGGCTGCACGCGAGAGGTAAACCCAATGAGCAGCAAGCCCGCGGCCTACGACCGCCCGAAGAGGGCGATGATGAATTTGCGTTGGAATCCGTGGGCCTTACCCTTAGAGAGTTCGGTTGGACAGTTCAATAAATTAAGAGCTGTAGCCGTGCGATACGGTGCTCACACGGCGCCATGTGAAGTCACCACAATAGTAGGCATATGTTTTCGGCATCGGAACGATTGCTTAGTGCCAGTACTGACTTTGCACGTGAGTAATCTGAGCGGGTCCAGCTTGCCTAATTGAGTTGGGCACAAATACCCGCTTTACGGGGGCGCGAACGAGAATCGACGGTCCGCTTTGTGTCGTAGAGCCTCCTGTCGTCAGCTCGGCCGTCAATGGCGGCAACCAGCCTTTTGCAGTTGTTCGCTCGATGCCGGCACTGCATTGTTGCTGTCGTTGCCAGCAACAATGCAGGCGGGTAGTCCAGGCCAGTTTTCGGTCACTGAGGACTGAAAGCTAAGTGGCTCGAACGACTGCATTGGAGTACCCTACGGTCAAATTCGATTACCAGAGGCTGCAATCCTTCTTTCACCCTGAAAGTAGCCTCATCTCACCACCTTAAGTTCTTCGACGTTACCGGCCCCGAAAAGGTGGTTGACTGCCGCGAGCGCAGGATTAGGTATAGTTTGAGTTGCAAGCACAGCGAGCCGTCTCATGGGGCGAGATATGGACACGTAAAAGAGATTGCGGGCGCGGTAAAAGCCTTTAATGTTTTTTGTATTCAACGCCTTTGTTTGAATCAATTCAAGAAGTTGTGGCCAGTTATAGTGATTCCAGCCACCACCGAGTACGACCAGGACATTTTCGAACTCCGCGCCCTTGACGCTGTGCTGTGTTGCGAAAGAGGTTTGCTTCTCAATGAACCTGACTACCTCGGTGACTTCCCGATAGGGAACGTCCCGCAACTTGCTGTAACGTTGCAGTGCGGACGACTCATCGGAGATTGGGGCGCCATTCAGTGCCTTGAGTTCTTCCTCTCGCCGCTGGACGCGGTCGGGAGGAAATGGTCGCCTAGTTAATTGCAAAAAATCTATAACTTCGCCGATCGTGCCCACTGCCCGTAGGTTCTGTAGAGCATCCATATCGCGACGCCAACTCGCCTTGTCCTTGTGCCTGGAAATCGCTGGGCCCGAACCAAGTATTTTGAACATTTTTCCATAGAGCGAAGAGGCGTAAGCGGCGCACATCGGCTCGACAACTTCAGCGAAGAACTTGATCGTAGGATCTTCCTTTTTCGCGAAAAGGTCGTTGCGTCCTCTAAAGATCTCTGCGATATTTGGATAGCCTTGCTCCGCAGCCAAGACGTTGTGAGTGAGCATAAGTACCTTTGTCTTGCTCATGTCCCACCCTTCGGCCTGAAGGCGCTGCGTCAAAGCTTCTCTGGTCTTTCGCGCCAAGTCTGGTGGCAGATCTTCTTTGGAATGTATGTCGCTTGTTCGTTCGCCCCGATAGGAATTGGTGTGAAAGAACCTGGCTTCTCCCTTTGCTTCTGGGTCATAAACAGCCTGCTGTAGTTCAGGACGTAGGTTGTTGAGTACGTCTACGACGGCTGACACCGACCGGAAGTTTGAGCCTTTGGCGATCTCTTCAATTGGGTACTTTGCCAGCTCATACTCGCTTCGATAGATGGTTTGCCAGTGATCTCCGAAAAGTCCAAAAAGAGGACCAGCTGCGGGCTTCAGAAAATTGTCCGTTATAGACTCCATGAACTGGCGATGCGTGTCTTGGTACTCATCGATGAAAAGCACTGGGAACTGCTGGCCTAAGATGCGCCTGAATTTCTCTTGGTATAGAAGCCTCGCCATTAACTCCGGGATGTCGTCGTGGCTAAGGGTTATCTTGTCTGCATCGATCCCGAAAAAACCGAAGTCATAATCCACCGGCTTTGTACCGACGCCGCCGGCTTGCTCGATCTTCTCCTTTCGCTCATCCATCTCCGCCAGGCTGTCTCTCAGAGCTTTTTGAAACTGGCGTAAAAAGGCCCAGGAGAACCCATGGATGGTGTCGACCAGGATTGCGGGATGATCTTCAATTTCCTGTGCGATCTCGTTTCGTGCCACCTCGGTAAAGGTAATACAGGCAACTTTTTGCCCGGATTGAACGAGCGAAGATCCGCGCTCCGTGATCAACCGTTTTAGCGCCGCAACCAAAGAGTATGTTTTTCCTGCACCAGCACCGGCCTCGAGTCTAAAGCTGCGGCCCGCGTCAAGGGCTTCGTTGATTTTCATCTGCGCCTGTTGCGCCGCCTCAAGCGCTGAATTTTTAACCTCGCTTGTCATACGATCACCGGGGCGTTCTGCATTTCTGGGACTTGTGCAGGCTGTGGCGGTGGCGGTGGCTCGGACAGCCACAAGAGGCCTTCCTCAATGTATCGCGGCACCTTCCACTCCTTTTCGCGAATCGCGAACCGCAAAGCAGTATCTATTTTCGCAAGCCCCTTTGCGATGTCCCATGCTTCGGTGGCCTCGTCTTGTTCCT
>JACCDX011107681.1_pt1 | contig 11699 bp, 12 predicted proteins | sample 7449681 | NCBI WGS metagenome assembly JACCDX01 (sample SAMN15323450, study PRJNA562643) | freshwater metagenome | isolation source: river surface water | place: USA:Blue River Watershed | collected 2017-08-18 | reverse complement strand
CTTAAAGGTGAACGACGAACCTCTTCAACTAATTGATTGAAAAGGAATTTTTGATCTTTCACATCCCTAACTGTAGGTGTTACAGAAGTTACAGATGTGATGCAACGCCGACACCGATTCCGACTAAATAGTTTTAAGACAAATTGCGTTTATGCAATAACGAAGATCTGTTGGTGTAGAAAAACCTTCACCTTCAAAAACATGTCCCAGATGTGATCCACAATTGGCACATCTTACTTCAGTTCTTTTCATACCTAGAGAAAAATCATCAATTTCAATAATGGCTTCTTTTGCTAAAGGTGACCAGAAAGAAGGCCATCCACAATTTGATTCAAATTTTTCATTTGAGGTAAATAATTTTGCATCACAAGCTCTACAGTGATAGGTAATGTCATTTCCTTTTTCAAGATTTCCACTCCAAGCAGGCTCAGTTCCTGCTTGTCTTAAAACGTGATATTCAAAATCTGTTAATTGATTTTTCCATTCTTCATCAGATTTAGTTACTTGAAATTTTTTACCATTTGGCATAGTGTCAGATATTTCTTCGCTCATAACTACAACCTATGTCCATCTACCAGATAGCGCAACAGAAGAGTTTTTTCATGTTGAATTACATGAATTGGTTTAAGTTTGATGGAAGGTTTTAAAAGTGGGCCTTGAGCAATTTTTAAAGGATCAATCGAATGAGAAAGTTGAACTTGTAAAGTTAAATCTAATTCGTCAATCAAATTATTTTGAAACATAGAATTTAATAAGGTTGGTCCACCTTCACATAAGATACGTTTAAAAGATTTTTGAATTAAATCTTTTTTGACTGCTTTTAAATCAACTTGTTTTTCTCCGCATAAAACTATTTCCGCTAAATTTTGATATTTTTCAATTTGAATTTGGTTTTCTTTATGGGTGTATAAAAGTGGAAGTAAATTATCTTGCCAGTTAGTAAAAAAATTGTTATCAAAGTTTAAATTGTTAGAAATAATAGCCAGGCGAGGATTTTGTTTGAGTTTTAATTTCTTACGTATTTCTTTATTCTGCTCATTGATTTTAATATCTTGATATTTATTTTTTGATGCCGTTTTTGAACCAACAATGACCACATCAGATAATTGTCGCAATGTTCTAAATACAGATTTGTCAATATCGTTTGTTATCAATTCCGTTGATCCAAGAGAGTCAAGTACAGATCCATCTAAAGTTTGAACCATATTTGCTCTGATCCAGGGCTTCTCGGGCCAAGAATAAAGATCAGGCAAAAGCGATAAATCCAATATTTTTTCAGGCTTAGGGCTTATTCTTAACATGACTAGGCTTAAATCTACTTCACGATTTCTGAATAAAAGCAGGTGTTGCTAGTTATTGGGCTGTGCTGTTTCGGAGTAACATTAGTAACATGAATAAAACCGTGAGAAGTATCGTTTCTGTTTGTTTAAGTGCCTTTTTAATTGTTAGCCTTAACTCTGCAAGTCAAGCAGCCACTAAATTAACCAAGAGCCAGCAAGCAAAAGTTGAAAGAGTTTTCAAGGCTCTTGCATCAAGTAATCCGGACACTATTAACTCAGCAAGAAAAAATGTTTCTGGATCTGCAGATTTAGCTCTATTAATTGTTCAGAATTATTATTCAACTGAAAAATATTTTCGTTCAGTGGACCAAGTAGGAAGACCTCTTGGTAATGTTCCCGCCAATTCAGCTGCAGGAACTGCAAAGATTACTAATGGAAAAGTTGTTTTAAATACAACAGTTCCTGGTTTTTCTGGAACTTATACAGATTTTAAATTTAATAAACAGGGAAAGATTACTTCTTGGTCAATTAAATCTGATGGCGGTTCCAAGGTTTCAATTAATTCAAGAATAAAAGCACTTCCCAAAGTTACTTGGCAATATGCAAACGACATAAAGGCTGTTTATTGGGGTAAAGGTGTGCAGATGGATTCAGGCACTATTTATCAAGATTCATTGAACCGATGGATTGTCCAACTATCTGTTACCAATGTGGCTGGTGGGAATAACACCAAATCTTTGATCACCACTACAGGTAAGTATCAATCACCAGATAAAAAACTTTTTTCAACAACTTCAGCTCCAGCAGGTTGTTTCGGAAATGGGCAAACCATCTTCTTCACAGCAACTATTCCTGCAGGAGCAGTCATAACCTCAGGCATTCGAGGCATTTTGGAAGTTCCTATGAGTAATGGTTGTGAGGCAGATGATTCAAATCGCCTCGAAGTCACAATTAGACCCTAGTTTTACCCAATCGGTGAGCCTTACGGCCTAAAGCACCCTAGGGACTTGGTAAGGTCTAATGCATGCGCCTTCAAAGACGCCTGGCATCTCTGGCAATTTCAGGGATCTTGGCCAGCACAATTTCAGTTTCCCCAGCATTTGCAGACGGAGTACCTGACTATCCAGGAGCTTCCAGAGTAAGTGTGGGGGCAGATAACTCTGCCGTTAAAAGAATGCAACAAGCATTGATCGATCTAGGTTATGACATTTCAGTTGCAAACGGAAAATACGGACCACAAACCACTAGAGCGGTTTCAAAATTTTATGCAGACAATGGCGATAGCGATGATGGTACTCAAGTTGGACCAATCGGTTGGGCAGAAATATTTATCGCATTAGATTCTTTAAAGGATGAACAAAGATCAAATAAAGATTTTGAAGAAGCTTCTCCCGAAGAAGTACAAGCTCAAATTGATCCTTCAATAATTCCTGAGAATCAAAGAGGAAAACAACCTGCTCGCGGAACGTCAAGTAGATCTTTGCCTTACAAAATGCCAGTGGTTGGAGAAATCTCAGCAGTTTATAACCAAAAAGGCCGACGTTGGTCTGGAAGAAGACATGACGGAATAGATATTCGTGCTCCTAGAGGAACTGTTATCAAAGTGGTTTATCCAGGAAAAGTAATTTTTTCAGGTTGGAAAAAAGCTTATGGTCGCTTGGTGATCATGGAACATGCTGATGGCACAACAACTTGGTATGCACACATGTCAAAAAGAATTGCTAAAAAAGGTGATTATTTAGAAGTTGGGGAAAAGATCGGTTTAGTAGGTTCATCAGGGCATACCACCGGATCTCATCTTCACTTTGAAGCTCACAACAAAAATGATGAAACCATCAATCCTGTAACTTGGCTACAACTTAGAGTTTGGAAAAATGCTCCGGCAAATGAATTACCTACCGAAGCAGTATCAAACCCAAGTCCAAGTCCTGCAACTACTGCTGTTGTAGTCCCAGATAATTCGCTCCCGATTTCAGAGCGTCGATAAATTAGCCTCTGTTAGCTTTTGCTGCTTTCTTTTCTTGCTTTGCAGCCCTTTTTTCTTTTAAAGATTTAGCGGCAGGTTTTTTCTTGTTTACGTTTCCTTTGGATTTTTCACCCATTTTTGCTCCTTTGAGTTCGACTACTCATAAATATAGCGAAAAATTAATTGATTTTATGCCCACTCATCGTTTCAACTTTTAAAAAAAATTGGCTGTGGCATAGTGGAAAGGGTGGGGCATATGAAAAAAATCTTGAGCACTTTTGTGGCCTATCTTTTGTTACAGAGTTCAAGTGTGCTGGCTGTAACTTTGCCCAAGGATGCTGAGATTGATGCCATAAGGGGAGAAATTGCTGCATCAAAAAAAGAATTAGCCCAAGCTCAAGATGTTTTAAAGCAAACTACAAATGAATTAAATGCTGCAATTGCAGAAGATCGAAGGATAAAAGCAGAGTTAGAACAAGCTCAACGTGAGAGAGATCAAATAATTGCAGAAATCAACGCACTTATTGCAGAAATAAACAGAGTTCAAGCCCAAATAGATGATTTAGTAAGAGCCACCTTTATCGATGGATCACAACAGGAACTTTATTTAGTTGAAGCCATTTTATCTTCGGATGATTCAAATGAAGCATTAGCGACTTTTGCTTCACTACAAGCGCTTTTGGCAAATAGCACAAAAGTTGTAAAGCAGTTAAATGAAAATAAAGCTCAACTAGAAGTTAAAGAACAGGATTTACAAGTCAGAGAAAAAGAAATTTCCGAGAAGAAACAAAGATCTGCCGAAATAGTAGTTGAGCTAACAAAAGTTAGAGAAAAGGCAGCTCAAGAAGCAGAAAAGATCAAAAAAATTGTTGCCCAAAAAGAATCAGTTTTAAAGAAATTGGTTTTGGCAGGCTTAACTCGCAATAGAGCAAATGTTTCTGCTCGTGTAGGGCCTGGGGATCGCATTCTTGGAACTGACATTTCTCGCTGGCAACATAGTGGTAATCGTTTGATTGATTTTGTGAAAATGTATGACGCTGGTGCAAGATTTATTTTTATTAAAGGAACAGATTCTCATCCTCTTGGTGCAGGACCTGCCAAGTATTGGTCTTCAATAGATTTTCCTGCGGCAAGAGAAGCTGGATTACTAACTGGTATTTATCATGCCGCTTTAATTCCAAGGGGAATTTCTGCTGATGCAGCATTTGGTGCAGGTCAACAACAAGCAGATTTGCCAATTGATCATTTGAATTCTTTGGGCGGACTTGTTCCTGGAGTTTTACCAATTGTTTTAGATATAGAAAGTTTCTCTAGACCATCTGGCACAAGTGCTGCTGTGGTGACTAATTTTTCTTTAGGTTTTGTATCAAGAGTAAAAGAAAGAACAGGCAAAAATGCAATTATTTATTCAAATTTGAATTTCATAAGTAGTTATTTGAAAAGTCCTGCATTAGCGAATAATCCGTTATGGATTGCCAATTATTCTCAAACTTCAAATCCAGCATCAACTCCTTCAAGAGGTTGCACTAGAACAGTTTGGAGTGTTTCAGGTTGCGACAAAGCTTGGACATTTTGGCAATACACAGATAGAGGAGATGGCCAAAAATATGGCATTCCAAGAGGGGCAATTGATTTAAATGTTTATGCATTTGGCACAAATGACCTTTTAGCAATGGCAGGATATTAATGAAAAAATTAATAATTCTTTTTATTTCAATATTTATAATTTCATCTAAACCAGTTTTTGCAGAAGATTTAAATATCGATATTCAAAAAATGAATGCTTCAGAAGCAGTAACTAAAGGAGGAAATAATCAAAGAGGTCCTGCTTTAGCCGTATTAAAAAATGGAGATTTACTGCTGGGCGGTGGAGCAAATGGAGGAAGCATTTATTTAGGCGATGGTAAAAAAAGAAAATTAATAAAATTAGGAGATTTAATAAGTAGTAGTCAAAGAAAGAAAGATTCAAGATTTGCCATAACAGATATTTTAATTCTTAGTGAGTCTTCAAAATTAGTACAAACTTTGGTTTCCTATCCAAGACTTGGTAGTAATGGTAATTGTGTTGAAGTAAGAGTTGATCAAGTAGACATTAATCTTTCAAAAAATAATTTAACAAGAAAGAGTAATTGGTTTACTTCAAAGCCATGTGTTCCAATTGGAGCTGTTCAGCATGCTTCTGGACGAATGGAAAAAATTGATAACAATTCAGCGTACTTAACTATTGGGGATTTAGGTTATAAAAAGATTGACGATGTGAAGTTAAGAAAAGATTTAGGTTCAGTATTTAAGATAAGTAAAAATTCTGTATCAAAAGTTTCTTATGGCCATAGAAACATGCAAGGAATATTGTTTATCAATAACTCACTTCTAGTTTCTGAGCACGGTCCAAGAGGTGGCGATGAAATTAACATTGTTAAGCAAAATACTGATTATGGTTGGCCTTTCGTGACTTATGGCAAAGCTTATGGTGCAGGAGATTACATAAAACCAAAAAGTAACGGCACCCATAAAGGATATGAAGAACCAATTAAATATTGGGTTCCTTCAATTGCCCCAACTGAGTTAGTTCAAATTCCTAAAAATTGGGGAAGCTGGTCTAACCAAATAGCCATGGGCACACTTCGAGAAGAGACTCTTGTCCTTTTAAAGATTAACTCCATGAATCAAATTACTGAAGAAAAAAGAATAAATGTTAAAGAAAGAATTAGAGATTTAGATATTAATTTGAATAATGAAATTATTGCGACCACTGATAGTGGTAAAATTATGGTGTTCAAATACAAGAAATAGTGGTGAATTTGAAAGAAAAAAGTGGCGATAGATCTAAATTCTTTCCATTAATTGAAAAGAAACATGGATTACCCATGTCTTACTGGTTTGACCAAATGAAAAAAGTGGCTGGAAAGAAATACCCTGAACAAATTGCCTTTTTAAAAGAAAATCATGGATTTAGCCAATCACACGCAAACGCTCTTGTAATGTATTCAAGAGGTAGTAAAAGTTCCAAGAGATTTGATTCATTAACCCAGTATCTAGAAACTGCAAAACCTGAACAGGCAAAAACTGTTAAGAAAATATTTAAAGTGTTACAAACAAAATTTCCAAAATTAGAACTTGTTATGGCCTGGAATCAACCAATGCTTAAAAGAGGAGACGAATATTTAATTGGGGTTTCGGTATTAAAAAATCATATTTTGATTGGACCATGGCGAACTCACAACATTAAAAGATTAAAAAAAGAATTATCAGAATTCAAAGTGAATAAAAAAACAATTCAAGTTCCTAATGATTGGAAAGTAAACTCTAAATTATTAGTTGAATTAATTAAAGATAAATAACTTGTGGTCGATAGAGGGCTCGAACCTCCGACCTCATCCATGTCAAGGATGCGCTCTAGCCAACTGAGCTAACCGACCAAATATTAAATTTTCTTTGAGGTGGAGACGGGATTTGAACCCGTGTACGCGGCTTTGCAGGCCGCTGCCTCGCCTCTCGGCCACTCCACCGTAATTTAATTTAAAAAAAATTTTTAAATTAATCGAGCGGACGACGGGACTTGAACCCGCGACCCTAACCTTGGCAAGGTTATGCGCTACCAACTGCGCTACGTCCGCGAAACTATCAATATTGAATTTTTTGGACAATTAAATATTGAATCGTACCTATTAAAGATACCCGAAAGCCAGGTTTAAGGCTTGCGCCGAGTATCGAATGACTCGATACGCAGGTAATCTCTCAAGTTATGAATGAAAAAAATCTTCTAAAAAAACCAGAAGCTTTTGCAGAGTTCGGGGATAAAAGGTTTGAACATTTAGTTGATGTAACAGTTGATCTAGAAAGACTAAACGAACCTGGATACTGGGTTTTAATCGGAAGTTTTGAACAATCATGGTTATTACTTAAATTTAGAGATTTAACAATTAGCAATGCAAGTATTGGTAACTGGAAAGGAGTAAATAAAGATTCTTGGTCAACTTCTTTAAACCAAACTCAATATATAGATGCGGTCAATAAATTAAGAGATCATATTTCTTTAGGGGATGTCTATCAAGCAAATATCTGTAGAGTTTTAAAAACAAAAATAAATAGATCAGATTTTGATATTGAAGGACTTTTTTCGCTATTAAGAACTGGCAATCCAGCACCTTATGCAAGCCTTATAAAAGTTTCAAAAGAAAGTCATGAAAGGCTCAATAAAGACATTCTAATTGCCTCTGCTTCACCTGAATTATTTTTAGAAAGAGATAAAGATCTTATTTTCTCTGCACCAATTAAAGGTACAGGTAAAACAGAATCAGACTTAACCGAAAAAGATAGAGCCGAAAATGTCATGATTGTCGATTTAGTTCGAAATGATTTGTCGCAAGTTTGTCAAACAGGAAGTGTAGAAGTACCAAAACTACTAGAAGTTCAACCTCATCCAGGATTAGTTCATCTTGTCTCTACTGTTAAAGGAAAATTAAAAGCTCAAATTAGTTGGAAAGATATATTCAAAGCCACATTTCCACCTGGATCTGTAACAGGTGCACCTAAAATAAGTGCTCTAAATTTAATAAAAAAGTTGGAACAATCTAATCGAGAGATTTATTGTGGCACTATTGGCTGGATCGATAATTTTGAACAAAAAGCACGAATGTCTGTAGCTATTAGAACATTTTGGATTAATGGGGAATATTTATTTTTTGGCACAGGTGCTGGTATTACCTGGGGTTCAGAAGCAGAAAGTGAATGGCTAGAAACAGAACTAAAGTGTGAAAATTTGTTTGAATTAGCAAGTAAACAAGTCGTTAATTCAAGCCCTAAAGTTGTATAACTACTAAATAAGAATTACTCTAGATATATGGGTGATAGACCAACTGGTCCGATAAAAATAATTAGAGCCACAATTAGAGCAAATAAAATTGCAAACGCTTTTTGGCGAACTGCGATATTTTTTATTGGTTTCTTTTTAGTAGGTGTTGGAATAGTGCTTTTAGTTTTACCTGGTCCTGGTTGGTTATTAATATTTTTAGGTTTTGTTACCTTGGCAACAGAATTTGCTTGGGCCAGTAATTTGCTAGCACCTATAAGAGTCAGGTTAGAAAAAGCAAAAATTGCTGGGAAAAAACCTGCTTGGTGGATTTATGTGATGTTTACACTTTTTGGAATTTTGACATTTATCGCCAGTTGGTGGGTCTGGACTAGATTTCCAAGATAAAAAATCTTTTTTAAAACCTTGTAAGTGTAGTATTTGATTCGTGAATGACGTAAAAGTTGATCTTTATTTATGCGGCGTGAAGGGTTTTGCAGCCGCTAAATTTTTATTGGAAAACCATAAAGGACTTATCGGTAATGTCACTTTAGCTCCAGATACTGGAACTGTAGATGATCCACTTGAAACAATGGTTAAACTTTTCGATCAATTTAATATTCGCACTACTTTAAATGATCCAGGTCGTATTTCAGATTTAGCAATTGCAGTTGGTTGGAAAAAATTAATTGAGGCAAATTATTCTCAAGTTATAGTGATTCATGACTCATTATTACCAAAATATAGAGGCTTTAATCCATTATTAACCGCGTTGATAAATGGTGATACTCGAATTGGGGCAACAGCATTAATTGCAACTGGTGAAGTAGATGCAGGTCCCATAGTTGCGCAAGAGGCAAAAAATATTAAGTATCCAATGAAATTAGAAGAAGCAATGGAAATAATTTCGTCTCTTATTGAAAAATTGCTTAGACGAGTTTGTTATCAGATCGAAAAGAGTGGCAAGACAACTGGAAAGCCGCAAAATCACAGAATTGCTTCATATAGTCTGTGGCGAGATGAAGAGGATTTTCAAATTGATTGGAATCAACCAGCTGATGTAATCGTTAGACATATTCATGCCTCAAGTTATCCTTATGCTGGAGCAAAAAGTTTTCTGGCTGAAGAAGAAATTCGAATTTTTGACGCAAAAGTAAGTAAAGAAAACCCTACAATTGTTAATAGAACTCCAGGAAAAATTTGGAAACTAGTTAACGGAGTTCCAGTAGTAATTTGCGGTAAAGGTTTAGTTGAATTGACAAAAGTAAGTGGTAATAACGGACGTTCAGTTCTACCAATTACTAAGTTAAAACAAAGATTTAAATAATCGAAAGAGGTATTTGTGGGTGACATCAAAGTCCGTGTAGACGGTAAGGATGTTTCCGTTGCAGAAAACTCAAATATTATCGATTTATTCAAAGATGATAAAAATATTGTTGTAGCAAAACTTAATGGAAAATTAGTTGATTTAGTCACTCCTTTAAAAAATGGTGACGAGGTTATTTCGGTAATTGCAAATTCGGATGAAGGTTTAAGTGTCATTAGACACAGCACAGCTCACATACTTGCCCAAGCTGTTCAAAGTATTAAACCTCAAACAAAACTTGGAATAGGCCCGCCTATAAAAGATGGTTTCTATTACGATTTCAAAGTTGAAGAAAATTTTCATCCAGATGACTTAATAAAAATTGAATCAAAAATGAAGGAAATAATAAAAAGTGGTCAAAGATTTTCTAGAAGAGTAAGTGATGAAAATTCATTAAAAAAAGAATTGTCTAATGAACCATTTAAGTTAGAACTAATTGATTTAAAAGGTAACCCTACAGATGAAGTTATGGAAATTGGGGGAGCTGAATTAACAATTTATGACAATATAGATTTTCGATCAGGAAATACAGTTTGGTCAGATCTTTGTAGAGGACCTCATGTTCCATCAACAAAATATCTAGGTTCATTTAAGTTAATGAGAACTGCGGGTGTTTATTGGCGAAGTGATGAGAAAAATCCGCAATTGCAAAGAATTTATGGAACTGCATGGGCAAGCAAAGAAGATCTTGAAAAATATTTAGAATTTCTAGTTGAAGCTGAAAAACGAGATCATCGAAAACTCGGAGTGGAATTAGATTTATTCTCATTTCCAGAAGAGATTGGTTCAGGACTTGCAGTATTTCATCCAAAAGGTGGAGTAATTAGAAAAGTAATGGAAGATTACTCTCGCAAAAAACATGAAGAAGCAGGATACGAATTTGTTTATTCTCCTCACATAACTAAATCTTCATTATTTGAAACTTCTGGACATCTTGAATGGTACAAGGAAGGAATGTTTCCTGCCATGCAACTTGATGCTGAATTCAATGACGATGGAAGTGTAAAAAAACCTGCTCAAAATTATTACTTAAAACCAATGAATTGTCCTTTTCATAATTTGATCTATAAATCAACTTCTAAGTCCTATAGAGATTTACCTTTGCGTTTATTTGAATTTGGCAGTGTTTATAGATATGAAAAATCCGGTGTGGTGCATGGACTAACCAGAGTAAGAGGTATGACTCAAGACGATGCTCATATTTACACAACTTTAGAAAATATGCCAAATGAATTAGATTCATTATTAAAGTTCGTACTCAATCTATTGAAGGATTTTGGTCTTGAGGATTTCTATCTTGAATTATCTACTAAGAATGAAGAAAAATTTATAGGAAAAGATAGTGAATGGACTGAGGCTACCGAAATTTTGCGAAAAGCTGCAAATGCACAAAATATTCCGTTGGTTATGGATGAAGGTGGTGCGGCATTTTATGGTCCTAAAATTTCAGTTCAAGCAAAAGATGCATTAGGTAGAACTTGGCAAATGAGTACTATTCAAGTTGATTTTCAATTGCCGCAGAAATTTGAATTGGAATATAAAGATAAAGATGGTCAAGTTAAAAGACCTGTCATGATTCACAGAGCGCTATTTGGTTCTATTGAAAGATTTTTTGGAGTTTTACTCGAACATTATGCAGGTGCATTTCCAGTTTGGCTTGCTCCAGTTCAAGTAGTTGCTATTCCAATTGCTGAAACACATAACTCGTATCTGGAAGAAATTATTAATAGATTAAAGAAATTAGGTGTGCGAGTTGAGTTAGATTCAAGCGATGATCGTATGCAGAAAAAAATTAGAAATGCCCAAACACAAAAAATTCCATTCATGTTAATTGCAGGAGATCAAGACGTATCCTCTCAAGCTGTTTCTTTTAGATACAGAAATGGAACGCAAGAAAACTCTGTGCCAATTGAAGAAGCGATTCAAAAAATTATTTCAGCAATTGATAACCGAATCCAGGTTTAAATGAATACGCCACAAACTGGTTTACCTGATGCTTGGATTCGTTTGTGGACTCCACATCGTGGTCAATATTTAACTGATGTTAGATCTGATGGAACAGTTGAACAAAGTTGCCCATTCTGTGCCGCTCCAAATGCTAAAAAGGAAGATTCTTTAGTTGTTTTCAAGGGAAAATTTAATTATGTAGTTCTTAATTTATATCCATATAATGCAGGACATTTATTAATTGCACCCTTTAGGCATTTTGCAGATTACACTGCAATCACAGAAGAAGAATCAAGTGAAATGCATGAATTAACTCGAAAATCAATGTCGGTTTTAAGAAAAGCAAGT
>JACCDX010058951.1_pt1 | contig 11701 bp, 13 predicted proteins | sample 7449681 | NCBI WGS metagenome assembly JACCDX01 (sample SAMN15323450, study PRJNA562643) | freshwater metagenome | isolation source: river surface water | place: USA:Blue River Watershed | collected 2017-08-18 | reverse complement strand
TTTTGATATCCACAATCATTCCGTGAATACCATCAAAGATAGCGGTGTGTTTACCACCAATAAGGTTTTCCAATAATTTAATTTTACTTTGGGTTTTTGAATCAAGTTCGTTGAACTTAACTTCAGAAGCTTCGTTGATTGCCTTTTTAGATTCAAGTAAAGATTTTAATTTCATTTCTTTCCCTCAATGAGTTTTTCAATCTTTTCACCCGTTGGTCTACCAACATTCATAGATACATAAAAACCGATTGCGTCTACGATGTCTTTACCATCCCATTTAGCCAAAGCAGCAATGTTTGGACCAAGGTCATATTCGTACATTTTTTCAAGGTCTATCATTCCTTGTGGGTCACCTTCGTACTTTGCTTTTGAACCGAAGATAGCAGGAACTTTCTTTGCAGTTGAGTGGAAGTTAGCATCTCTTAAAGCGCCAATTAAAACGTGCATAATAGCCCACAAGTGGTTAGGAGAACCATCTCTTAAATCATCAAATTCGTATGATAACATCTTGTTGACTTTGATATTTAACTGGCGGTCCATTTCATTTAATCTACCTTCGTTCATACCATTACCATATTCGTGGTAGTTTGAAGATGCTTGTGAAATGTAGTTTTCAGCATTGGTGATGTGGTCTTGAATCCAAGCAGGAATATCTTTTTCCATCTCACCCATTTTTTGTTTCAATTCAGTAGCGTACTTGATAATTGAATCTAATGAGTTTTGAGACATTGAAACTTCGTGGTCTTGTTCTTTTAAACTCTCGTTAGTGCCAAATTTAGCGATAATCATTTTTTGAATTCTATTGTCAGGTTTACCAACAACAGCAGTTACAAAATCCATTCTATCAGCAAGTTTTCCTTTTTTAACATATTGAAAAACCTTCTCAATATCCAATTTGTGAGTATCCACAAACTTTTGAACGGCGTCTTTATTCATACCAGTTAAACCGCCAATTTCCATTGCGGTTCTACTTGCGTTTTCTTTTAACAATGATTTCAATTTCATTTGATATCTCCAAAATCACACTCACAATACCCACCCACTTCGCAGATGATTTCTCTCATAAGTGTATTAACCTTACTATAATTATTAGTTTTTCTTACAACACCTTCTTTAATAACACCTTCATTTGTAGGTCTCATAAAAGCTCCGTGAGTTGATGGGTTGGATACAAAGTCCCAACAAATTAATTCAAAGTCATTTTCAACTGCAACAGTGTCTTCACCAAGTTGACTTACTGAACCCATACCTCTTGATGAGATACCAACTGTACATTCAGCCTTGATAAGTTCTTGTAAAATTTTACCAGCAGGCGTGTTTAGGATTTCAACAGCACCCACAACATCATCACCATTCCACCACACATCACGAACAATGTGAGATGTATTCTTCAATTCAATTACTGATGATTCCGGATGGTCTAATTCACCATACGCTCTATTTTCACGAATCTCACGACCTTTATACCTATCAATTTCTCTTTCAAGAATGTTTTTAGGATATACTCTACCATTTTGGTTTTTAGCATTTGCTCTCTGCAATACACCGGTCACCAAAAATCTTCCGTGGCGGTCCTGCGACTCCTTTAAGATTTGGGGTGTGATTTGGAATACAGTAGTATCAACTAATAATTGCTTCATTATTTTTCCCAGATTTGTTTTTTGCGGTAAAGGTCAAGAAAAACTTTAGCCAATTCTTTACGAATCAACAATCTAATTTGAGAGATGTCATCAATCTCCAATGCCTCATTTACTTTTTTCTTTTGACATCCGCAAGACATATTACGCCCCTAATTCTTTAATCTTACGAGAAATTTTTAACATTCGCTCAGAGATTTTACCGAATCTGACTTTTGTAGATTCCCAATACTGATTTTGACCTACACCCATTTCAGTTTTGAGTTTGGTGTTTTGGTTTACCAATTGTTCTACTTCGTAAAGTTTACGATTAATTTCTTTAATAGCCAAATTCACTTTCTTTTTAGCAGAAATCGTTTCATCTCTTTTGTAAGCACGATATGTAGCTTCAATCAAACTTTCTAATTGAGAGTCTAATTTTGAAAGCGATTCAAAGTGTTTATTTGATTTCTTTGATTTTTTATAACCCAATACTTCAATGTGGTCATCATCCATATCATCTTCACTTTTAGCAAAAGCGTATGGAGTTCTTGGGGGACCAGCACCACCATCAAGGTTTGCGGTCACATTGGCTTCATCCAACTCTTCCTCTTCTTCTTGGAGTTCAAGTTGATTAAATTTATCTTCAAGTTCTTTTAACAAGTATCTACTCATTTCAATTTCCTCACCTCTTGTAGCAATTCGTGGTATCTTAACAAAGAAAGAACTTGCGTTTCGCTGATTACTTTTGATGTTGCAATACTATCCATCAAATTGATAGTTTCGTTTAACTTAATTGAAATAACTTTATCAGAAACTTTTAATTTACCAAATTGGGTTTTTAATTTTTTAACTTCTGATATAACATACTTTCTTAACTTTTCTGAATTATCAATGTTATTGATGTATGTTCTCAAAATGGTCTTTTGTTCAGTTGTAAGACCTGTATACTTTTCATTAAACGAATCTACCAAAAATTTGTAAGCCAATAGTCTAACTTCCTTTGGTTGACTTGTATAATCTTCGTTTAACTTTTCTTCTACCAATTGGTCTTTCTTGGTAATAATACTTTCAAAAATTGTATTCTTACATTCAACCCATTCTTTTGGAGATGTTTCTTGTTTGAATTCAAACAATTTGTAGGTTGATGCTAATTCTTTGTAATTGTTCACGCGATACTTGAAAAAGCCATCAATTTTGTATGATTCTTTGATAGACTTGATTAAGTTATACTTTTGTCTACGAAGAATAGATTCATTTAACTTTTCTCTTTGCTCTAAAATGATATTAACAAATTCTTGAGCTTTGTATTGTGAATCAAAGTTTTCTTTTTGGAGTGTCTGATATAGATTCAACTCCTTGGTCAATTCAGTCCCTTTTTTGAAATGGGATTTAATAATTTCAAGCGCCAGTGAGTTTTTGCCTGCCAATGTATCAGCAGCAATTTGTCTCACGAGCAACTCAAATAAAATACCCGTATTTTTGAACTTACTGTGTTTTAATTTACCCATTTCAAACCTTTTATTTGACTTTCTAATAAATAAATATCATATTATAGGTTAAATCGTATCATCTAATAATTGAGACTCATCTAATAATCCAGATTCTTCAATTTTAGACTCTGGTTTCAACGATTCTATAATCATAGCTTTAGTTTTAACCTTCATTTTAGTTAGAGAAGATTTTAGTGCGGCTTGAGATTCAACCGCCATCGGACTCTTTCTAAATGTGTGATATGCATTATCAGCTTTTACATCGGTTTGTTTACCAAGTGGGTCTCTACCCATATTTGCTTGGTCAGTTCCGTAGGTTCCACTTTCAGTTGGTCTTCCAGCACCAGGGAATCCACCTTCAGGCGAACCACCTTCTTCTTCAGCGGGCTGTTGAGCAATCACAGCGAGGTCGTGTGGTGTACCAAATGACTCACCGGTCTTGGCTGGGTCATTACCTTCGGTTGTAATTTGCTCTTGTCTGAATCCTAACTTCAAGTCATCAATTACTTTTTCTTGTTCAAGTTTCCACTCATCATCTGACATATTAAAGATGTTTTTGTAAATCCATTCTTGTGAAATCATCTTCAAGTCTTTCAAGTCACGAGTCAAGGATGTTTTTTCAGCAAGTAAAGCAACTTTCTCTTGTTCGTAAATGATAGATGGGTTTGTAAGCTCCAACTCAAAGTTTACGAGGTCTTCATTCTCGTATCCTTGTGAGTATAGGTGAACGATTGCAATTTTGGTTAATTCTGAAAGAACAATCTTTTGGATTCTTTCAACGGTTCTTGCAAATCTAATGTCTTGTTGAGCAAGTGTAGCTTTACCTTCAACACCCTCTTCGTATCCGATGAACGCCTTGGGAACTTTCAAAGCAGCCATCATTCTATTCTTCAAGTATTCAATGTCATCAATACCACCGAACTCCATACCACTTAAAGAATCAATTTCAGTTCCACTTTGACCACCACGGACTGGCAAGAAGTAATCCTCTAACATATTCATCATATTGAACTTGAGGTTGTAATCGCCAGTATTTTGGTCAATGTATGGAACTTTCTTCATTCCATCAATGATGTTTCTCATATGTTGGTCTACCTCTTGTGGTGGGATATTACCAACATCAATTTTGAAGATTCTCTTTTCAGGCGCTCTCATAATTCTATGAATCATCATAGCGTCTTCCATAAGAGTCAACTGCTTCCAAGTTTTTCTAGCACCCTCTAACAACGAAGCACCATATGGTAAAAAGTTGGTGTCGGTCATCAATCTGAAGTGTGCAATCTGATAGAATGGGAAGTATGTGTGTTTGTCTTTACCATATGAGAAATTGGTAGAAGAACTCATACTTGATAATTTGAATCTTACTTCATAAGGATTATCTTGATTGAATCCTTCTTCGCGTTCAAGTTCGTATGCTGAAATTGGTTGTACGTTTACAATACCCACTCCCTCTTCAATATCTAAATACAAGTAGTAATCACCATATTTGTTCATACCACGAATCCAAGCCCAAAGGTTGAATTCAATGTTTAAGATATCATAAAAAAGGTTGTGAAGAATCTTCTTTAAGTTTTCATCAGAAGATTTAATACGGATTACATCACCCATATCATTTTTCAGAGTTGTTTCATCCGAATAAATGTCCAAGATAGAGTGAATGATTGAGTCTTTGTCCATCGCCTCATAGTCGGTGTATAATTCCAACTTATTTGAGTGATAGTTAAATTGTTGATTATAGGTTTCCCAGTTTCTACGAGAAGTGTGTAATCTACCAAATCTATCGTAGTAGGAAGTTCCACGGATATTACCTTGGGACTGAAGTCGTTGTGAGTCTACCGTTTGTAAACGACCCTTACCCACGCGTCTTACAATGACTTGGGTAGCGAATAGTTTTTGTAGTCTTCCAAATAGTGAATTATCTGCCATAATGTTTTCTCAAGTTAAAGAGTATATCTTTACAAGCTATAAATATACAAAAAATAAACTACACTACCAAATTAAAGTATCCAGGTCATATCAACATCGTTTCCACGACCATCTTTAAGTACCCACGGATTGTGTTGACCCATTCTTGCGTTGTAAACACCACCTTGACTTCTACCAATGTGGGTTAGTGTGGTTCTACTTAAATCAATGCCTTGTTGTCTTAATTTTAATGCGGTGTCTCTTACCCAAAGACCTGTGGAGAATGACATAACCAAGTCATCATTGTATCCTTGTTGTGCTTCTGCTTTAGAACCATTCCAAATGAATACAAATAACTCATCAATCAACCTTTTAGAATGGATGATTGGAGTTTTTTCTCTCATATAAGTGTCAAGTTTAGAAATCACCAAAGGTCGTGTTCTTGATGACATAGTAAAGCCCGGAACCATATCCTCTTTACGTTTTAAGTCCCATCCTTTACGAAGATGGACATCATCATCAATATATCCCAACTCACGATATGAGTAGTATTGGTTTGTATAGTTTCGGTCAATCACTTCTTGAATTACAGCCCAACCAATGTTTGCGTTTTCCACCACCAGCATTGCGTTGTTCCATTCAGCAGCAACTGATGTGAGGAATGCTCCATATTGTTTGGTTTCAATCTTACCTTTGTACTCTGCGACTTGTTCCACCGTCTCAATATCAATAACGTGAAACGCTGAATAGTCGGATGAATCGCCACGAGCCACGTCGGCTACTACCACATAATCACGAGAATAATTTGGATATTCCCATAACCAATAGTTTCCATCAAATCCACGTTTTTCAATTGGGTCTTTGATATAAGTTTCAGTATACCAACTTAAAATAGATGAATCAACCACCGTGTAACCCGAACTGATAAAATCACAATCACATTCTTGAGCAGCACCTTTCTCACCAAGGAGTTTGGTCTGGTCATCTCTCCACTTTTGGTTTCGTTCAGGGTGTACGGTCCAGTGTAATTTGATTGGGTTCCAACTATCACCAACCTCACCCTTCAACCAAATTTTATGGAACCAGTTTCCAACACCATTTGGAGTTGATAATACAATAGCTTTACCACCGGTTGAAAGGGTTGATTGAGCAGATGTCCAAATATCCTCAATGTTTGTGATAAAGGCTGCCTCATCCATAATCAACATAGAAAGTGCTTCAGAACGACCAGCGTCTCCAGCAGCAGATGTTGCTTTGATTTGAGAACCATTTCGTAATCGTAAAGAAAGTTTGTTGTCTTCTTCAGTCTGACCCTTTAGCCAACTTGGTAGGTTCTCGTGCATAAAGCGAACCTTGGTCACGAGGTTTTTTGCTACTTCTTGTTTGGTTGCAATTACAAGAATGTTTTTATCTTCGTGGAATAACATCATCCACAAGGAATATCCAGCGGATAGGGTTGAAATACCTAACTGGCGAGATTTAAGAATGACATTGAATCGGTGGTCGTTAAACTCCCTCATCAAATCTTCTTGGAAATCGTATAAGTTAAAAAGGATTTTCCCTCGGTGAGGGTGTTGGATATAACAATACTTCTTAAAAAAATATACAGGATCTTTAGCACACTTGATGTACTCTTCCCTAATAAGTTCCTTTAAAGTTTTTGCCATACATTTTTATTTAGAGTGCAAATACCAAACTTAAAGTAGCACCACCAACAAAACCAAATACCAAACCTTGCCACATTTTGGAAGATTTTTGCTTTTTAAGAACTGTAATTTCGTTTTCTTTTAATGAAATGATTTTGTTTTTTTCAACAATTACCAAATCTTTTGTGGAAATTACTTTGTTTAAATTCTCAACCTCAACTTTATACAAACCAATAGATTTTGCATACAAGTCAACTTTTTCTTGTGTTAATCTTAATTCTTCAACACAAAGGTCTCTTTCGGCTTTTACTTTTAAAGCCTTTTCAAGGGATGCTCTCGGAACCGCAATTAAGTTAGGTTCAGTTGAAAGCGTCTGTGAAAGCGTCGGCAATGTCGTTGTCAGACATAGCGTCAAGCTTAGCAACATCTTTTTCATATTGTTTCCTTAACTTGTTGATTTGAGCATCTTTTCTATCAATCTGACCATCAATCTTTTTTAACTCTTTTTCAATCTCTTTGTTGAGTTTTAAAATAGAGTCTGACTGATTTTCTAATGATTGAATTTGTTCTTTGTATTCTGCTTCACGTTCCTTCAACATTTTCTCATATTCTCTTTTGTATCTATTACCTGCAAAAAAGAATTGATATGCAAGTAGCGCTAATAACGCAAGAATTACGATTTGTTGAGTATTGAAACGTTTCATTTATTTCTTTACAGCGGGCTTTTTAACAGCAGCTTTTGGTTCTGCTTTTGGAGCAGTAGCTTTTTTCTTTGGGTAGTATCTCTTCTTTTTAGGAGCAGCTTTTTCTACTACATTAGCTACATCTGAAGTTTCTTTAACTACCTTCTTGGCAGCAACTTTAACTTCTTCAACCGCAACTTTTACTTCAGCTACTTCTTTTTTAACTTCAGCAACAGTTTCTTTGATTTTCTCATCAATGGTTGTTTTACCAAGTAACCAGTTCCAAACTTTCTTTAATGTTTCCATAGTTTATTCCAATTTTAATTAAACTACTAATAAGTATGTAATTCAGCATTAATAATTAAACTTTTTAACGTTTCTTCAAAATCAACACCTAACAATTCATAGTATTCACTACCTCTAACAATATATGCACCATCTACCAAGCTTTGAACTGTATTAGAATATAATGGATGTAATGGGTCATATTGATGATGTTTTGCTCCCCACAAATGATACATTGTATTGTTTAGTTCTTCTTCTGCAAAGGTACGGGGTAAGTTTATGTCAAAATGGTAAAATTCATTTTCAGCATAAATAACATTACACATACTTTTTGATTGTAAATGTATGTTATATTTTATTTTGAAATAATATAACGTAGCAGCTAATAACCATTGTTCCATAGTAATTTGAGCCGCTGAGAATGGGGCTTTTAGTCTTCTGGATTCATTACTAACAAATGATACATCTCCGTTTGAATTAAAAACAAAATCAAAATAAGTTTTGACATATTCATTTTTTAAATCTTCGTTCAACATACCAATCACAGCACAATTCATAGGGATTGAATTTTTGAATGAACTCACCCATTCATCAGACCACACCCAATTTTCAGTATGATGTATGTCTAATGGATTAGGATACAATGTAGTCATTTCTCTATTCAGATAAACTAAATCACAATCAGTATAATCCAATAAAGATTTATGCAACATTAAGTCGGTATCATAAATAAAAAATGGACAAGTCAATTTTGACATAGCCCATATTTTTGGAGTAGCCCAATAATTGTACGATACTTTATCGTAAGGGTAATCATCAAATAAATTTGTAATAACATCATCATATAATGGTGTTATATTTAATTTATCAAATTGAGCTTTACTTTTTAAATCGGTAATTAATACAAGTGGTATATTTGGGTTTGATTTTTTATGATTTATACAAGAATAATAATGCGCTATTTTTTCAAAAGGACCATACTCTTTACCATAAAAAATATAAACGTGATATGCAATCATCAAAACTTATTTAAAATAATTACCACTTTCTACAAGACCAATAACGAGCTTTCCATCTTGGACCTGGGTTATCACAATTGTGTCTAGCTCTGAATGATGCTCTTGCTTTAGGATTGTCTTTACGAATTCTCATAGTACCACCCTTAGCATCACCACCTTGACCAAAGTTTACTTTAACAACATTACCTTTGTCGTTTTTAACGTACACTTTGAACTTTTTAGTATCACCTTGCATAATCTTACCAAGCTTTACTTTTCTACCTTGGTATTCTGCTTCGTTGATGTCAGCTTTATATTCAGCCATAAACTGAACGAATTCTTTTAGGTCTTGATAGTTTTCTACATCGTACTCTTCAACCACTTCTTCCTCTTCTTCTTTTAAGAATGGTTTTGCAGCGAGGTTTGAATAAACTTTACCAAATTCAGGAACAAATCCGTATTGTTCTTCCATAAAGTTTTTTACATTATGGTATTCTTCTTTGATGATTTTTTTTAAATCATTTTTTGATAATTTGGATTCTTTGATTGGACTTTCTTCTTCCTCTTCAAGTTTGTGAACAGGATACATTTTTCCATTGAATTCAAATTCAGTCAAACCTTCTTTTCTTGCTTTGAACAATGCGCCGGTAAAAGCATTACCTTCATTTACATTATCTTGAGCTAAAGTTTTGATGTTGTTGATTATGGTTTTAATTTTTTTACCATCAGCAGTTCTAACAATCACACTTCTACCCATTCTATCAATTACCGTTGCAATTTTGTTTGCCGATTTTAAGAATACAAAATCACCAATTTCAACCGATGATTCGTTTACCGATTCTACTTTTTTAGGTAAGTTAGAATGTTTAGTTGCAGCAAAGTCTCTGATGTCTTTTTCTGACATAGAGTCTACAATATCTAATACTTCTTGTGATGCTTCAGAACGAGGTACTTCACCTCTCTTAACTGCTAGAGCCAATCCAAAAATCTTTTGTTGTTGTTGTGATACAGACGCTTCGTTTACTGATTCACCACCTACTACTTTTGCAATAGTATCAATATGACCTTGAATGTAATTGTGTTCCGATTCAAGGTTCATCATTTTTGCCAACTTCATAATCTCGTTTGCAATGTTTTTTGCAGCAAAAAGATACTCTGGTGATGGGTTGTATCCGGGTCTTTGAATGTGTTTTTCAATAAAGAATAAAACATCTTGGAGCTTAGCACTACGAACTGCCATATTCATATCTACACCCTTTGACTCAATGTCTTTGTAAAGGTTAGATGCGCCAGGACAAACATCAAAATAACGAGTTTTATAATTACCAACAGTAATTTCTTGTGGGTCGTTCATTTCATCACCTTCGGTTTTCATCAAACGATTTTTAGCGAGAAGAGAAAGGAACTTAATATCAGCGTCTGCGATTTGCTTTAGTTCTTGTTTTGATAATTTATCCAACATAACAACCACTCTTTTATACATTGGGTCTGCCGGGTTAATCTTATCAATATCTTTGTATGCGTATTTAAGAAGACCAAGGTGGGTATTATCAAACTTTTCGTTTACTGATTCTTTCTTTACGCTTCTCTTTTGAAGAACCAACTTATTGATTTGTGAGAATAAATCTGCAATATCCTTATCCAACTTTTTCTCATCCACACTCATAGGTGCTTCAATATCTACATTTGAATAAAGTTTCTTTTTCTTAGCAATCAAAGCATCTACCTTTTTAAGTAAATCGTTTTTAGCTTTGTCTAAATCTTTGATTACTTGGTCTGGCGTTGATTCTTTGATACCATATTGATTCTCAATAGCATTTAAAATGTTTCTCATCTTTACGATGGTACTTATCTCAAATTTATTACCACTTTCAATACTCTTTTGCATCTTTTTTACAAACGAGTCCATATGTTTCATAGCACCATTTGCTAATGATTGATGTGTGTCTTTAACTTTGATGAATTGCGGTTTTGCTTCGTTTACTGACTTGTTCTTCTCTTTTTCTTCATCAGGACTCATACCAAATGTAGAGTGAACCAACTTGTCAAGTTTCATATGAAAATCCTTTTCTTCTGAATCGGTGGCTTCACTTGCACACTTTTTCCAACCACCACCAGCATCACCATATTGTTTAGACGCCCAACCATTTGCATATGCAGAAGGATATACATCAAACTTTTCTTTCGCTTGTGATTTGTAATAAGACCACTTTGATGGGTCAGTCGGGCAGTTTTTTTCTTCTAGCTTTTGAACTGCTTCACCTAAACGAATATAATACTCTTTATTTTTCATATAATACCTCATAAAATAAATAGGTGTGGTTAGTCGTTTCCGTTTTCTAACTTGGCGATGAACTCCGTTTTGAATTTTTCAAATTCGGCGTCAATTTTTGCTTCAAGTTCTTCGGGCGACATTCCACCTTCCCATTCTTCAACACGACCATCTTCCAAAACATATTGAGCTTTTAGTGCTGTCTTTAAGATTTCCTTTTCAACCTCGGCTTGTTTTAACCAAGCTTTTGCATTTTGTAGAATTTTTGTTCTTTCGTACTCTTCAAATTTACCTTCTAATTTTAAGGTAGCTTCCATATCAGTCACACACTCTAAACACATTCCGTGAAACGCTTTCATCTTTTCATCAGCACGACTTGGTTTGGTACAAGTGCAAGTTTCTTTTGGACAATTTGGGAATGTTTTAATTTCCGCTCTTACCTCTGAAAGTTTACCAAGTTTTACCTTGTACCCTTTCTTTTGTTCCCATCTATTTCCAAATTCATCGGTCCATTGTTCTCCAACTTCCCTTCTTACAAACTCTTTGTTTTCAAAACCGATTGTTGTCTTGGTTTGAGTTTTGTGTGTTCCGGCGAGCATTTCTTTAATCGCCTTTACGTTTTGTAATTTTGCCATAACTTTTATTTTTATTTATTCACCGTAGAACAATCCCAAAATTTGGTTTAAGGGTGCGAATGTACCTGTGAGTTTATAAGTATTATTCTTATACACAAATACTATACCTTCGTTAGGAACAATTTTCTCCTTACCACCAATAGCAGCAAGTCGTTCCAACTCCAATTT
>JACCDX010950964.1_pt1 | contig 11703 bp, 10 predicted proteins | sample 7449681 | NCBI WGS metagenome assembly JACCDX01 (sample SAMN15323450, study PRJNA562643) | freshwater metagenome | isolation source: river surface water | place: USA:Blue River Watershed | collected 2017-08-18 | reverse complement strand
GCTGCCCGGCAATTTCTACGATTGCGTACATTTTAGATGTATTTAAGTGAAACAATCCCACGAGGCCAGGTCGTTACCTTTACAAAGCCTTTTAAATGGGGTCGCAAATATAAAAAGTATTTAGAACAAAGGCAAACCCTAGTCGTAAATAAATTCTCCGTAACTACTTTTTATGGTCAATTTCTTGACTGGAGCCGCTTCGACACGGCCAACAACCCGAGCCGGAATGCCAAATGACTCCGAAATCTGCATGACCTCCTCCGCAAATTCAGGCGCCACATAAATCTCCATCCGGTGGCCCATATTAAACACCTGATACATTTCTTGGAAGCTCGTGCCGCTTTCTTTTTGAATCAAATCAAACAGCGGTGGAATCGGAAATAAATTATCCTTAATCACATGAACACCCTCCACAAAATGCATCACCTTCGTCTGCGCACCACCCGAACAATGCACCATGCCGTGAATCTGTGCACGCATAGCACCTAAAATGGCCTTAATAACCGGCGCATAAGTACGCGTGGGCGACAAAATTAATTGGCCCACATTTAATGGCGTGCCCGGTACCGCTTCCGTCAACGAACGAGATCCAGAATAAACCAAATCCGATGGAACAGATGGATCAAAACTCTCCGGATATTTTCCAGCGAGGTAATTGCCCAATACGTCGTGACGCGCTGAAGTCAAGCCATTGCTACCCATACCTCCATTATATGTCTTTTCATAGGTCGCTTGGCCATCTGATGCTAGGCCGATAATTACATCGCCCGCCTGAATATTGCCATTCGAAATGACATCCGAACGCTTCATCCGACCAATCACCGTGCTATCCACAATAATCGTACGGACCAAATCCCCTACGTCGGCCGTTTCACCTCCGGTACTATATATGCCTAAACCATTCTCCCGCAACATCTCCAACACCTCTTCGGTCCCGTTGATAATCTCCGCAATCACTTCGCCAGGAATCAAATTCTTATTCCGACCAATCGTGCTCGAAAGCAACATTTGATCCGTCGCCCCCACACAAATCAAATCATCCGTATTCATCACGACCGCATCTTGTGCAATCCCTCTCCACACGGAAATATCACCCGTTTCTCTCCAGTACAAATAGGCCAAAGACGACTTGGTCCCAGCTCCATCTGCATGCATGATGTTGCAAAAATCCGCATCTCCACCCAAAACATCGGGAGATATTTTGCAGAAAGCCTGCGGAAATAAGCCCTTATCTAGCTTGGCAATGGCCTTATGAACATCTTCTTTAGAAGCCGAAACTCCCCGTTGCATGTAGCGATCGGTTGACATATTACGCTTTGGTTAATTGAGCAAATTCTTTGGCAAAATACGTCAGAATAACCTGAGCGCCTGCCCGTTTAATCGATAATAAACTTTCCAACATGGCCTTTTCGCCGTCCAACCAGCCATGTTGAGCGGCCGCTTTGATCATGGCATATTCGCCCGAAACATTGTAGGCGGCAATCGGCAAGTGACTATTTTCACGCAACAACGCAATGATATCTAAATAGGCCAAAGCAGGCTTTACCATGAGAAAATCCGCACCTTCTGCCTCATCTAATTCCAATTCAATTAATGCTTCCCGTCGATTCGCAGGATTCATTTGATAGGATTTTTTATCGCCAAATTTAGGTGCTGACTCCAATGCATCCCGGAAGGGGCCATAAAAAGCAGACGCATATTTGGCCGTATACGCCATAATTCCCACCTGTGAGAATCCTGCGCCATCCAATGCTTCGCGCAAATAACCGACCCGACCATCCATCATGTCAGATGGGCCGATTAATCGAGAGCCCGCTTGCGCTTGCGCAATAGCCATTTTGGCAAGAACCGGCAAGGTTTCATCGTTTAAGATTTGACCATCTTTGACGATACCATCATGTCCATCCGAACTGTATGGATCCATGGCCACATCGGTCAATAAAGATATTTCTGGGAAACGGCTCGAAACCGCGTGGATCGCTTCTAGATACAAAGAGCCTTTTCGGTGACTTTCCGAGGCCATTGAGTCCTTTAACGACTCCTCCACCTGAGGAAATAGGGCGAATGAACGAATGCCCAAAGAGACACATGATTCAATTTCTTTTAACAATAAGTCCGTTGAATAACGAAAGATGCCCGGCATGGAGGAAATTTCCGTTTGGATTCCCGAACCAGCCTGAACAAATAGCGGAAATAACATGTCCTTCACGGACAGGCGAGTCTCCTCGACCATATCACGAATGACTGCACTTTGACGATTTCTACGGGGCCTTTGTAGCATAACGATGAATTTAAGCGACAAAGGTAGGAATTTATTGCGGCAGTTTGGACAGGATTTCGCTTAATTTCAGCTGTACTTGATGGAGCGCCGCCGCCTGTTCCGCAAATTCCCCTCGTGTCACAAAACCATAATCCGGAATGGCTGCCTCCGCCACTTGCGCGACTGTTTCATCCCTCAGAAAATCAATCAGGTCTACTTGAAGCACCGTGGCAATTTGCCCCAAACGATAGAGCGTTAACTCCGTTTTACCACGTTCAATTTTAGAATAAGCGGACATCGTAATGCCCATCTGCATCGCCATAAATTCTTGACTAAGATCTTGTAACTGGCGAAATTTGCGAATCCGCATCGAATATTCTTTCATGGGGGTAAATATCAAAAACATATAGGCTATACCGTTCATACAATTTAGCCAAATTAGTTCCTATTTCGACCTAAATATGCTGATTTAGACTTTTGCCACCTGGAATGCAGCTAATGAAGCCGAATTTTGAATCTCTAAACGCATCGGAGATTCCTTAAATTCCAAGCCAACAAATGCCATCAAGTCACCTATTCGTTTAGCCAATGGCTCATTGCCTTCCACCCAAATTCGCCAAAAATCACTTAACGGTGCTTCGTATACTTTTTCTACCAAAGTATAGAAATCGGCCCGCGTATATCCTTTTTTGAATTCCGACTTCATGGCCAATAGCACATCGCGTAGGGATCGCTGGTGACTAAATTTTTGGCGAATCATCAAATCCAAGGCCAATGCCACCAGCGCACCCTTGAAATAAATAGATACCCGTTTCCCCGGCAAGGCCTGGCCATAACCATCCAGCCATAGGTCAATCGAACTTTCGACCAAAGATTGCTTGGACGCGCCATCCCGTTCAAAATGTAATTTTAAATTCCCGAGCAACATGCCCACATATTCATCGGCAGTTACCACGCCAGACGCCCACAAAAACCAATCTCCCAAATACGTGGTAATCCCCTCAATCACCCAACCCGTATCGAAAATCACTTGCCGCGTGTAATCATAGGGCAACAATTCCTTCGGTCGGATCGTGGCCACATTCCACACATGAAACAATTCATGCGATGCCAAACCAATCAAATCATCATACGAATCCCGATCCTCCGGCCCCATCACCATCATCGTAGATGCCGTATGCTCCACCCCATGGTAAATTGGCTTCGGACAAATCCAATGTAAAAAATGATATTTCTTACCCGGAAATCCTTCCATGTACGCAATCTGGTAGTCCGTAAATCGCACATAGGCTTGCAACAAACGAGGTGAAAAATGGTGTTTCGGCCCGACGCCCTGTACATAAAACGTAACGCCATGGGATTGCCACCGATGCGAAAAAACTTCTGGAGCTGCAATAAATGGTGAATCTACCAATTCGCGATACGTTTTCGCGCGTAAACTAGACCCGTAAGTAGCTAAAGCACAGGCAGTTTTCCGATGCCCCGGCAGCGTGATTTTTACCTCACAAGGCCTGTTTTCTCCCCGATGCGGAAAAACCAAACACGCAATAAAATTGATGTATAATAGATCCGACTGCGAAACGCAGCCTCCAGCATCCGGCTGATCCGCAAAATACTTGTATGACAAAACAACAGGCTCCAAAGAGTCCACATCCAATGTCCACGTAGATAAACCCGACTTAACAATCGAACCTCTTGATGTCTGAATCGTAGCTATATTTTTAGCAAAATATTGTGCCTGATACCGGCCCGGCCGCCAAATAGGCAAATGAATTTCCTGTGGCCCCACACGCTGCGGCGTAAACTCAAGTGAGATCGACAAAAAGCGATCCTCCCCCTCAATCTGATAGCGCAACAAACGACTCATGCTAATACCTCCTGTAAAATTTGCAACGAACGTAAGTCGCCAAACGACTCCATGTGCAATTGATAATAATAAATTAATGCTGCCAACACGGCTTGCCGTTGGCCCCGCTTCATCACCACCTCTTGCCCATAAACTGCACCAAATAGTGCACTTAACGCTTCCGCATCAATCCCCGCCAAACCTGGAACGCCGGCCGCACGTAATTGCTCCAAAAATTCAGACACCAAGCCTGGGTAAAACCCCAGAAACTCCGTCAAATTCCACAAGAATTGCAAATGAAAATTTTCCGTATGCCCAGGAGCCTGATCCAAAAACTGAAACGACGATTCCAGAAATTCAAATAACACCGGATTCGCCTCCTCCTCCTTTAACACTTTCGACAAGACCTCACTCAAAAACAAGGCAATGCTCGAATAAGCAATGTCAAAGGGGATTTTTCGGTAAGGAAAATAGCATTTGGCAGAAGAAATACGATGAATTCCCTTGCCTGGTTTGTGAAAAACTTCGAGGTCCAATAAGGTCAATGGCTGGAAAAGTGCCATTTTATGTTTGGCCTTCACGGATCGTACCCCATTTTCAATGTAGGTGGTAATCCCACATTCAGCCGTATAAATCGTGACCAGCAACGATGATTCGCGGTACCGCATATTAGAAATCACCAAGCCTTTGGTCTTCGTTAACATGCCTCCGCTTCCAATCCAATTTCAACACGCAAACGCTCCAAAATTTCTTCAGGCGTTGCCGACTCATCAAAGCGAATGGGTTCCCGGAATTCAACCGTTAAGGTTGTATTTCGCTTCCGCATCAACAAGCCTTTTTTATCAAATGCACGTCGGAATCCATTGATGCGCACAGGCACTACAATCGGATTTTCTCCTTTAATCAGGTGAGCCGTTCCCTTCCGCAACGGTGCAAACGCACGTGTCGTACCTTGTGGAAAACTCACGACCCAGCCAAATTTCAAGCCCTTCCCAATCTTCTCCACCGCTGCCAAATCGACTTCGCGCTTCACATCTTTCCCCTCCGCACGCCACGAACGATTCACTAAAATCGCCCCGGCAAAGGCCAAAACCCGAGGTAATAAACCATCATTTTTCATGGTCTCAGACGCCGCCACATAGAATAGATTGGACCGTGGGGCCAACAAATAAATCGGATAATTCAAGGAATTTCGAAAGCCCCATTTGACCGAAAAAAAGATGTGATACAAGCAAACCACATCCATAAAATAGGTTTGGTGATTGGGTAAAAACAAGACGCCTTGCATCGGCAAATCGTCTAAATACTCCGTCCCCGTAACCTTTGTTTTGTTATACACATTCAATCGATTGTAGGAAATAAAGCCAAGAATCATCACGATAATTCGCTTAAATAAAATTGGACTACCAAAGGGATCTCTTCCCCCCAAACCCAACGTATCCATGAATCTAAATAGCTTGCCTAATTTCGTTTCCATATTAAAATCCTCCCTTTTTTGCCGCCGGCTTTACTGGCGCCGACTTCTTCACAGGTGTTGCTTTTTTAGCTGGTGACACCCCACGATAATAACTTAAAAACCGCTTTAAAAATGCATCTTTTTCATCCGCTGCGGCCTCCACAACGGCCAACTTCCCCTTTTTATCTCCCTTCACAGCCTCGCGAATCGCCGCAAGAAACGCATTATCCGACGAATAAACACCTAATTCGCCATTAAAATAGGCAAAATAATACCAAAGATCCTCCGACAATTCCCAATAGCCATAGAACTCTTCTTTACTCGGCTTTTTAATCACCTCCATATATCCTTTCACCGTACTATTCACATCCACCGGACCCACATTCACGAGTGGCAATCCCCCCACGGAATAAAAAGAAGAGGTATTCGGCGACCAAACCCAACGAACCGCAGAAAGATTAATACTGCCCGCAAATTCCGGGGCTACCTTGTCTAAGCCCAAATGTACTTGATCCATTTTGGTGCGAATCGCCTCCGGAATTGGACGCCCCAACACCTGTGTTGCTCGCTTTAGATAGGCATCTCGATTCTCCGGTTCATCTGCGGACTCTCCCGGTATTCCTTCATCCAACCCAAACTTGACAATACGGTCACCCATCACTTTGAGTAAATTTGGTGGGAACGCAAATTGCAAACTTAACCAGGTTTCCAATCGTGGCACCAAGGAATCCGTGGACATATCAATTTTCCCAAATGCCTTGATCGGCTTATTCCCTGTAAATAATTGCACCGCACCTTCCGCCTCCATGCGCCGCTTTTCTACAAACAAACGAATTTCGGAATCCTTTCCCTTGACCTCATAACGATCTTTTTCTTCCACAACTTCTCCCTCCGCTTGAAACAAAACGGGATCTAAATCATCTGAAACTGGCCCTAAAAATGTCGGATATAATTTATTGTCCGCATTGATAAATATTCCGGCGGTGACTGGCCGACCGGCCTCATCGCGAACACTTGGATCTAGCTTGAGCGTTGGCGTTTCCCCCTTTGCATTCTCAAACGGAATCCACGCCGCCTTAAAATTGGGTAAGCCCAAAACGGGACGCAAAAATCCTTTAAACTGTAAATTTGCCTTCCCGGAATTCAGCGCAACTTCACCCTTAAATTGCTGATGTTTACTAAAATTTAATGGCGTTTTCTCGGCAATTAAGCCCTCCGCGGTAATGACTGTTTCTGTTTTTTTATTCGCCAAAACCGACTCCACAAATGCAAAATTGCGCAAGCTCACCTTCACCGTATCCCCATCACTCCGCGGATACAAATAATTCGCCTCGCCCTTCCAAGATGTCGAATTGCCTTCGGTTACTTTTAAGTCGGCTAACATATGTGTTCCGTTTAACAAGGCTCTAGCGCCGGTAAACGGTTTGAAGGCCCCATCTTTTTGTAACCCAAAAAGCCCTTTGGCCGGATAAATTTGGCTCGGTCCGGAGCCTACCTCTTTGACGCCTCCGAGCGATAAAATTTGCCCTTTCAAATCATATTCTGCTGTATTTGCACGAATGAGCCCTTGGGAATGATCCGGAATTAAGCTGTCATTTTCTGCCCAGCGCTGTAATTCAAACCCCGACTTCCCTGTCATTTTAAACGTCTGATTTTGCGTATCCCACACAGCATCTTTGAGCGTACTTTGGTAGGCAATGAACGGAAAAACAATGGGGCTTTCTTCTCCTTTCATCGGCTTGATTGTCATTTTTCCCGTACCCACGGTCGCGTCAATGGTTACTGATTGCGCTTGAACCGCAGGCTTGAACAAAGCCATTTGTCGGCCTATCTTCATCTCCACCTGATCTCCATGCCAGGAATTTGCATTCAACCGGAAATTATTCCCCACGAATACCCCATCACTAAACGTCATTTTTCCTTGGGCAAATACTTGTTTTTGATGCATGCCGAGTCGGCCTTCCAATTGCACCTGATTTTGGAAAAGCGAAATTGCCGTTTTTTCAGGTTGGATCCACAAACTGTCTTGCGATGGAATCCAGCGCAAACTATGAGCCGGAATTTTAGCTTCCGGGAAAATAGATTTGCCTCCAAAAACGGATGTTATTTTAGCTTCTGTTCCCGATGAAATCAATGAATCGGGATAAAAATGGGTTGCTTTTTCTTGGGCAAGTAGGCCGAGATATTGCAAACTACCTTGGCTTTGCAGACCCGCGCGATTCATGGTTAGTGGCGCGCTAAGTGTGTATTTGGCTTGTCCTTTATAAATCTCAAGTGGCGATTTGCTGGTATATTGAAAGCCAAAAGATTGGTCGGGCATTAACACCAAAGAGGCCTTCAAGGTAGGCAGTAGCCCTTCCGAATAAAAATTCCCCTGAAACGTTATTTCCTTTTGGGTGAGGCTATCTAATTCGATACGCGGAACTTTGAAATAATGCTTTTTGGTATACACCCCTTGCGCGCGCCAATCTTCATCGAAATAAGAAACGACGCCATTCGGAATGAGTAATTTAGGGTAGGCTGCGATTCCGTTTCGACCTGATTTGTTGGATGGTGGACTAAGTAAAATGGTCCCGGCTTCGTATTTAAATTGACCGCCCACCTCATGAGAGCTGTTTTTTGGCAGGAAAGTAATGGAATCAATCTTGGGAAATTGGACCGCAAAATTGGTGAAATTGAAATAAAATGCGGGGCCACGAAAGCGGTAATTGCCTATTTTTATCTCGCCTTTAAAATCGAAATCACGTCCTTGGCTAAATGAAATTTGGGAATCAGAAGGAAGGAAATTAGCCTTCAGCGAATCGGACACCATGACTTCTTTGATCCCGCGCACCATGAGTTTTTTTTGTGTCAAATCCAGGGAAATATTAGCCGAATCCCGAGGTACCAAATTGCCATAGGAAGGAACATAAAACCGATCAAAGTCTTTTTTGGCAAACTTAACTTGCGCATAGTGTTTCCCAAGGCGCGTCCAAGAAACCCGGTCGATGGACGCTTGATAATTCAACAAACCTGCACGCTTAAATTGTTCGAATCCACCTTGTAGCGTTTTGGGGTCTCGCTGATATCGGGTGGCGATATCGCCTAAATAGGCCTCGTTCTGTTTCGTTTCATTCAAATAATTATACAGAACGCGAAGCGGGTCATAGGTCAAAATACCTTGTTCGGAGTCGATGCGCTCAGCGTCAAAAAAATCGAATGACTCAACCCAAGCAGGTACTTGAGCCCGTCCCGAAACACGGTAAAAATCGATCATGCGGGCAGCCACTTTTAGAATGGCCAAATCCCCAGCAATACGCATTTGATGAAAACTTTCTTCAAACATTTGCTTGCTTTCGTTCAGATTTATGTGCCAGGCTTCCTCTCCGGGAACCCAATTCGCGCGCACATTGGCATGATAAAGGGAATCTTTAGGGCCTACAAACGCCGTGAATTCGCCCTGCGGCATCTGAATTTTCTCGTCGGCACTGATGAATGCCAATGGCGTCTTAAACTCGGCCAATTTCTGTTTTTGCGCATAGACTTCTATCCGCGCCGGCGAAGATCCAACAGCGGAAATTCCTTGCTTGTTATCCTGTATGTTTAGGCGGCCAAACGCCTTCCAATACAAGCCTTGCAACGGCTCTTTTAATTCTGTTTTTGACTGGAAATCAAAGGGGAAAAATGGCGTACCTGCTTTGCGTTTGAGGGATAATTTACCTGACCCTTCGAGCAGACGTTCGCCTAACTTCAGGGTTCCTTCTTGGCTGACCAATACCCCTTTCCGAGGAATTAATTGGAATGCTTTCATCTCCCAATCCCCGTAAGCACCACCTTTCAGGCGTGCTAGCGTCCCGATTCCAAGCCGATCTTTGATCGACCATTGAAATGAATCAGGCGCGAGTTCAAGGCTATCGCGTGAAATTTTGGATTGTAAAACGGCCTTATTCCATGTCAGCGTAGGTCCGTTTGAAAATGTAAACGTAGGTGTCGTGTCACTGAGGGGAGATTCGGAATCCCAGCTATCCGCTTCGGAAACGACGGCTTGGCTTTGGTACCACGCGAGGTGTAGGTTTCCTTGGATTCGAATTTGGTAGTTTCCTGTTCCGGTCAGCGTTTGATTATACTGCCAGGAATCGATTTGTTCGAGTAGCGCGATGGCTATTTTGGGATCTTTTGCTTCGAGTATTTTTGGCCAAATCTGCAGCAATTCCGATTGTAATTCAGCGGTAGATTGGAGGTAGACGCGCACGAATAAGTAGACGATTTGAGGCGAACGCATGCCTTTTGTGGCCATTTGGGTGATTTGCGTGCGTAGGTTTTCTTGGGGGGTGGACTGCCAAAATGTACTCCATTTGGTGGCAATTTGTGGTGCATCTTGGAATTTGCTTTGAAGCATCCAGCTGGCAACCTCGCTGGCAAAGCGATCCGGATTACCTGTAAATTGCTGGGCATGCAGTGCCTTTGGCATAACCAGGCAAATGCATAAACACCAAATAATTCGATTCCACATGGGGGTAAAAATACGTAAAAATTGCAGATATTTGTTGGCACAAATCCCCCAATCATGTCGAACGTCCTTTCCTTATTTTCCTCCATTAAAGCATTTGTATTTGATGTAGATGGTGTGATGACGGATGGTTCCGTGCATGTGCTGGAAAGTGGGGAACATTACCGCACGTTTTTTATTCGGGATGGGTATGCGATTGAGCGGGCGCGGATGGCGGAATATCGGATGTGTGTGATTACGGGAGGGGGTCATGCCGGCGTAAAAAAGCGTTTAGAAAATCTAAAATTTCAGGATATTTATTTCGGATTGGGGGGAAAGGACAAATTGGAAACCTATTTGGAATGGTTGGCCCAAACCGGCTTACAAGAATCCGAAGTATTGTACATGGGCGATGATGTTCCCGACTTAAAAATCTTGTCGCGTCCGGAGGTGTTGAGTACGTGTCCGGCGGATGCAATTCCGGAGATCCAACAAGCGGTCAAATATGTTTCGCCGTTTGGAGGGGGAAAAGGAGCTGTGCGGGATGTGATTGAAAAAGTAATGAAACTACAAGGAAAATGGCATTAATCTTACCCGTAAAGGGCGTTTCGCCTGTGTTTGGCGCGGAAAATTGGCAAGCGCCGAATGCCACGATTGTGGGTGATGTGACCTTTGGGGAGCATTGCACGGTTTGGTTTAATGCGGTGGTTCGCGGGGATGTGAATCGGATTCGCATTGGAAATTATACGAATATTCAGGATGGTGCCGTGATTCATTGTACGTACCAAAAGACCGAAACGACGATCGGCAATTACGTGTCGGTGGCGCATAACGCCATCGTTCATGGTTGTACGATTGAAGATCATGTGCTGATCGGCATGGGCGCTATTGTGATGGACGGGGCCGTGATTGAAACCGGATCTATCATTGCCGCGGGAGCTGTAGTTACGTCAAATACGCGTGTGCCGGCTGGCAGTATTTATGCGGGGAACCCGGCAAAATTTTTGAAGCCGGTGAGTGACGATGCGGCAGGTGTTTTTATGCGGACGGCCATGAATTATGTGGAATATGCGAAATGGTTTCACTAGTAGACGCTGGACGTTGGACGCTGGACGTTAGACGTTGGACGCTGGACGTTGGACGCTGGACGCTGGACGTTAGTCCGGAGGATTTTTTTCTTCGTTACCTGATTTGAAATCAATTTTATACAAGATGACCCAATGTTCAATTTTCCCTTCGGACTGTTGACTGCGGACTTACTTCTATTTTGAACTTACGTCCTGAGACGCTGGACGTTAGCCGCGCTCCATTCGAACATATCTTTTCCCAGACTTCTCAAAGGTAGTCGGACGTGCAATTAGGCCGAATTTCTCATAAAAAGCCTGTTTTTCAACCCGGGCATGACACCAAATGTGTTGACCTGGATGCGTATCCATCACATGTTGCAATAAATAAGAACCATACCCCTTTCCTTGCTCGGATGTAAGCGTCGCAAATTTTCGAAATTGAAGGCCTTCGGCTGTTTCAACAAGTGAAATGATTGAGACAACTTGACTGTCCATAACCACCCCGAGGTGTTTCGCTTGCGCATCTTCAGGAATGCGCACAAAGCTTGGGTCGCGCTCCGGCCACATGACCTGATGGCGAATTTGCCAAACCGTTTCGAGGGGGAT
>JACCDX010633048.1_pt1 | contig 11704 bp, 11 predicted proteins | sample 7449681 | NCBI WGS metagenome assembly JACCDX01 (sample SAMN15323450, study PRJNA562643) | freshwater metagenome | isolation source: river surface water | place: USA:Blue River Watershed | collected 2017-08-18 | reverse complement strand
TCCCCCAATCGCTTGGTCACCACAGGAACTTCCGACATAACTTGGTTGCGGTGGGGAGGACTCGAACCTCCGATCTCCTGGTTATGAGCCAGACGAGATGCCTCTTCTCTACCCCGCAAAACTTCTGCTTTCATCGATACACCCGCATCGTGCGCTATAACCGACCGTTCTCACGGACAGGAGGGAGTCAAACCCTTTCTAGGTGTACCTGTGAAAACAGAAATTATTTCATTCTGTTTCCGTTTCTAAATTTTCAAAGAGCAGCGCTTCGTTCACATGAATACTTATATAGTCTTTTGAAACGCTTGTCAACAATTATTTTTCACTCGCACCAAGATTCTTTTGCATCACCGTAGTACTCGCGAGCGTAACCTTTTTCGATTAACATCTTAGTCAAACTTTGGCCATCAATCAACACGTCTCCGAGCACTCTGCCACCAAATTTATCCCATTCGTAGATTGAGATCTGAGTGGTCTTAGCGTTGGCAACCAGGTCCTTAGTAAACTGAGTTGCTTCGGCACCCATTGCAGCTTCTTTCTCACACTTAGCGCGGAAAGACTTCTCTGGAGTATCAACACCCCATACACGAATTGATAGCTTCTTTGGAAGTGGATCAACTAGGAATGGAGCTTCAAACTCCACTGTGTCACCATCAATCACTCGCATGATCTTAAGGTCGTATACAACACCTTCTGGTTTCTTAGCCTCAGCAAAGGCAAACGTTGGTAGTAGTAATAGTACAAGTAAAAGTTTTTTCATGACAGTCTCCAAATTGTATACTGTATGTATAACAAAATGGCACTACTTTGTCCAACACAGTTTCTTAAACTTATACAGCTCGTACCACTCAAACTCTTCCTTCTGCCAACTATGCACCTGATTGACAGTGTGGGTTAGTTTATCTTCAAGAGTCGATCCGATACCACTAAACTCTGGCAGAGCAAATGTGGTTTTCTTAAAGTTGTTTTCTTTCAATGTTCTTTGGAAGAAGTTGCTAAACTCATAAGCATCGACAACATCCATCTCACCATTGTCCCACAACAGATTCTTCTTAGCCACTTGCTTAACAGATGCTAGAGCCTCTGGCTGGTTATGGTGCTTCTTCTCTAAAGTGTCAATGGGAACCGAAACGTATCCGTGCTTAGCAAACGACGTCGACAGATCGCTGTGTCTTTGAGTATCTTCATCCAAAGGAATGGCTAACGGTGACGCGCGCGCTGCTTGATCTTTCCAGTTATCAACTAACCATTGCAAAGATGTATGAAGCGATTCAAGCGACTCATAAGGAGCCCCATGTATAAGCGATATTGTGCCTCTATACTTGTTAGAATCGGAAAAGAACTCTTTGAGCTCTAGCAGACCTTCCTTAACTCTTTCAGGAGCCATCCCCTTACGCACAGCTTTAGCTGTTGGCAAGTTAAATGACTCGACACCATAGAACTGCCCAAGCACTTTCATCTCTTTGAGCATATGGCGTTCTTCTTTTCTAGTCAACAAAAGATCAACACGAATAAACGCTGAGAACCAAGGATCAAAGTCAAGGCTGCTAACCACTTTAGCAAACTTGGCAATCTTTTCAGGACGATCGTTAAATGTTTCCTCAGCAATCAGATAGTTTTTTACACCCCATCGGTCCCAGTTTTCTTTCAACTCTCGCTCAAACGCTTCTGAGCTAGTGCTGTGGTCACCCTTAACGCCTAGCAAAGGGAACGTACAGAATGAACATTTAAACTTACATCCGCGACCTGTCTCAATTGCTAGAAACTCCCAAGGCTGAATAAAATCTCTATCTTGATAGGACACCGAATAGTTATCTAATGGATATGCTGGATAATCCATTCCATTGATAACGTTAATACCATTCATATTTGAGTAGCATGGCTGTTCCCCATTAGAGAACAGATACTTTAACAACAAGTCAATAGCTGTCTCTGCAAATCCCCAGATGTGATAGTCTACCTGGATGTGCTTTGAAGGCATCGTACTTGATCCAGAGATAACTGGAATGTTAGGATAGGTCAACTTTAACCAAACAATAAACGTCTGGATTGTTTCTGTGATTTCACCAAACAAAAAGGAGAAACCAAAGAACTTGGTGTTCTTTGTCACACGGCTTTCCACTAGCTCTTGGAGCTCATCTAGCTTCCAGTGAAGAGCATAGTCAATTACCTCAGCATCCCAGTTTTTATTTCGCAACCAATGTGCAATACGATAGGGTCCAAGATTACGGGATAAGCTTCTACCTTCAATGTTGAAGATTAGAGTGTGAAACATTATGCATCCTTTAAATCATATCTCAAAGTAGTTATATATTGCATCTATAGCTGCTTGTGGCATTTGGTCAATGTACTTTTTATGTATTCCACCAACATATATGTGCTCTGGAATTTTACCTATAGGAACTGCTGGAATATTATCTCTCGCCCAGAACACCCAGTTATTGTATCTAACTATTCCAGAAACATCCACTAATAAATGTAAGCCACAGAACAATTCATACAAATAGAATTCACTAATAAAAGGCTCAAAGCTTTTATCTGCATTTGTAGCATTAAATGTTACATAAATGTTTTCTGTTGTAATATAGAACCACTCAATAAATTGAGTTGGGCCTCCATAATAATCCAATAACTGAGTTACATACTCGGTGTTCATGATATATGGAGTTTGAGGCGTCTGTAATAACAAACGCCCATCTCGCAGCATATCAGTTGTCAATAATTTTCTAAGACTGCTAGCAATATTGGATATCCAAGGAATAGATCCGTTGTTAGCGTCTATGTTATCTCTTGATCTAGAGGTTATATCAGCTAGATTAGTATCTTTTATGAAGAAGTTTTTTGAATCTAGAATAACATATTCTTGAGTTGTGATCTTACTGCTAATAAGCAATTTTAGCACTTGCTGGTTTAACCAACTATTAGTGTATGATTTATAATCATACAGTATTGGTAGTAAATCTGCTTTAGTATATACTTGAACATTGTGAGCTGAGAGATATTTTTGATACTTATCAAACCAAACAGACCACTTGAAGGTATCATCTTCGTTGATCACTATAACAATATTACTTGGTTGCAGAAATTTGTGTATGCTCCTGAACATTATCAGAAGCTGCCCCAGATCTCTATAGCATGTCACGACAGCAAGTGTTCTGTCCATAATATTCTCACTACAAAGTGATATTTATAACAGGTTGGTTTTTTTAGTTTGTTGATCTACCATTGATCTATCTATGCTTATGTAGCATGGAATGGGACTCGAACCCATAACGTACAAATTATGTACTTTTGCTGAACCCAACCTAAATTCTTTGTAGTAGCTACGCCTTAGTAGGCGTAGCGATCGTTCATAAGAGTCTTCACCATTACATTGTAAGGAGTGAAGTCTGCAAGGTCGTCAGCAAGGACGCTCTTCATGATGGCTGGGCTGAACCCAGAGACATGAGCAGTACCACGCTCGTCGAAACGAACTGGGGTGTTGCCATTTGCTTTACCATACATGGAAACGTTCCAGAAGACAATCTTCGGCACATTGTAGCCTGCATCGTTGTACTTACGCTTGATCATCTGCATAGCAGAGTCATCGTACTTAGTGCACTGATCGAACTGCATGTCAGACAGAATCAACAGCATCTGAGGCATGTCACTCTCTGCAACGTTACCTTTGACAGCGATCTTGAGGATCTCATCAAAAGCAGCGTGCAGATTGGTGTTCATTTGCCAATGAGCCTTTTCCATCTGCTTCATCTTCTGAGACAGAGTCCCTTTCAGATGTTCCATCTTAGGCGCACCAGAGAAGGTCAGGAACAGGTCCTTGAAGTCACCAGTGTTCTTATCGGCACAATACAGACCCAGAGAGACTGCAATGTCGATAGGCTGCAGAGCACTGTGGGAGTAGTGCAGAGAACCCATAGAACCAGAGACGTCGACCATAGGCATGATCTTAGCATCGCCGATGTAGTTAGGCAGAGCCTTCCACTGTTCATCAGCAACAGCTGCATTACCCTTAACGACAGACTTCACAACATCGTACGGATAGACCGCACCAGCGTTGATCTTGACCTTAGGATCTGCACGCTCAGCAACGGGCTTCTTAAGCTCAGCAATGTAAGCGGAGTACGCTTCCTTTGCGTTACGGCCGAAAGCCTTCTGGTAGCGAGCGGATGCCACGGAAGGAACGTGAGAGAAGTTGATAGCTTCCCACTCCTTAGCACACATCTTAGACTCAACAACGTTGGTCAAGCCGACGATCAGCTTACGATACTGCTTCGGAGTAAGTTCGAGGAACTTAGTCAACTCAACAGCAACGGAACCCTTACGTGGCATCCACTTCGCGCAGAGACCATCCTTGTTTGCTAGCGCTTCACGAATGAACGCGAACGCCTTCTGACGGTTGAGCGGATCGCTGTAAGCGAACAAGTCATCCCAACGGCCAAGCTCAGGGATCTTAGGCATCAGACGGGCAGCAAGCGCGGGGTCGGTCTTTTCCACTTCTGCAAGCAGATTGCGGAAAGTAGCACGCTCACCAGCACCACCACGAATGTCACGAGCCCAGAGCAGCATACGGACAGTCAGATCGAGGTTCTCAGTCATAGAAGCTACGAACTGCTTGGAGATATCAGAACCACGAGCGGAACCAATAATGCCGAACAAGTCGAGCACCTTGGACTTAGAAGTAGCGTTAGCCTTCATACCGTTAGCGGTACGAGCAGGCTTAGAGTAGTTAGCATTTTTAACTGCGTTTACAAAAGACATAATATTTCCTTTCAGGTTGGGTTTACGGATTCGAACCGTTAAGTTTGTTTTTCATACAAATTGGGAACCATTCCCGGGTTTAGTTGCTGAAACCAACCTATGGTTTCATAGTTTAATCAGGATCGCCCCTTTCGGGTTTCCGTTTGATTACAAGTCAAATGCTCTATGAGCTTTAAGATGCTGTAACGATCCTATATTCATAATAGTAATATAAGCGCTGACACAACAGAAGTCAACAGTTATTTTTGGATGCCCGTCGAGGATTCGAACCGCGATTACTAGGGTCAGAGCCTAGCGTCCTACCGTTAGACGAACGGGCAATGGTGTCCCTGAGAGGATTCGAACCTCCAACTTCGTGGCCCTCAACCACGAGGCTCTACCAGTTGGCCTACAAGGACATATTTGGAGCGGAGAATGGGACTCGAACCCACGGCCGTCTCGTTGGCAACGAGAAGCTCTACCACTGAGCTACCTCCGCATTATTGGTACTGGATAGTGGGATCGAACCACGTCCACCTCAGTCACAGTGAGGGATGCAACCATTACACCTTATCCAGCATTATATTGGAGCTCCCAGAAGGACTCTAACCTTCAACCCTCAGTTTCGAAGACTGACGCTCTTACGTTGAGCTATGGAAGCATAATTTCTCTCTGAGAACAATGTTGCTACAGGACTCGAACCTGCATCTCCCAGCCGATATGCTGGAAATCCTATCCTTTAGACGAAGCAATCTACCGCAACCTACATTCGGCAAAACGTAGAGGAGTAGTCTCTCAGAGAAGGCAGTTGCCGCTGCCTATATAAATTCCCGGGCCATCTCACAATTGGGACTCTTACCCCTGCATCCGAGCTAAGACTCAGACCGTGTTACCCGATACGCCGAGTAGCCCTGTGGCGTATGCAGCATTCTCATCATAGCAAATGTCGACCTTCGCTACAACGTTTTATTGGCGCTCCTGGAATGAGTCGAACATTCGTAAGCAGGCTTCGTAGACCCGCCACCGGTTCCGCCGGCAGAAGCATTAAGGCATATACAAACCTTCGATTTCTTGATCGACAATCATCTCAGGCATATCGTCGATCCATACATCGATGTTGATCTTGTGCACATGATGCATAAAGTGTCGCTTAGGACGAAGACCAGTACCAAAGCAATTCTCTGCACCAATCACTCGGCCGATCGTCATCTTTGGATCATCCATGTGCTGGGTTCCACGAGCGGATACACAGTAGACTTTATGTCCACGGTTCAACGCTTCCTGTGCGAACCAATTCCAGAGAAGTGGATCCTTGGTGTAAGTATCATCATAGTCGATTGAGATGTTCATCTTTGTCTCCTTTACACCATCATAGTCTAAGCTGTTCCACATGTCAACACCTTTTGAAAAAAGAGACATACTTTTCTGATTTAACTAACATCAATCCAGGTATGTGCTGAACAGGATGCGCAGAGCTTTCTACATAAAATCCACCAGGGATTAAATTTTGCATTGCATGGGTTCGGCCTGCTAGTTTAGATTCAGGATCTCTATGAAAATCAATTAGATCGTTTAACGCTAGTGTTATATCAAACTTGTTATTAAAATCTTTTATATCTGTTTCAATAATAGCTGGATGATTAATAAGGTTGTAGTAATCAACACCAACAACATTACAATCGGGATATTTTTTAGCAAGATAGTCTAACATCTCACCTTTGTAGCATCCATACTCAACAACAGTGCCTTTTACAATGTCTATAGATTGTAAAAATTGAGACACTTCTGACATGTAGTAGTTGTGCCAGTCTGATGTATAGGAATCGCCGCGATCGTGCCAGTATGTCTTATTATAGATCATGTCAACCTCTTTAGCGCCCCAGGTTATCGTCTATGTTTTACAGTATCTAGTTAGCTTTACCAGACTTATAAACAGTCAACCGCTTAACAGGCGGAGATTGTCTCGAATAACCCAGAAAATGGTGCTGCTAGGAGGTAACGATCCTCCGTCTCATCCTTACCAAAGATGCATAATACCTTTATACTATAGCAGCGTTGTTGGTATCCTCAGAAGGAATCAAACCTTCGTATCTGTCGAGTCAGGACAGCGCTCTATCATTGAGCTATGAGGATATAAATTGGTCCCCCATGCGGAGCTCGAATCCGCTTCTCTGCCTTGAGAGGGCAGCGACCATCGCCAAGTAGTCCTATGGGAGTCTATTGGTCCCGCATACGGGTTTCGAACCCGTTTCTCCGACTTGAAAGGCCAGCGACCATCACCGAGTAGTCCTATGCGAGTTTGTATTGGTGGGAGTGTGTTGAATCGAACAACTTGCCTTTTCAGGAACGGATTTACAGTCCGCTGCTAGCACCAGCATAGCCTTATTTGACACTCCCAATATTGGTCCCTTCTACAGGTAACGATCCTGTGTCTAACGGTTATCAGCCGTTTGCTCTACCTTTGAGCTAAGAAGGGATATCTCTTAAGATCTAAAATAGGCTTTATCAACAAAGCCTCGGATTGTTTCACAATCCTCTATATCAGCAGTAAACCAAGTAGGTAAGGTTACTCTAGTGCCAGATGTGACTTCATTAACACCGTGAATGCATTCTTCATTACTTTTGAAGATAACAACTGAGCCTTGCTTAGGAACACTAATGTAGTCAGCTTGACCTTCTTGTTTGATTACAGTTTCGCCGCCTTCATAGTTATCGTTTAGATACAAAACCATGCTATATTTTCGCGTCCTAAACTGATTTTCGTGAAGACCTTCGTAGCCGTCATCTTTATGAAAGTCCATCTTTTTACCTTGGCGCCAAACAACTAGGTCAGTAAAGTGAGGATACACAATTTCGTTGTAGTGGTTGTTAACAAGCTGAGTTAACAAGAACCTATGAACTTCAATTGCTTTTTGAAGTTCAACGTCTCCAATCCTCACAAATGCTAGCGAATCATTATCTTGCCAAGGTAATGATCCTTGAGTGTTATACTTGGTAGGAATTACTCTGTGAACATAATTAACAATACGCTCACAGATGTTTTTAGGAACAACATCATCATATCTAGCAATGAGAGGTGATCCAGTATCTACTTTAATCATATATGCTACCTACATTTAAATTTCAGGGGGATGATTGCTTTGAAATGCCCAACCCCAGGGGCATTTTCTCAATACATTATAATTATGTATTAAGAATATTTTTGGTGCCAAAGGAGGGAATTGAACCCCCGACACAACGATTTTCAGTCGCTTGCTCTACCAACTGAGCTACTATGGCATATTGGCTGTCCTAAGAGGACTCGAACCTCTCTCCATCCTGGTTAACAGCCAGGTGCCGTCACCTGGACGACTCTAGGACAAAATAAGCGACAGAGTATTTTACATAGCCCTCTGTCAGGCTCTCCTCTACTGTTCTTCATAGCGCAGCTATCCGCGGTCTGTCTATCCATCGAACAGTAGAAACTTGGTAAACCTGGAGGGATTCGAACCCTCGTAGAACTTTCGTTCGCTTGATTAAGAGTCAAGAGCCATTGTCCGCTCGGCCACAGGTTTATATTACAGCATAATCTTCAACAAACCGTTTCTTATTGTCAACATCAATTTGATGATCACAACCATTAACACCAGATTAACGACTTAACATTTTTTGCTGCTCTGGCTATAACAATATCAGGATCCCAATATGTGTGCCATCCTAGTCTTTTTTGAAAATTGTAATCTTCCATAAGGTAATAGGAAGAACCCAATGCCAGAGCAGCCTGTCTAATAACTTCTTCCATTGTATTTTCTCATAATAGAGTTAAATTTGGTGGATTGTGAAGGAATCGAACCTCCGAGCCGCCGTCGCTTGTTCAAGTACCATACTTAATGGGAATCGAACCCCCCACAGTCGCGCCCTGTGCCTGGTTTGCCAGGTCAGTATATCATCAAAGTAATGGTGGATCCGGTCGGACTCGAACCGACGTACTCCGATTAAAAGTCGGGTGCTAAAACCGCCTCAGCTACGGATCCAATCTCGAAGCGCCATTCTCTCATCACGGCGTTCCGCTTTTTTAGTCTTTCCGTGTGCGCCCGAAGGACGTTTGGAAAGATGAAGGACAAATGGGTTTCGTGCCTTCGGCAGTTCCTTATGTTTTCGTTTCATCATGTTTCCTTTTGATGTCGTCTTTATAACCACTTTCAACTGTGTGGTCAACAGTTATTTTTGGTCTGGGTGAAAGGATTCGGATATAAATAAAGTATATCACCCAGAGGTTCACAGCATGGTATATCAATCATCAACTAAGCATAAACAAAATATTAACCAAGCAAGGCTAACTGCTCTACAACGAGTAAAATGTAAACATTGTGAAGAATACCACACTCTTGGTAATATTGCTAAACATGAAAATAAATGTATACACAATCTAGCAAATTACGTAACTTGTCTAGCTTGCTCTAAATTGTTTTTACCTAAACGTAAACGTGATGGTTCTAAAACAACTACTTGTTCGCGATCTTGCTCAAATACAATCTATAGAACTGGTCCTAACCATGGAAATTGGAACCCTGATAGATACACAACAACTTGCTTTCATTTTCATAAACGAGAGTGTGTCGTATGTGGAGAAGATAAAATTGTAGAGGTTCACCACTTAGATGAAAATCATACAAACAATGATCCAAACAACTTAATTCCTCTATGTCCAACTCATCATCAGTATTGGCATTCAAAATATAAACATCTTATTGAAGATGTTGTATTATCCTATATTAAAGGTTGGTCAGGGTAGGGTGAATCGAACACCCGCCGGAAGGGTCCAAGCCCGCCACGCTTCCACTACGCTATACCCTGTTATACGCAAGCTGAGCTACACCCAGATATAAATACATGTATGTTTAGAACGCTTATCGTCCTGCTGTTGTGTGGATGTTCAACAGTAACATCACTATCTTCTACTAACACTCCACAACCAGTGGAGACTGCCGTCGCACTTGAAGGCTTAGACGAAAAGCAACATCGTTCAGAGCTCAAAGAGCTAATCGGAGTTGATCCAAGACACTACGAGTGGTGTGCAGCGTTTGTTAATTCTGTTCTTCAACTCCACAACATTCCAGGATCCGAATCAGTAAGTCAACATCCTCTCACAGCAAGAAGTTTCTTGAAGTGGGGTGTTCCTACTGATCAGCCTGAGTATGGAGATATTGTTATCCTTACTCGAGGTAGATCTGGTTGGCAAGGCCATGTTGGTTTCTACATTGATACAATCGTTATAGATGGTGTTGAAAAGATACTTGTCCTTGGAGGCAACCAGAACAATCGAGTTGGCTTTGATGAATATAATGCCAGTCGATTGCTTGGCTACCGCAAGATACCTCAGTAATTGCAAACCCACGGCAGGGAACGATCCTGCTTGCCTCGTGCTAGACCACATAGCAAATCAACCATGATCGCAGGCAGGTGTGCAGCATCTAGACCACACACTTTTATTGGATGCCCCACGAGGATTCGAACCGCGCTTCTCTGATTCAAAATCAGATGTCCTACCGCTAGACGATGGGGCAAAACTCTGTTTTCTCCTGCACACAATACGTTAGTTATCAACCTGCACGTCTGCTGGACACTATTACGATCACCAACATTATTGCATTGTGTGCATGTGAAAACAGAATTTCTTCTGTTTCCAGTCCATCATCGCTTACGCTAGGACAATGCTTAAATTTTCAAAGAACGTGGGAGATTGATGCAATCGCTTCGTCCCTGTCAACCTTATATAAACATTGTCTACACAAAGGTCAACATCTTTTTTGGTGGTGCCAGATGGACTCGAACCATCTCTTCGGGCTTATGAGACCCAAGTCCGCACCGTGCGGTGTCACCAATCTTGGAGGTGTGTGTCAGAATCGAACTGACTACTTTCGTGCTATGGATTTGCAATCCATCCCCTTACCATCCGGGCCACACACCGTATTAAAAAACCCTCCGAGATTTCTCTGGAGGGCTCTTTGATAGGGTATGTTAGATATTCTAACTCCTACATCGAGCCTCCGAACGCGCGAATATATTCGCCGCCGAAGAGCGGGCACATATTCTGCTTAAATGTCACGTTATGCGATTTCATTTGAGGAAGTAATCCTTTGGTTGCGTTCTAGTATTATATAGTCTTTTGTTTAGCTATGTCAACAGCTTTATTCAATAATTTCTGTTGTTTTTATAAGATTCATATTTTGATCTAATAGAGGATTTGTCAAATACTCTATACTATAAATTGCTGTTCTGTTCGAAAGATACGTTAGTGCATCACCATAGTCAATAGCTCGAACATAAGTCTTTGTTTCAGGATTCCAGTGTTCTTCAATAATGTTAGTTCTCATAAGCGTAACAACATCAACAGCATTAGGAATATCTGTCTTTGTTGGAAGATCTGCTAAGAAATCATCAAATGATCCGAGCCAAAACCATACTAGAAACTCATCAAGAGTCTCAAAGTTGGTTTCGCCAGTGTATACGAACGTATCTTTAACAATGTATGTCAAACTGTATTCTCCTTAGAGTGTTGAAGGTATTTATACAGTTTGACATTTAAGTGTTATTCAAACGACGATGGTTTTAGCTTTGTTTTATGATCAAACGGACATTTTGTACCATCTGGATAGAGGCCTCTAAAATAGTGCTTCTGCCAACCATCTGGATAATCTTCTTTATTACCATCTGGATCATCTGTTAACCTATTGTTAAATTCTCCTCGTTTCTCAGTGAACATTTTATATTGTTCAATATATTCACTTTCCTGATCTTGGAGATCGGAGAATTTAGTTTCTGTCTCATTCACAATATTGCGTGGTACAGGGAAGAAGAACATCATTGGATCATGTCTACTAAACACTACAGGCACATTAGCGTGGGTAAATCTCCAATTCATTGTAAAGCTGTATGTTGCCCAATCAGCCTCAAAAATACCAGTACATGGTTGAATGCCTTTAAT
>JACCDX010351557.1_pt1 | contig 11705 bp, 5 predicted proteins | sample 7449681 | NCBI WGS metagenome assembly JACCDX01 (sample SAMN15323450, study PRJNA562643) | freshwater metagenome | isolation source: river surface water | place: USA:Blue River Watershed | collected 2017-08-18 | reverse complement strand
TATAAATAATGGAACCATAAATGTATCGTTTGTAACGTCTATTAGTTATGCTACATCCCCTCCTACTATTGGGCCAAATATAAGTATTCCAGTTGTTAATATGACTACACCTGAAATATACAGATTACAAATGTATAGAATTAACCGTCTAAATGATAGCGTTACAAACTGGGAAACACAAGCAACAAAAACCCTCATACAACTGCCCAACAATGGTGATTTCACTATACCAGCAGGTACTACAATTGGTGGATTTTTAGTAAATTTGAATGAAAATACGATAACAATCGCAAACACCACAATGTCATTACCAGCTGGTATGACATTTTATCACACATATACCGCAAATGATAAAGTTGGTACTCAACCTATAACAAGCACAGCACCTGCATATGTCACTCATATTTTCAAAAAACCGTATAATCGTGATTTTACTACCGATGCATCAGGACTTATTCAAAATAGATATGTAGCGGCAAATACATTTGGAGTGTGGGAAGGAACATATAAAATAGTAAATGAAAATACATCCAATTACAATTACAAATGCAACTTTAATTATGGCTCGAAACTACCAGCTGGCACATATAGATTTACAATTAAAACCCCTCTTTCACCCAATGCAGCATTGGATATAACAACAACTGCAGCATTTAGTGGGTTCAAGTTGAATTTCAACAATCTTGGAACTATAACTTTAATAGATGGTAATAATGACGTAGCAAATACCGCAACGAGCATTAATAGAACATATTGTACGCGCGATGGTATTAACAATATAACTGTCGATATACAAAAAGTCACAGTTATAGATGCTTCTGGAAATATAATTACAACAAGTGGTAGTGAAAATACAACAAGTGGTAGTGAAAATACAACAAGTTCTAATAGAACAACAATTATAACAAATCCATTGTTTAAAATGGATCCCAGTACCCCAATCAATCTTCCACCATTACGTTCCACATCAACGCGCACTCTACTTACATATAATACGTTGTTTGACAATGGCTATGTGTTACGAGTCCCAAATAACGAAACTCTCGGATTTGCATTTTCTGCACCCAACTATAAAGCCACTGTGCGTACAGATCGCTTAAGTGATGTTGCATCATTTAATTCCACGCAAATACCAAGTACCACTGCTATAATTGGTTATAGATTAACATTAAATAAAACAAACGGAAAATGTGAATTTTGTTATTTAACTGGCACAGCATCTGCACCAACCTGTATTGAAACAACACGCAAAGAAATGAATATAGCACTAATATACCCATCATCTTCTTCATTTTTCAATCTCATAACAGATGTACAACCAAATGGGCGTCAAGGCGCAGAATGGGATGATTTTTCTATGCCAGCTACAGAGCTCACAATTTTTTCACCCGAATCTAAAGTATATGCAGGTCAATTTAGACTTGTAGGGGAAGTTAATAGTAAAATTACATTACCCAATAATACATATACACTTACGCTAACAGTAAATGGAACAAGTTTATTTAATCAACAAATAACTATTAGTGAGTTTAATTCTTACAGACTCGAGATAAATAATAATAGACTTATCTTAAGAAAAATTGATGCTACAGACATACAAACACTAACTGTACCTGGACTACAAGCTGCACTAAATAATGACAATAATAATACATTTGTATTTAAAGTTGATGGACCCTATGGTGTGTTTGAAACTTCCAGCTCATTTACGACTGGTCTTACATCATTAGGTTTAGTTCCCAAATCAACCACCCCTACAAATGAAGGATATATACTATTAGGGTCTGTAGTAGATACACGTGATGTTAATCAAACATTGCCATCAGGAACTTATAATATTAATTTATTAAAATCTGGAAATAGTATTATAAAATCGAATTTAACCAACACTTACACATTAGCTAATCAATCTATACCTGCTGCATTCAATAAGTTTGAATTAAACTTCACAAAAAATACATTACAGTTCTTTAATGGAACTGCAAGCGTTGGAAATCTAATACAACTTAATTTTTCATTGATAGATTATTATTCAAATAATGACACACTAAGTGTAGTATTCATAAATTCTGTAAATACAACGTATGGTACGCCTATACCAGTCGATATATCTGGAGTAACATTCACCAGGACCGCTACTACAAATGAATCAGAATATAATTATGAGTTGCCTAGTATGCATTCGCTTATACCTGGTATAACATATCAATTAACACTAAAAGCTATCTCAGGTGGCGAAGGTGGTCTTGGTGCAACGGGGGAAAAGGTGTATGGTGTAATTAGTATTAATCCAAGTGCAGTCACAAATAAGTTATCAGTGAATGTAAATACTGGTATGGTGAAGTTCGAAAACACAACAAATACGTATGACGTTCAGGCGTTGCGTGATACTGTAGCTAATAAAACATTAAAGGTAGAACTTTCTATACCTACAAAACAAACAACTGGAAATAGTACAGTAGATACAACAAAAACTCTTACTGTCGATAATGAAATTGTACCACCAACACGCTTTGGTATAGATAGCTCACAAACATCAGTTAAAACAATTACAGCATCTGATAATTCGCAACAAACGGTCGTCCAATTCGACTTTGGGGCGGCATCAGGCTCAAATACAGCAAATTATGTGCCTGTATCACGTCTTGAGCCAAATACTGCTTATACAATTAGTGTATATCGCGACGTATCTGGTTTATTATTACGCTCACAATTCACTACAACTGACGAAGCTACAACGCGCACGATTCAGGCCATTCAGTACAATCGTGACGCAAATACGATTAAGTTCGTAGATTCGTCTGGAAGGGCTGTTGCAACGGCAATACCAATTGCAATAACATCGTCAGCATCAGATTTACGCCAGAAAAATAACGAGCAACTCACCGTTGAAATCACGACCGACCTCAATTACAACACCAAAGAACTTTCAGGGAGTGCTCGTACATTTACGTCGCCGACCCCCGTCGAACCTAGTAAGAAAATATTTAAGACACAAGATAATAACGCAAATCTTGGCACACAATCCATAAATGCTGAAATGTTTGCGGGCCACGTGAAATTTACAGTCAATCGAACCTTGCCTGGTGGAGAAGTCCTGCAAACCGTTAGCTTGCGCCAAGGAAACTATACACTTACAATAAACAACAGGTCTATAACATTCCCTATAGAATCATCAGCAAATTATATACTATTAAACATATTTACTGGACGTCTATCGCTCGCATCTGGAACGCGCCTCACTGAAATTAAAAATACAGATAATACGCCATATGACACAGGAATTCGTATAGGGAAAAATGCATTAACAGTTACAGCATCCTTATCGTATGGCGGAGCCGCAGACACTGCTGGTTCTATAACCATACCAGCGTATTACACATCATATATACCCAATAAGGCAGTACTTACTACCGATGTATTTGTTGCGCTCAAATCGGATGCGTCAGGATACACATACGATGAGACAATTAGCCTCCCCACTGGCGTTTCATATGCCACACGCGACGATGTCAATAATGCGGCCAAGGCTGGTGCAAATTGGGCAACACCAGGGTGGATTAAGGGTAGTGGTGAGCCTCCCATATATCCCATTAACGAATACGCTACAATACAAATGTATTTAATACCAAATTACGCACAATTAACAGAGCGCGACCGGTCATTTATTGACCCAAGTGGAAATTCGCATGTGATTTCGTATTTGCCACCATCAGGTCGAGCCGGCATACTCCTCAAAGGGGACCGTGACGCCGCCAAACGTGCAGGATTTACCGTTCTGAATTTCAACACTTATACGGGCCAGGTCAAATACAATGACCCTGGCCCTTTAATAGAAGTATTCCACATCAAATTTGACACTCAAAAGACCTTTGCAGAAGCCCTTGCCGAATGTCGCAAGTATGACGGCGATATTGCCCGCGATCTCGAGGTACAAGCGGCCGGCATAGCTGTTCCGAACAATGCCTTATGGAACACACCTGGTCTTATGTACAAAACATTTATGGAACGAGATATGTCTGGAAATCTTGTTGCAGTAGGTTTCCCAAGTCTCCCCGTGAAATCAAATGTGGAAGGTATACAATACACAAAGCCAAGCATAGTTGCCGACACGGAAAAATATGACGGTGTCATATGTATTGGTGATAAATCACGCGCAGATGTGCTCGGACAACAAATTGGGTATAATGACAAAGGCCAATTACAAGGGACTATTAGTGATTATAATACGCAGCGAAATGTGTGGAGTAAATACGACATTTCAAATCTGAAATATAGCACATATATACCCAAAAACCTGGAAGCGATTAAAAAGGAAACAAATGTGGAAGTGAAGGCCGCAATGATTGTCAATGACGCACGTACGCAAGGAAATATTGTATTTGTTCGAAACCGCGATGATGCCGAAAAATACACGGGCTGTGACGTGGATAATATAACATGTACTGCGGCCGATAAAAATGACGACGATATTGCCCCTCCTTACACAGCCCCTACAAGCTCAACGGGAAAATGGTTCAATCTTGATGTGGCTACTGGTACCCTGTCAAAATCCGAGGGTTTTGTAGGCCACCAAGATATGCCCCTACCTGCACCTGGAATGACACGTCTATTTTCTGATATGGAGCTCTTTAATCGCGCACCATCATTATTACCAGAGGAACGCGAAGGCAAGCGAGGACTCCATGAACCGTTCGCCGTTGCTACAACAGAAACTGGTGGCGTTGATGCCAGTGGTGTGGAGGAAATCCGCTCTGCGGTCAATGATATACTCGCCTGCCAAGAGGGCGGTGGTGTCGTTAATTTGACCCGCGATGCCAACATATATCCTGGTTGCAACACATTCTGCTGCTTCCCTGACGATGGTCGCGAGCTCGACCCATCGTTTATCCGCAACCTCCGCAAACCCTCTGGACCTGGCGCGGCCGGCTGTGAGGACGAGGCCGGTTGTGAAGAGGGTGCCTCTAAACCAATCATCCGACACACCCCCGCAAACGCCGCATATCGTCTCAAGAAGAAGTCCGCCGCCCCCGTCGAGCCTACAGCCGCCCCTAAATGTACCTCCGCCGTTCCACTCAGAAACGTAATAGCCCAAAAGAAGAGCGATAAATTACAGGCCCTACGTGAAAAACCTCAGTAATTAATTCCGCATCTATTAGTAAAGATGTGGGCTATTATAAGCGCACTAGTTATCATACTTGTAGTATTATTGTATTACAATTATAATACACACGCCGACGGATTTGCTAGTAGCGGCAATCAAGAAGTGTATTTGGTCTATGTAACCGACGGCCAGCCAATTGAAGTAGATAAGTTTTACACTCAGCCACGTATAATTGCCGACGCATTTGGGGCCTCAATCGCAACCTTAGCACAAGTACAGGCGGCGTGTGCCGCAGGTATTAATGATAATAGCATATTTCCATTATGGGACATAAGTGGTGTTGTTTTTGAGCAACTTGTTGCGCTGCCAGTCTATGCGGCGTCTGCTTCTGGCTCGACCTCATCGTCCGCAGCTCGTATTGGTTCTAGCTCCAGCTCAGGTTCTAGTCCGCAAACAATGAATTCACAAGCACCGACCTTACAAACAACACCCATACTAACCCTACCAGGACTTGTGCGAGGTGTGTTATTGTATGGAGTGAAGCCCGCGTATGACCGTCGCGACATAAACATTAATCAACGGATATATAGGGCCGAATTTTATAATACGGGTCGTAATGTATGGAGCAAATATGAAATTGTCTATTATAAATGCAAACAACTCGATGGGCTAGCTAGCCCATTAAATACGACTTATGGTGAATATGCACGGACAATTGTATCTGCGCTTGAAGTCCCGAACTCTGCAAATGAAGTCTCTGTGCAAATTACGAGCGGGGCCGATAGAAATCGTGCCTACCCTGGCTGTGATGCTGGTTGCGACGTATGCGAAAAGACCACGGCGCCTTTTTATCCTGCACGCCAGAAGATAGAAAAGAACAAACACGAACGCTGGAAGGAACAAATCGTGGATGTACCAAAAAACATTGATGCACGCGTGTTAAATGAAGCAACGCCTGTAAGGGGGAATATCGATTCCTCAAAAGTCTCATCCGCGCTTCGTCTTATAAATGCTTGTAGGGTGGCGGGAGGGCTTCCGTCATTATCTGCAGAGGACAAACAAGCATTTTCTGGTTGCCCCGCAACTAGTTGGTGCTGTACACCTGATAAGGACATTTCTTTACTACTCCCGTTGGCCAAAGATGACCCTGCCGCGGAGATTGTAGGGAAAACGTGTGAGCCGGTCGAAGAGGCCGTGTGCGATGTTGCACCCCGCCCGGCACTGCCTGATGCAAACGCCTACAGACTTTCCAAAGGTGGTCAACGTAGTCGTATAAGCGAGGCTGCTAAACGTCAGTTTTGTAAGTCCAAGTCGGCTTCCATACGAACACTTGCACAACAGCACAAAAGCGAGAAACTATTAGGGCGTTTGGGGAATAACTAAGGAGACGGGTTGCACGTTTGTATAATCATACCTATGTGTGTGGATAGGGCGTTTTAGAGCCCCACGAATATCCCCGCACATAGTAATGAGTACATCTGCTTTGCATCGGCCCACAATTTATAAAAAAGTTGCGCGCTGGCAAGTCAGCGATTATATGGCCGCACTGGAGCAATATAATCGCCCTTTCAAGTCAATTGTGCGCCGCTCTGGAAATACCTTATTAGTCTCGGATGGGATGACAATCCCAGAGTATGCGCCTCCGTATCCCCCTTGGATTGATACTGATAAAGGCGGGAGCGACAATGTATTTGACTATCAAGTTGATGCTTACAATACGCAATTACAGGCACTCAAAGCTCGTCGTGGTAATATGGCAAATCCTGATGTGGCAATGGTGGAAATATTAAATCGCCCGCCTGTTCCTCGTATGCCGCCTGCAAATGCTGGGGTTATCGAAGATACTCCTCGTCCAGGGCCGACACCCGCAGCACCTCCTCCCCCTCCTCCCGCGGCTGAAACGAACGCCGCATACAATGCTCGCCTTTACAATCAATTATACGAAAATGGACGGGCGATGTATGGAATGCTGTTTCCACAGGGTAGATATGAGGGTGATGTTCCAAACGAACCACCGACCGCAAAGGACAACAATTATGAAACACAGGAGAAATTCTTCGAGCTCTACGACAAGTTGCGTGAAATCTGGGCGACGGTGAAGGGTGATGAGCCATTTTCCATTGTTATGCCACGCTATAGGTTAGTTGCGGAGGCATTTCAGGGATCTCAGCGTATTGGCGAAGGGTTCGCTGGTCTGAAAGACCAGTATTACCCTAAGGCAGCACTACGTACTGCCGAAGGGTTCGCTAGCCCAGAGGGACAGCTCTACCCTAAGCCAACACGCAGTGTTGGCGAAGGGTTCCTAGCCGGCCGCACCTGCGCTCCATACGAGTCTTATTTGGCGTGGTTCTTCGGCAATTCGACCGTCCGCAATGCGGACCGCGAGCAGATGAAAATCGATTTTTGCGCGGGAATGCAGGGATATGAGTATATTCCTGGGGACGACACCGATTGTGCCATTAACTGTTATTTGAAGCAGGCGACGACGACCACAACAGGTACTGGCGCAGCCACAGGAGGCACAGGCGCAGCCACAGGAGGCACAGGCGCAGGTACTGCAGTTAATACAATAAGTTCTTCACCAAATCCCCCAGCAACATCAATTGGCTCTCCCACAACGACTACACCACGCCAAAATACGATGGCCGATGGTGTAACAATTGACAGAACACCCCCTGTTCAAGTCTCTCCTGCACCGGCTCCAGCTCCTCCAGGAACCCCTTCCGTAAATTATCCCGCGACCTACATTGGGACGACGATAGACCAAGTGCAGAAAGACACTGCAAAATACAATTATAACTGGTTCAACTTCGACCAGTCCAAAGACATCGATTCAGCGGGTCGTCGTGCGGCCAGCTACAACAAGGACAGCTATGATTTCAAGATGAGCAAACAGTCCCAGTTCAAACGGGCCGACATTGACGAGTACTACAGTATGCTGACCACCTACAATGACTTCTGGCTCTATAAGTATGGATGGCGCGACCAGTCGAACCGCGACCGCCCTTACAATCCTCCTATGCCAATTTGGCTAGACCCATCCGATGAGCCCGCCGACAAGGCCTACGTGCAATCCATTACAACCTACAATGACAAGGTCAAAAATCTACTCCGCGCCTATATGGAAAATTCATCCACTGTCCGCCTACCTGATGATTTCAGACCCTTGCCCGAACCCCCCGCATACCCATCGCTCCTGAAAGATTTACTGACAAATCCCAAGAAATATGCCGACAAGCAGCAAGGTGGCTCCGAAATACCCGATACACCCGAAGGCGGCACCTACACGATTCCGACAGCCTATCTATTATCGATGCTCCAGGCGGCCCGTGATAAACTCCAAGTCGTCGCCTCTACTTCGTCGTCCGCCGCCCCAGGTACGCCAGGTGGCGCGCCACTCCCCAAATGTCCTGGCGCCCCGTGCAAGAAATACAGCGACTACGTTCCTGATTTCGTGAAGAAATACTTCGATGACCAGGCTGCACAGAAACAGACTAAGAAAATCCAGAGCGGATTTATGGACTATGCCTTCGGTCGGCCAGGCCCTCGTTAATCTCAAGACAATATCTAATCACCCCTAATAGTAATATGGGAGCAGCCTTTTCCAGAACCGAGCCGTTTGCAATAGATAGCTGCTCAACGGATACTATAAAGCAGAAAATCAAGACACGTCTTGAGCAACTTCCAGAATATGCCGCTCACAGTATAACACTTGTAAGCACACAGAAACCTGCTGACACGAATGATGTGTGCGACGTCGAATACAATGCAAAGAGCGTACAAACCAGTTATGTGGAGCGCGATACGCGTCGTGTTATTTTCACAGCAGCTGGCGAAGTAGATACAATAGGAACATCCCGTTCTGGGCTCAGTTATGCAACCCCTCGCCCAACAAAACAGGCAGTGTATGACTATTATGCGGGTTTGGCGCAATACAATTATAAGTGGAATTCGGGTGGTTGGCGCGCTGGAAACTATTCACCGCCGTTGCCGCCGTGGAATGACCCAGTGTTTGCACGAAACATTGGGCTCTACAATGATAACTTGAAGCGCGTGTTGGCGCCAGGGGGTGCATTTGATTCTACAAAACACGCACAATGGGCCACAACGATGTCAGCAAGTTCAAACATAAGCGAATATCAAGTGCGTTTCCAGAAATACGTCGCCCCTACACCTGCCGCGCCTGCCCCTCCAGACCTATCGCAAGTACTATTAGAGGTGGATGAGTCGGTCATACGCCAGCCCGCGCCGCCCTCTACAAGTGATATTCTAAATGGCGCGACGGAGGATATTCAGTCCGCAAATGCGGCGGCAAACGCAACAGCGGCTGGGCGAAATCTGGTGACATACGATACGATGATACAGGGCTATATTGACCGCAATGGGCCCGATTATGACCCACCGCGCGAAGGGGACAGTTATGAGACGCTGCTGCTGAAATTCAATAAGGCCTATGATGTTGTTGCTGGTAAGCGTACGGGCTCTATGGATATGATGTTGTCACCTGATGCACGCTCAGAGTGGTATAAGCGGTTTATCGGGCGAGGGATTGAATTTCCCGTTCCAGAGGCGGTTATTCCATTGACGACTCCACCAAAAGGTGCAGTAAAATACAATTACAGGCCATATGAATTTTCAGACCGCCAGAACGAATTAATTCGGTATTGTCCAGTTGAGGAAACTTCGCAAAAACGCACACAAATAAAGGCGAACTTCTGTAAGTCGCTCGGATTCCACGCAAGTGAGGCCGGCGAGGAATTATGCGGAAATATCTGTTGTATTCCACTCGCCCCCACGCCAGCCTACGAGGAGCCCAAAACGACCATAGTACAACCAAAAGCAGGTGAGCCACAGATTCCTCCAGGTTATACGGCGTACAACCCTTATAAGCCGGCCAGTATTTTAGCGGGTATTGGTGATATGGCGACGGACTATGGTCCAGTAAATCTCGGTGGTGGGGCGCAGTCTCGTCGGCCACCACCACCAAAGAAGACGGCATCTGCGTGCCCTGCACCGAAGGAATATACGATTCCTGGTAAGACATATTTTGTGCAAGCACCATCGACCCGTGTTCAGAACGCAAAGAAGAGCCTGGAGTATATTATGTCGAAACCTGTAGGACAGTGTGATACGAAGCCTGCCTCTACGAAGGAAGGATTCCTAACAATGGACCCTTCAAGTCTTATGAAGGGACAGCAGCAAGAGCTCAATAGCGCAAAAATGGCTAATTTACGCGGAATGGGCTATTAGGGTTGTGATGGTGGAGGTGTTAATGTCTGACCGACGGCGTGGAGGGTCGCTGCGGTGGGACCATAGAGCGCGGTATTGACGGAGAAGCGCAGTACTTGTTTAAGAGATTCCTGGGCGCGTGCTTGTACGGCGGCCACTTGAGATTGTCCAACATCCTGAAGTGTCGCATAAAATTTCGCATAACTGTCAATGTAATCGGTCGTAGAAAGGCTGACGAGTTCCTTGAACATATCGGCGTTCATTTGGCTGACGCACAAGGCCTCCATTTGGGGCGAGAGGGCGATGGCCGAGAGTTGGTTAAGAATGAACGTGTGGAGAGTTTCGAGGTGTTCATCGGAGCGCCCATAGGTGGCGAGCATTTCTGCACGCTGGACAGGGCCGAGAAGGAGAAGACCACGGTAGGTCTCTAGTAAGGGGACTAGTAGGTGCGTATGGAGCTGGGTCGTGATTGCGCCGCGGAACTCTTCGAGGAATTTCTTTTCAAGGCGGTCGAGAGTATGCTTGCGGCGGACGAACTCACTGTAGCGGTGGAGCGAGCTGCCGGCCCACGTGCCGATGACCCAAAGGAAGATGGCAGCGACAATACTGTAGGCCATATCGAAGCCGACTTGGACGGTTTTATGTGAAAAATTTACAATAAGGCCGATGGAATAATCGTAGGCGTAGTTGAGGATGGTGGGGTTTTCGACTGGCTTTTCGAGGGGTCGCAGGACGGCGGGTAGCATAGAGGGCATATGGCGAGCAATGACAAAAAGGACGGCGATGAGCAAGGCGACGTAGTGGAGGACTGAACTGGCTATTAGGAGTAGGTTGGCGAGACTATTAGGGGTATAGAGTGTGCGCCGCAGGCGAATGTTGGAAATGTGGAAGCGGATGGGATTTTTATTGTAGATATGCTGGGCCCAGGCGTTGATGTGGGTGGCGAAGGCGGTATTTTGTTTGGTCGAGAGGAGTTGTGTGGCGCGAATCCAAGCGTGGATGGCGCGATCGTAATCGGAGCGGGTGGCGGCCTCGATGCTGGTGTTGTTGTATTTTGTGATGAGGGCCGTTTGCTGGGCGGGTGTGAATTCTGGGGGCGGCGTGGGAAAAAGAGAGGAGGCGACGGAAGATGTCGCACTTTGGGTTGCACTGCGGCGATCAGTGTCGTCAAAGGAGTCCGTTGAGGCCACGGAGGGGATACTGCTTGGGCTGTTGCTCATACCTTAGCTGTTTAGGGGGACGTACCGCCCCCCTAGGCCCCCTCCCTTGAATAAAGGCTTTGCATTAGGAGTTTTAGAATTGATGTCAATGCGAAGCTAGATTTAGAGGCTAGGGTTTTTAAGGGAGCGCAGCTCCCTTAAACTCGCGATTT